>Ga0247814_10000115_pt1 | contig 76175 bp, 76 predicted proteins | sample UWRJL179409R1_FD_179947 | JGI IMG/M metagenome (GOLD analysis project Ga0247814, IMG submission 179947) | Plant litter microbial communities from Arlington Agricultural Research Station in Wisconsin, United States - UWRJ-L179-409R-1 | ecosystem: Environmental > Terrestrial > Plant litter >... | reverse complement strand
ACCACTCTTATAAAATGTTTTTTTTTCAGTTTGTGCGTACGAACAAGATAGAAAATTCAATAAAAGCAGTAGAAAGAGTATGTGTTTTATGAATAAGTTAGTCATTTTTTTGTTATGTTTCATTTTTATCTATGTGGTTTTAGTATATCGCGCAACTCCCAAATATACGTAAGTATCTTTTTAGAAATAAAGCTACATTTGTCTAACTAAAAATGTAAGATCATGAAGACCAATTTGGCCTGCTTCCCTATATGAAAACGCAAAAGAAATATGAGAGCGGAAATATGCTGACCTACATGAGGATTACTGTAGAGAGAAATAGTGCCCTTACATATCGCACGCCAAACATTTGCTACTACGGTAACGCTATTAACCTTTGTGTATAAAATACTGTCGATTGAACCCATCTCGCCAATAATAATTTCAATAGAACATATTATATTTAAAGCAATTACAATCTATTAAAAATTGCTGCAATGGGTCAATTAAATTGGTTTGTGCAATTAGAAATTAAAATGTTCCAAATTATTGATTAAGACTATTTTCAATACTGATTTTTACCGGAATATCAATTAGCTTTTTTGGTTCTGTACCAAACGAGACTCGGAGTAGTATAGCGCCCTTTAAAACTGAAAAAGGCTGGTCGGTACGGATGTAAATGCCAACCTTTTGGCACAACTTTTTATCGTACTCTCGCAAACCGAAACGTTGAAAATAGAGCGGATTGTCAACAGTATCAGCTAGGCTCACCTTTTCACCACGTTCGTTTTGAAGATCGGCACGAAGAAGGGCACAACTAACTTTGTCCGCAACATCTGTCGAAAAACTACCTTCCCATTGGGATGCGACTTCAATTGCTTTCAGTTCCTGTGAAGACAATGGATAGTAACTCTTTAAGAGTAATTGGTCGGTAGACGTCCTCTGGTTTTTTGTCAAATCGGTTATGCTTGCCTGCATATGCTGAGACAAGGCTTCCAAAACTGCTTCCTGATCTTTTAAGGACATAGCTTGAGATGTTTGATTTGAAACCCTATGACAAGATGAAAGTGAAAAAGCGATAAAAAAAATAAGGAATAGTCGATCCATTTGCTATGATTTAATAATTGATGGGCTGCATTTTCATTCTACCTTCAGTGGCGAGTGGAACTACCTCGGGGGTAATCAATCGTTTTTCAGTAGAATTGAAAAGACATTTGCCATCCAGTTGACAGTGTTTGTTTTTAGCTAGTAAAAATGTCAATCGCTGTGCTGATGTCATTCCTTGCATGGTATAGTATTTAAAATGTTCACCTTCTTTACCATCCAACATTAGTTTTATCATATCATTATCCAGTTCAATTACTGTCTTCTCCACCGCTTAAATTTCTCCAGGCAAAATCAGACTGATTTTCTAAATATTTCTAATCGCTGCACAATGTAACATCCAGCTTCTTCAAAAGGATCAATATAATTTAAATCTGCCAAAAAGAGTTTAAAATCGTTTTTTTTCAACTGCAGCATTAGGCTCATCCTTACTTCATTGACTTTCTGATTTGAATATAACAATTTACAAAGAATTTGCTGATGGAAAAATATAGTGGCGAAAGACATATGTACTAAAATAAATTACAAAAAATTAATATATTACCGGTATAATGAAATTCCTACCATACAGTCTATTATTAATCATTGCATTATCATGCAAACAAAACAATTCACCTCAAAGGCCCGTTGAGGCTGCGCCTAACACAAATACAGCCGCAGCTGAGATATTAGATCAGAAAGATATCTTTATTGGTAAGGAATTCTTTTCTGGGGATGAGCTAAGTAGTGTTGAAACTGTCAGAACACAAAAAACAGGGGTTGATAGTATTTCATTCAGTATTTATAAAGAAAGAAAAAACAACAACTCTATCTTTTCTCTGGAAAGATTTTTAAAAAATGATGACGTTGAAAAATACAGGATTATCGATACGATTAACCTGGAATCTGCAGATGTAGAGGTTAATATTGAAAATGTTGGCAGCAATGAAATCTTGTATTTAAAATCAAATAAAAAACTGATTAAAAAATGGACTTTCAATAAACATAAGTTTGCCGAAGAAGGTCACCAATTTATGGGAAGCTACACTGGCCATTTTTTAAGAATGAAAGAGGAATCGGGAGATGCACGAGGTTGGGGAACAATTAGATTAAAAATTAATAAAGCCGGAGCTAATTTTCAACTTGATAGTTATGTTGAAAATATAAATAAAGATTTAATACCAGTAAAAACACTACCATCTGAAATAGTTTTAGCTGATAAAGAAGATCGCAGTTTAACATTTATAATAACTAAAACGGGCAACAAATATATTTTGAAAAGCAAGTTCATAGATCAGCTTGTCGGTACAAAAGAAACATACGAATTGAAAAGAGATCTTTAAACGCCATCTGGTAGAAATAAAGCCATTTGCAATCCTCCCATCAGTACAGAAATCAAACTTATAATTAGTGATTTTTTTATTGTACTCAATTTATAACAGTTTTTCATTTCTCGCCTTTATTTGTGATTGAGAATAAAAAACAACCTAACATCAATAATAACATTAATAGTACTGATATAAATATAGTAGAATAAAAAGCATGATCATATTTCGATGGATCAGGTACTCCATCGCCATAAGTTTCGTCATGTTTATAAAAAGAATAAATAATACAAGTTCTCATGACAAAGCCAATCTCTAAAAAGAAGATTAGGCACAGTATTATTGTGGTTTTTTTACTTACTCTTCCCATAGCATACATTTGGCACCAGATTCTGGAATAAATTTTGGAATTCTTTCTTCTGATTAACTTCACTAAGATATTATTTTTCTTTTTCTAATTGATGTATTTCATTTACACATTCTGCCAATCATTATTTAAGCATAATCTTCCTACGTCTGAGGCCTAATTTTGATATATTTGAATAAACTAAACGGCTAAATGAATGCTTAAGGAAGAAAGACAATCTTACATCATAAAACAGATAAATATTCATAATAAGGTTCTTTCAGCGGATTTGAGCAGACATTTGGATGTGTCAGAAGATACAATCAGAAGAGATTTGAATGAGATGGCCGAAGCTGGCAAAATTCTAAAAGTCTATGGTGGTGCTATTTCTAAATCTTTCCACTATCCTTTTCAGCAAAATGACGTTTACGCAAAGGAAGCTAAAAAAGAGATTGCAAGGAAAGCCTTAAAGCTGATCCAGAATGGAATGGTTATTCTAACTGGTGGCGGCACCACTATGATTGAGATGGCAAGAATGGTTCCTGAAAACTTAAGCTGTACTTTATTTACCGTAAGCCCGCTGCTGGCATTGGAACTTACTGAGCATTCTAACCTGGATGTGCATTTAATTGGGGGGCAATTGGCAAAGAACTCTCAGATTTGTGTGGGTGCACAAGTCATCAACCAGTTATCCGACATTAAAGCTGACCTCTGCTTTATGGGCACCAATGGCATTTCACTGCAGGATGGCATTACAGATTCAGACTGGGAGGTGATCCAGATTAAAAAGGCAATGATCAATTCTGCGCAAAAAACTGCAGTAATGAGCATTGCCGAAAAAATAAATTCCATTCACAAAATGAAGGTCTGTAATTTGAATGCGATTAACTATTTAATTACCGATCTGGAACCTAAACACCGGTTATTGTCAGAATATAGCAAACTGGTTAACGTACTTTAATTTCCTTTGTTTATAGCCCGGTAAATGATATCATGTATTCGGCTCCTGATATTCAACGTAGTTAAAGCTTTACTTTTATCATCAGGGTAAACCCGATTAGATAAAAAGATGTAGATGCATTGCTGTGCAGGATCTACCCATACCGCAGTACCAGTATAACCAGTATGCCCAAACACCTGGTTAGAAGCCAGGTAAGATGGATAACCTTTTGAAAGATAAGGGTCTTTTCTGTCGAAACCTAAGCCCCGTCTGCTTACCTTTGATTGTCCTGAAGTAAACAGTTCTACTGTAGCGTTTTGATAATACTGCTGACCACCATAGGTTCCTTTATTGAGTAGCATCTGATAGAGAATGGCCAGATCATTAGCCGCGGCAAAAAATCCGGCATGCCCGCTTACCCCTCCTGCCATTGCTGCCCCCGGATCATCTGCAAAACCCTGCACCAACATATCTCTAAACCAGCCATCGTTCTCTGTTGTGGGTACAATCTTATCTTTTGGAAAACGGTTACGTGGTAAAAAACCGGCAGTTTGCATACCCAATGGAAAGTAGAAATTCTGATCCAGATAGTCGTTCATTTTTATTTTTGCCACTTTTTCTACCACCTCTTTCATATAGTACATACTAAGATCACTATAAACAAATTTGCCCCTGGTTAATGCTTTATCCTGCAGCATCTCAGGCCACATCACATCCCGGTAGTAGTTAGCACGCAGGTAATAATGATCGGCCACTTCTGTTGGGTATGCCTCAGATTGTACTGTGCTCATATCTCCAGGTTTTAAATTCTTATAAAAAGGAATAAAGGGGAAAAAACCAGCCTGGTGCAGCATCACTTCTTTCACCTTTATATCCTGCTTGTCTGCCATTCCTCTGATGCGGGCAATATATTTACTAACCGGACTATCCAGTCCTAACTTCTTTTGCTCATATAGCCGCATTACCTCTAAGGTAGTGGCTGATATTTTAGTGAGCGAAGCCATGTCAAATATATCTGTAGTTTGCATTTCCCGGTTTCCGGTATAAGTATGTTTACCAAAAGCCTGGTTATAGATTACTTTACCATTTTTTAAGACCATCACCACTCCTCCCGGAGCCGCTTTCGCTTCAATAGCCTCTTTCATAACCCAACGGATGCTATCCAGGTTAGCGCTGTTGATTCCCGTTTCTTCGGGCACTGTATAGCTAATACGGATAGGTGGTTTACCAATAGTTAAGCCGCCAAATACAAATTGTGCCAGTACAGCGGCGCTTTCTGCACCTTCATTTTTACACCAAATTATTGGTACATTTAATGATTTAAGGAAATCAGTATGATCTGTTTTACCAGCTAAAGCGATCACCAAAGTTTTGGTCTGCTGTATCTCTTTTAAAAAGCTGAACAGTTTTTTGTTGTACACTGTAAGGCTGGACAGCTGAACAATCACGGTACGGTTAAGCTTAAGATCATCATTCAGATGATTATAGCCATTTGGTTCAGCAGCAGGATAGCTGATCAGTGTATCCACTCTGACATATTTATTGAGCATTTCATTAAATACTTTACTATATGGCGAACCTATGTTTACACTCGCTGCCGCTAATACTTCCAAATTCACAAAGGGGATTTGACCTTTATCATTATTAAGAATTACAGTGCTTTTTTCGGCCTCTAGCTTGTTTTTTAACCAGGCTAAGTTGCTGCGGTGATCTTGTCCAAAGATTTTACTGCCCCCGCTTAGCAGGAGAACCAGGATAAAGCAAGTGATTTTTCTTTCCATATGGCTTCAATTAACATTAGGCGCTAATAAATAAGGGGCAGAATCTTCATCCTGCCCCTCTAATTTAAATTTATATTGCCGGATCTGCCGGTGTATTTGGATTATTAATTCTTTCCTGATCTGGATAAGGATAAAAATTCCGGTTACGTTCTGTAAAATTGGTAAGAGAAAATGGACGTCCAAAACGACGCGAATCTTCAAAACGCTGACCAGTTAAATACAGCTCTGCACAACGCTGACGATAAACTTCCACTAAAAGATCTGCCGGGGTAACCGCACCGCTATAATTTGGCAAACCTGCATATACGTTGAAAGGATCTCCAGATGTTTGTGTTCTTACCAGGTTAATCTGTGTTAAAGCATCAGTCAAAGAGCCACCGCTCCTTAAAATCGCTTCTGCTTTAATCAATTTGATCTCATCAGGCAGGTATACCGGGATAATTGAAGTTTGAGTAGTTCCAAAACCGGTAAGCGTACGTACGGTACCTACCGTACTGTAATAAAAAGCCTGGCGCTGATCTCCCGCTTCAAACAAATCTGCAGGCAGTCCAAAACCTGCTCTGGGAATATAATACTTCAGGTTATTGATGTTGTTCCAAATTGGATTAACACTTTGTGCATTGTACTGATAAGCATTTGCTTTAGTCTGATCAACCAGGTTAGCACTTGCCAATGCTGCCGCATAATTGCCAGCCATCAGGTTATACCTTGCACTAAAAGCATACAATACACTTTTTAAATCGAAACTGCTGCCGGCAACCAGTGTATTAAACTCTGTAGTAGGTGGCGTAGTATTAATTTGTGCAATGGCATCATCTAGTAAACGTACTGCTTCTGCAAGCACTTGTGCACGTGGTAGAAACTTTACTTTTTCTGTTTTGCTGGTCGTGATATTAGCTTGCTCAAAAGAAGTGGCAAGTGTGCCCAGCGAGATGGCTTTGAATAGCTTTGCATTAGCCATAATACCTGATAATAAGCCTCCTGTTAAAGTAGTGACCTGTGGTGCATTATTGATAATATCCTGGCTCATATCCATCATACGCTGCATGTTAGACCATAAGGTTAACAAATTACCATTAGCAGTTGGCAAGTCTGTTCCGCCAGATTCCAGCTCTAGTACATTGGTAAAACTTGCTACCCCCTGCAATTCTCTGCTGGTCACTGCCGGATAAAAGTAGGCGGCATTGATACCGCTGGTAGAATTGAACTGTCTTAGTCCAACACTCAAACCAATAATGCCTGAGCGGGTAGTTAATACATCTACTTCATTTGGCGCATTAGGACTCACGGTATCTAGTTTACAACTGCTTGCAAGAAGTAATAAGCTGGCTAATACAACGTTTTTTATAGGATTAAATATCTTGTTCATGTTCGTTAAATTTGATGTGCTTAAAAAGTTATGTTCAGTCCTGCAACAATCATTCTTGGGATTGGGACCTCCACAAAATCGAACCCGCGTACCGCAGAGCTTTGACCAGCAGCATTAACTTCAGGATCATAGCCACTGTAATTATCAAATGATAATAAGTTACGGCCAGAAATACTAAACCTCATGTTACCAGATTTTAAGAATTTAGGTTTAAACTCATAGCTTACTGAAGCCTCTCTTAGTTTGACATAAGAGCCATCTTCAATCCAGTTTTCAAAAATAGAGAATAAAGCTGCAGAAGTTCCTTTTGGCACTTCACCCTTTAACTCCTTCTCGTAACCAACTAAGCCACCATACAGATCTCGGTCGCCCACTCTTTTAGTAAAGTTAAACACATCTGCACCTATAGAAGCATCAAACTGTGCACGGAACGACCAGTGTTTACCTACGCTGATCTCATTAATCAGGGATCCAATCCAGTCTGGGTTAGGATCACCAATAACTTTTTTCAGCGTTGCTCCTGCTGGCTGTCCGTTTGCATTTCTGCCAACTTTTTCCGTTTGTGGCAAACCAGCAGCATTCAATATTAATGAGCCATCTGCGTTACGCGCAAAATAAGTAGCATAAAAAGTACCAAGCGGCATTCCGTTTACTGCAGCCACCTGGCCAAATCCACCTGCAAAAGTTAATACACCTCCAGGAATATCATTCACCTGGTTACGGTTTCTTGAATACGTAGCGGTAACATTCCATCTAAAATTATCCTTTAAAATAGGAATACCTCTAACCATCAGCTCAATCCCTTTATTGGTCATCGTACCTACATTGATATACTGACTTACAAAACCCGTTGTTGGGGCAAGATTGGCTAGTATGATCAAGTCTTTAACATCTTTTTTATAATAACTAAATTCAAAACTTAACCTGTCTTTGAAAAAGCTCATATCCGTACCAATCTCAAATTCTGTTTGGCGCTCTGGTTTGATATTAGGATTTCCCAATAAGGCAGGCGAAGTAGCAGAAGGAAGTCCGGAGATATTTACAGGCGTATAAGAAGTAGCTTTATCATAAGCACCAATTGCTGTTAAGTTACCTGCTTGTCCGTAAGATGAGCGGATTTTGAAGCTGGTGATCACATTAGAAATCTTAGAATTAGCCCAGAAAGGCTCATTAGAGATTACATAACTGCCGCTCACTTTAGGGTAAAACTGGCCTCTAAATTTCTCGCCAAAAACAGATGACACATCATAACGTGCAGCACCTGTTACATAGAATTTATTGAGGATACCAAAAGTCTGTTGTGCAAAAGCACCCATGATATTGATATCACTTCGGTATTCTGTAGCTACAGAAACCCCATTGTTGATAGTCTGACCAATTGGACCCAGCAAAGTTGCAGAAATCCCTGTTTGATATACCTTTTCACTTTGAATGGTACCACCAATACCAGAAGTAGATTCTAACCAATCGTTAATTTTAGTTTGATAAGAAATGTTTAAATCATTATTTACCTGAAAAGAGGTACGGTCTGCCCTTCTGGAGAAACCAGTATTATAACTAGGTGTGGTATTGTTTACAGGGATGTAACCTGTGCCAATCTGTGTAGAATTATCATAACCTAGGATATAATTAATATTAAGTCCTTTTATGGGGTTGGCGCTTAACTGGAAATCACCAATAAAGCGGCTGGTGCGCTGCTGAAAATCGAACCTGTTAATGGCTTCCAATGGATTTGTTCTTGCAATAGCAGTAGATAAAGAAGGGTAAACGCCAGTTAACGGATCAGGATAAGGACTGATATAGTTATTAGCAAAGATAAATCCTGTTAAAGCACCATATGCTTCGTTTAATCCACCATTAGGAATTTCGTGACTGGTGCTTAAAATGTAATTGGTACCAATAGACATTTTTAACCAGTTATTTAGTTTCTGGTCAATTCTTGCCCTTACACCCGCTCTTCTAAAATCTGTTCCTCCTATAATCCCCTTGTTGTCCAGAAAATTTCCGCTTACGTAATACTGGGTTCCTGCAGTACCACCAGAAACAGACATATTGTTTTCTGTACCTACTGCAGTTCTAAAAATATCATCCTGATAATCATAACGGGTTACAGGAACCTGAGAAAGATCTGTAACTGTGGTGTTGGTATAGCGGAAAGGATATTCATTAATTTCCAGTTTTTTTCTCAGATCACTTACCTTAAGCTGAGAAGAGAAGGTAAACTGGGTTTTTCCTTCTTTACCTTTTTTGGTAAAGATCTGTACTACACCATTACTTGCTCTTGATCCGTAGATTGCGGCTGCCGCAGCACCTTTAATGATCTCCATATGATCAATATCATTAGGATTAATATCTACTAACCTGTTCTGAGAATATCCGCCAAGGTCTAATAATTCCGTAGAGCTGTTGTTTACGATCACGCCGTCAACAATATAAAGCGGATCGCCTGCGCCTGCTACGGTACTGGTACCGCGAAGCCTTACACTTATACCACCTGCTGGGTTACCCGAGTTCTGGGTAATCTGGGCACCAGACACTTTACCTGCTAATGCCTGATCTATCGATGTAGCTGAACTGTTTGCAATATCCTTGGCATTTACTGTAGAAATAGCATTACCTAATGTTTTGCGGCTGGTTCCAACTGCGTTACCCGTTACCACTACTTCGTTTAAGCGAAGTAAATCTTCGCCTATTTTTGCATCTGCAGTTATGGTAGTTTGTGCACCCAATAGTAGTGGCTGTACAATTGGTGAATAACCGATAAAACTGAAAGTAAGTTCATACTTACCAGGCTTTAGTTTAGTACTGATCTCATAAGCACCGCTTCCGTTAGCCACCGCACCAAAACTGGTATTAATAATTTTCACAGTTGCACCGGGAATAGTCTCATTTGATCTGGAATCACGTATGGTTCCTCTAATTGTGTAGGTTTGCGTCTGTGCCAAACCTGTCCGTGCAAAACACAGGAGCAATAAAACCAGCAATAGCGATAGCTGGCAGGGTCGGTTGAGTAAAGTTTTTCTCATAATTAATGGATTAGTTAGTTGGTTTTGTTGAGCTGTAATGTGTGCAAATTCTATAACAATATTGGTTTACAGGTTATAATGATGATGTGTGGTTGTGATTTTTTTTACTGTTTTTTGTTTATTAGCCTGGCAGGCTGATCTTACCCATGGTTACACTTGGAATACCTGGCCTGTTACCGTAATCTGTTGTGCCTCCTGCCAGGCATTCATTAGCTAAAAGCGCAAACAGTACCGCCTCTTTGGCATCAGGATTTATACCAAGTTCTGCGGTGTTTTTAAGTGGAAAACCTAGTCCTTCACTAATTTTTTGTACCAGTAAATGATTATGCATGCCACCACCACTTAGGTAAACCTGGAAAGTCTGATCGGTTATTGATGTATTGATTGCATTAACAATACTACTTGCAGTAAATTCGCAGAGCGATGCCAATATATCCTGAGGTGCCAGATGTCGCTGGCCGGATTGCACTATTGCCTGGTTTAGGTAGGCCATATTAAATAACTCCGGACCGGTTGTTCTTGGAAAAGGCTTGTTAAAAAAATCATTGCCCATTAAAGCGCTGATCAGCTTAACATCAGGAACACCTGATTTTGCAATTTCAGCATCCTTATCATAGTACATACCAGGATATTGTAATTGTACAAACTGGTCCATCATGGTGTTTCCAGGACCAACATCTGTTGAAAATACAAGGTCAGGATTTCTTCCTGCAGGTAAATAAGTGAAGTTTGAAATGCCTCCAATGTTCAAGAGAATTCTATTTTCTGCAGGATCAGAAAAGAGCAGGTAATCTCCATAAACTGCTAACGGAGCTCCCTCCCCACCTGCTGCAATATGTTTTTGTCTAAAATCACTTAGGGTAATAATTCCTGTGCCTACCGCAATATGGTCGCCATCTCCAATTTGCAAAGTAGAATTTGGATAAGATTCTATCTGGTGTAAGGAAAAAGGAGCATGAAATATAGTCTGTCCGTGACTAGCTATCAGGTCTACATCTTCTGCTGGCACTCCCCATTCTTTAAAAGCATCAAGGATTAGCTTTGCTGAATACAACCCAATTACGGCATTAAGCATTGTTATTTTCTGCAAATCTGCCAACCCTTTGAATGATATAGATTTCAGCTCTTCTTTGAATTCTTCCTTATAGGATACAGTGGTAAAATGTAATAGTTCGACCTTTGTATTTAGTCCGGAGCCCGTAAACTGACATAAAGCAATATCAAGACCATCCAAAGACGTTCCAGACATCAATCCTGCAATGACCCTAGTGGGTGCATCAGCAATTAGGGCTAATTTTGAGATTTGGTTATTCATATTTAAAAATCTTGATACCCTAAATTGAATAAATGCATAATCACCCTGTTAAACCTGCAAACAACAGCATGATTAGTTAAATAATGTTAATATCTTAAAGATATGGATTTCTAAATGACAATTCTTGCATATTGTATATATTAAAATGCAAAAACATGCATCCTTTAGAATCAATAATGAAAATTGTCAGCTATTACTGCCATTTAGCAGACAAGCATGCGCATTTAACAACCTATTGACCAATATGCTGCAAAAAAGTGCTGGCAATACCTTGAAAATCATTGCCAAAATGATGATCGCCTGGAATAATATCAACCTTTAAACCGGCCCTTGCAAATTGATTCGCAATGTCGCCTCCTTCTCCTTTACCAAAGAAACTGATCACAGGCACATTCCTGATTTTTTTCATTTCAGAAAGTACATTATACTTTTCAGTATCATCATCGCCAATACTAAGCATGTCCATAATATGAATCTCAAAATCTGCTGTTGCATCGGGTGATAGCGACAGGACTGCAGAAAGGTGTGGCTTTAATGCTGGTGTTAACCGGTCTGCTATAAAAGGAACAACGGATGCACCAAATGAGTAACCTGCTAATACAAACTTTTCTTTATTAAACTGTTCACTATAATGCAGGATAACTAAACTGAGATCAGCTGCGGTTTTATCTGGCGTTCTGGCGTCCCAGAAATATTTCTGAGCATCGAGGCCAATTACCGAAAGCCCCTTTTCTGCCATCGCTTCTGCGAGCGACTGGTCAAAGCTGGTCCATCCGCCATCTCCCGAAATCATCATCACCAATGGCAGGTTATTTTTCTTTGCTGAAGGGATAATGGTTAAAGGCAGGTTATTGCCAAAAGGTTTAATTGCCTGGGTTTTTAAGGTTATATTTTCGGCTTCTTTACTTTCTGCAAATGATGGTGCATGGAGTATTTTTTGATAGGCCTGGTTAAATTGCGGCAACCAGTTATCTGCAATAGAGAAGCCATGTCCTACTTTCGGTAAACTGATCAGCTCTGCCATTGGCATTCCTTTTAAAAAAGTGGCAGTAGCGGCAAAAGGACAGGTTTCATCCTTAAAGCCATTTAAGACAATAAAGGGGGCAGTAAGATTCTCTGTTCTTTCCAGCCAGTAAGACACACCTGGTTTTAATACATGCTGTGTTAAGCCGTTTCCTTTACATAAAGGCTTTTTTAACTCTATATCCGGACAAAAACCCAAAGCAATTGCGCCCTTAAAAGTATTTGCCGGGGCTTGTGCTAAAATTCCATAAATCAGCGTAGCTCCGTAAGAATAACCAACCAGGATTGGTTTGCTATAAGTTCCAAATTTATATTTCTTTTGAACCATCAGGCTGATCCGCTCAAAATCTGCAGCCGGATAATTACAGTCGGACTTTAATCTGGACAATCCATTCTTGTATGTTTTTGCATCTATACCTAATACCAATGCGCCCTGGTTGGCAATGTCCCTGGCCATATTGATCACCCCATTCTTCCAGCCACCATCACCAGAAACAAATAACACTACCGATGTTGGTGTTTTTACAGGATGGTACAAGATTACTTTACCAAAAATTCCATAAGTAAGTGAGTCAACTGTCACGGAAAAGGCCGGGTTGCTAAAAACAACTAAGGTTATGATAACAAAAAACAGTTTTTTCATACTCATGGTTTAATCACTTTAGATAATACAGCAGGCACATAGATAAGGTGGTAATCTTAATAATATAAAAGCCTTTATTAGTATTATGAATTTAAGATTTAACTGCCAGTTATTTGGATGAAAATTCAAACCCTGCTTTTCACATTGGCTGCAAATCCCAACGGGATTATAAAAAGCCTCACGAATGCGAGACTTTTTATGTTACATCTATCTATACCTAAAAATCAACTACCATATTCTTACCCGTTCATCCTCAGACTTATAATTTTTATCCCCCGGCTGAATGTTAAAAGCTTTATAGAATGGAGCGAAATTCATCAGCGGTCCGTTCACCCGCCACATTGCGGGCGAATGCGGATTGGTATTCACATAAGTCCTCAGAAATGCATCCCTAGTCTTCACCCGCCATATCCTGGCAATTGATAAAAAGAAGCGTTGATCTGGTGTAAATCCATCAATCTTTACGGAGTCTTTTCCCTGTGATGTTAATTTAAAGGCATCATATGCAATAGCTACCCCTCCGTTATCGGCAGTATTTTCGCCCAATGCCAATGCTCCCTTGATGTGAACAGTATCCAGCACTGTAAACGTGCTGTATAAAGCGGACAACTGCTGCGTTTTTTCTCTGAATTTCTGGTAGTCTTCTTTAGTCCACCAGTTTTTTACATTGCCATCTTTATCGTACTGTGCACCCTGGTCATCAAAGGCATGTGTCATTTCATGACCGATCACCATTCCAATGCCGCCATAATTAATCGCATCATCTGCGGCAAAATCAAAGTATGGATACTGCAGGATTCCGGCCGGAAAAACGATCTCGTTCAGTGGCGGATTATAATAGGCCGTAACCGTTGATGGGGTGGTATGCCATTCGGTTCTGTCAACGGGTTTGTTTAATTTTGCCAGCTCTACCTGATAATCGTTCTGGTTGACAGACAGTACATTTTCGAAGTACCTGCCACTGGTAATATGTACGTTATCATAATTTTTCCACTTATCGGGATAGCCTATCTTTTTAGTGATTGCATATAGTTTATCCTTTGCCTTTTGCTTGGTACTGTCACTCATCCATTCCAGGTGATTGATCCTGTTTTCAAAGGATTTTTGCAGATTATTTACCAGTATGAGCACACGCTTTTTGGAGTCCTCATTAAAATAGCGCTTTACATAGAGCTGACCTAAAGCCTGACCCAAATAGTTGTCTACATTCTCGGTCATCACCTGCCTGCGTGATTTTTGCACAGCCTGTCCGGAAAGCACCTTACTAAATTCGAATGAAGCATCTATAAAAGGCTGACTAAGCGTCTCGGCATAGTTGCCCAGTGTATTGGCCTTTAAGTATATTTTCCAATCGTTAATAGGGATCGCTTTCAACATGACGTTCAATTTCTCAAAATATGCCGGTTGAGGAACATCTAATGAATCCGTTTTTGCACCCAGATTGGCCAGTAAAGTCACCCAGCCCATATCAGCTTGTGATGTATTGATTGCAGCAACAGAAACTTTGTTATAATTTGCTTTGACATCCCTCAGCTGTATATTCGTTTTATGCGATGCCGCGAGCTGCTTTTCGATAGCAAACACAATATCCGCGTTCTTCATTCCGGTCGCACGGTTACTGCCGGTTAGCTGAAACAAACTGCACAGGTATGCTTTATAGGCCTGTTGAATATGCACCGTAGAAGAATCCGTTTTAAAGTAGTAACCTCTTTCAGGTAAATTAGTCCCTGCCTGATATACATGAGCAATGTTAATCCCGCTATTCTTTTTGTCGGGCGAAATCCCAAAGCGGATCAATGACAAGTTTCCTGCTTTCACCTCTGCTCCAACGAATTTCAGCAGGGAGGGCACATTACTAATGGCATCAATACGGGCCATTGTTGATTTAAGCGGCTGATAGCCCAGTTTATTAATGGTTGCCATATCCATCCCCGATGCGTAAAAGTCCCCAACTTTCTGATCTATGCTACCTATTACATTTTTGGTCTTCGAAACACTATCCAGAATATTCTGCAAGAGTTGTTTTTGCGGAATGTTCATGAAGCTATAAGAGCCTACGCCCGACTGATCGTTTGCGATCTTTACCGTATCAGACCAGCGTCCGTTAACATATCGAAAGAAATTATCACCAGGTTTGATTGACTGGTCGATGCCTGGCACATCAACGTAAGTTCGCTGCTGAGCTTCTGAATGATTCGATGCACTTATTAATATCAAAGTGAACCACAGGTAAACTGATTTAGTCATATGTTTGAGTTTGTTTAAATATAATATTTTCAACTCAGTATTACACGCCTAAAACAAAACAGCTGTTGATTTACCCATGCAAAAGTTACCAAATCCTTGTTAGCGGCATTGGTTTTTAAGATCCTGCTTTTCTGTCGCCTTTTAATTAAACGACTGTCTGAATTCCAAAGGTGAAACATTAGTTTTTGTCTTGAAAAGTTTGTTGAAGGACTGTGAATGTTCAAAGCCCAGTTCATAAGCAATTTCCGAAACGGATAGATTTGTGGTTGATAATTTTTCTTTGGCTTTTTCTATGATGGCCTGCTGAATGTATTGTTGTGTGTTTAGTCCTGTCAATGAATTCAAGAGATCACTCAAATAGCGTTGCGATAGCTTTAATGTTGTGCTGATATATTTCACGGAAGGCAAACCATTTTTCAGACTGTTTTCTTTTTCAAAATAGTTGTTCAAAAGTTTGTCCAAAGAAGAGATGATGTCATGGTTGACTGCTTTCCTCGTAATAAATTGCCTGTTGTAAAAACGATTGCTGTAATTCAGTAACAATTCTATTTGCGACACCAAAACATCCTGGCTGAAATTGTCGATATTATTTTCTAACTCATTGACTATGATCGTAAATACATTGGCAATAACTTCCTTTTCTTTGGCAGATAAAAACAAGGCTTCTGAAACATCGTAAGAGAAAAAGCCATATTGATTGATTGTTTTCCCCAGTGGATAATTTCGGATGAAGTCCGGGTGGAAATACAAAGCAATACCCTCATAGCTTTCTATATCTTCTGGTGGAAAAACGATTTGTTTAGGCTTTAAAAATGCCAATCCGCCCTCTTCAAAATCGTAATGACCCTGACCGTATTTGATTTGCCCTGTGAAGGTTGGTTTGAAAGATATTTTGTAAAAATCAAGACTTACTTTTTGCCCTTTTGGAAATACTTCATTCGAAACACTACTGTAATCAACCAATGCAATCAATGGATGCGATGGTGCAGGAAATCCCAAAACACGCACCAACTGCGATATACTTTTTAGGTGAACAATGTTAGGTTGCTGTTGCATTTTTCGTTTACGAATTTAATTAAATTTTGTGTAAGCTATTGACTAGCTATCATCTGCTGTATAAATTGTGTGTACAAGCGCATTACCTGTCCTGCACACACAATACAATTGTTAAAATTATGATCTGTCTATTTGCTTTTCTAAAAATTCAGGATAGCGGTCGCCCATCAACTTAATTCCATCTACTGTTGTGTCAATTTTTGCAATTTCATCTGCTGTTAATACAATACTTGTACTGCCAATATTTTCCTCTATACGATGCAGTTTTGTGGTTCCGGGGATTGGTGCGATCCATGGCTGCTGCGCTAAGAGCCAGGCCAATGCCAATTGTGCGGTCGACACATTTTTTTGCTGAGCGATCTCAGCAAGTGCTTCCACTAAAACAAGATTGGCCTTTATATTTTCTTCGCTGAAACGGGGAATAATATTTCTGCGGTCCACATCCGCTAATTTTTTGTTGATGAAACCAGTGAGGAAGCCTTTGCCCAAAGGACTGAAGGGAACGAAACCAATGCCTAAGTCTTCTAATAATGGTATGATTTCATTTTCCGGCTCCCGCCAGAACAATGAGTATTCGCTTTGTAATGCTGATACAGGTTGAATTGAATGTGCTTTCCGAATAGTTGTAACACTCGCTTCCGATAACCCGAAGTATTTCACTTTGCCCTCTTGTATCAGGTCTTTTACTGTTCCCGCCACATCTTCTATCGGCACATTAGGGTCAACCCTGTGCTGATAAAGCAGATCAATATAATCTGTTTTTAATCTTTTCAAAGAGGCTTCGGTTACCGCCCTGATCGTTTCAGGTCTGCTGTCTAAACCTATAGCCGGACTGGCATCTTTGCAGCCAAATTTGGTGGCGATCACTACATCTTTTCTGTGCGGCTGTAATGCCTCACCAACTAATTCTTCATTCGTATAAGGCCCGTAGGCTTCTGCGGTATCAAAAAATGTGATCCCCCTTTCAACTGCATTGTGCAGTAGCTTTATGGCTTCTTTTTTATCAAGACCTTTACCATCCAAAAAGTTTAAACCCATACAGCCGAAACCTAATGCGGAAACTTCTAATCCGCCGTTGCCTAATTTTCTTTTTTGCATAACTCTATTTTGATTGTTTTTAAAAATGAATAAATCTCTGGTACAAAACTCCTGATTGTCTTACGCTAGAAAGTAGTTCAATTGGTAATTGTTGTAGTCAGGTTTTCAATCGTTTTTAAAGACTATAATTTTAAACGCTATAAATTAGTCCGCTACCTTGATCTAAAGATTTGATAGTTGCCATATCTTCGGCAGACAACTCAAAGTCAAATACATTGAAATTTTCATTCATCCTTTTTACATCTGCAGATTTCGGGATAGCCACCACTTCGTTTTGAATTAACCATCGTAACACTACCTGGGCAATGCTCTTGTTATATTTGCCTGAAAGCACTTTTAAAAGTTGATTATTAAAAAGATCATTTTTACCCTGAGCAAAGGGTGCCCATGACTCCAACTGTATGCCCTGAGATTTCAAAGCTTGCTGCATTGCTGTTTTTTGGGAGAGTGGATGTGTTTCCACCTGATTAACTGCGGGTATTACACTATGCTCTTTCAATAAATCCTGAATCTGATTCATATTGAAATTACTTACCCCTACAGCTCTTACTTTACCTTCTCTGTATAATTCTTCCATTGCTTTCCAGGAAGAATGTATATCTCCCTGAGGAAGATGAATCAAGTATAAATCGATATAATCAAGTGCCATTTTTTTTAGCGAGGCTTCAAAGGCTTGCTTTGTGTTTTCGTACCCTATACCCGCTGGTAAAAATTTTGTGGTTACAAAGATCTCGTCTCGTTTGACTTTACTTTTTTTAATCGCTCTGCCTACCGATGCCTCATTGTTGTATACCGGAGCTGTGTCTATCAGTCTGTAGCCGAGATTTAAAGCATTTAGCACAGCCTGCTCACACTCCGAACCATCCCGAAGCATGTAGGTGCCAAAACCAAGCAGTGGCATCATTACTCCATTGTTTAATATTACATTTTCCATTTTTTTTGCGCAGAATAAATTTCATTACAAAATTCTTAATGGTCGTCCGATGAAATGTATCTGGATTGGGATATGTTGTAGTCAAATTAGTATTGTCGGTTAGTTGCATAACTGACTTTGTTTTTCAGAAAAATGGAGGCAGATATCAAACACAATAAATCGGAAATTCCGATTTATTTAATAGTTGGTAAACAGACACTCCCAAAGACCATGCGTAATATTTGTTTGAGACTAGATGCGATTAGCAAATTATTTGTTCGTTTCGCTTTTCCATTCGTGTTCAATGTTTGTCATGAGTAATGCGTTGTCAAACGTCACCGATCCTTTTGGAAAAATTTCTTCATTTTCAAAAAAGCTAGATTTCACTTTTAAAACGTCGAGTGGTCTAACTTCCCAGTTGTATGCTTTCAATCTCAGACCGTCAAATTTATCCTTGTTTGGAGAATAACCCAGGTCACCATTTTCAAAAAAATTGGACGCGTTATTTAATGTTTCAAAAATTGAGTGGTCACTAAATAAATTTGTTTCTGTAGCATCGATCAATACTTCGGTGTCATCTGAACTCTTAAAGTAAATCTGATAATTTCCTTTGTTTTCTGCTACATTAAATTTTGCAGAGTAATGTTTACCTGGAAATATCCGTCCGCCAACAAGTGTATTTAATTTTAAAGAAGTATCTCTGCGCGGAATATAAACTCCGGATTTTATCTCGCCGTTTTCGTCCCATTCAATTGCTATACGGTGAGCACCATTTTCTGAGTTTACGCCAATAAAATCGGGAAATCCTTTTGGTTTTATGCTTTTGAGTCTTATTAGACAAATTCCAACTATAGCTTTTTCTTTGTACAGTTTTGGTCTAAAAGGAAATGGAATAATCTTTTCTACTGATTTTGGGTCAGCGGTGAAGTTAATCAAAATTCTTCTATCAATATATCCGTGTATAGTTGGAATTTTCATTTGCTTTTATTCAGAGTGATTTAAAGTTTGAATCTGCTTTTGTCGTGCCGCCACTTCTTTCAGCAACAAAGGAAATGCCGGTACCGCCATGCCGCCGTGGTCAAATCCCTGAAGCTGAAACAGACTTGTATTTTTATGTCCCGCCAGTTTCATCATTCGCAGCATGTATGCATTCTCCTCATACCGGCCAAGTAACTCCTTCTCGGCATCGCCAGTGATCAGCAACATCGGGGGCGCATCTGCACGTACCCAAAAAAGAGGTGCATATTCATCTATGACGGGCTGTGTATCTTTAATCCCGCGTTCATTTCTTACCGTAAAATGGGTGATACACTGTCCGCTGAAAGGGATTAATCCTGCTACCAGGTTAGCATCGATCTCATATTTGGCCAGATATTTTTTGTCCAGCGTAATCATCATTGCCAGATAGCCTCCTGCAGAATGACCGCTCAGATAAATCTGTCCTGGGTCGCCACCGTACTGAGCAATACGCTTAAAAGCCCATGCTACTGCAGCAGCCGCATCTTCTATATAAGCCGGGGCCTTTGCCGCGGGCGATAACCTGTAACCAACGCCAATCACTGCATAGCCTTTATCCATCAGTGCCTGGGGAATCTCTTTCCCTCCACCTGTCAGCCCGCCTCCATGAAACCACACTATCGTTGCAAAGCTCTTCTTGTTTTTAGGATAATAAATGTCAAGCCGGCATTGCTTCGCTATGTATTCGTCCTTCATACTGGCCGATTCCGCATAATATGGAATATTTAGATCCCTGGTATATTTTAATTGTGCCTGCGCGGCAGATGTACTGATGAACAGTAACAGGATTATCAAATTTTTCATCTGTTTATATTTCATTTGCAAAATAGCTTGAAAAAATGATTTATCCATAATCTATACCTTAAATTTATTAATCAAAGGGCATAGTTGCAGCTAATCAGCTTAGTTACTCAGGGCTGTAATAGAGGCTTGTAATTCCTCCTCCGTTTCTGGTAATTGAATCGTTAATCCATAAGTAACCTTGGCTTGAGTCTGCTCAACAAAAGGTCTGAATCCTTCATTATACTTTTCAAAGGCAATGTGGTAATCGGCATTAGCATGCAGCGCTTTAGCCAATAGCGCAGCACCTTGCATTGCAAGACTCGTACCCATACCTGTGAAAAAGCTGGGCGCATATGCGGCATCCCCTATTAGTGCTATGCGACCCTTTGTCCAGCTCGGCATATGAATCTGACAGGCTTCATCAAAATAGAGGTCACCCGCGCTCAGCATCGCATCTAAAATTTCCGGGAGTTTCCAGTTCGTGTTGCCGGCAAAATATGTTTTTAAAATTTGCTTTTGCTGGTTGAGATCCCGGTAGTTCCACTCCAGTTTCGGTGCTCTGAATAAAAGTATAGCGTTCGCTCCCTCTTTGAACTGATAAATCACTGCTTGTTTGCCCAGCTCGCGATAAACAATACCCGTCGATTTCGGTCTGCCCGTCTCAATCTGATCAGCTTTGGCAAAGGCAAAATACACCCCAAGAAACTTTTTAAACTGATCTTCCGGTCCAAAAGCTAATTTTCTTACAGCAGAATGGGTACCGTCTCCTCCGAACACGAAAGCATAAGATTTGCTTTCCCCCTTATCGAAAGACACCTCCACATGATCTTCATATTGTATCAGGCCAGATATACTGTTGTTAAATATGATTTCGACTTCATCTTTTGGAAGGCTATCGTAGATAATGTTAACCAGATCCCCCCGGTGAATTTCAATATCACCTAAATATTCCTCCAAAGTATTGATCGCAAATGTAGCCAATGTTTCATCCTCAGCATTAACGATCTCATCCGTATGAACAAATTCACCAGCTTTAATCTGATCATAGATACCCATTTCTTTGGCTATCTCCAACGCTTTCCCACGCACATCAATAGGTGAGCCACTTGTTCTCAATCCTTTGCCAAGCTCCACCACTGTCACTCCGTAACCAAATTTATTCAACCAATACGCCAAAGTTAGTCCAGCAAAGCTTGCACCAGATATTAACACTTGTTTTTTCATCCCTGTAATTTTTTTAACGATTACATTGTCGTTATGAATGCAAATGTAATTGTAGCTTTACAAATAAAATATTCGATAAACTAGTATTTTTAATCGTAAAACATGGATTTGAAAGATGAATCAGGTATCGACAGCAGAGTTCTCCACTTCACCAATAAAGTTGGTGTCACCATAGAAAATGAATTGAAACACTTTCATATCAGCTTTTTCAAAGGATTTACTTTCCTGCCCGAAATGGCGATGCACTTCGGATCATTTTTCACCAAAAATAGTTTCACCCGCGTAACTGCCACATCTGATATAAGCGATGCTATTGGCTTTGTATTTCACAATATCTTTGAAGATGATACGACCATCGATCCCGATAAAAGTAAAACCAGGCGCATCCTTGCCCCTCCTTATGTGCGTATTTTTCCATATGCGATTAGTCAGGAAATACATTTTGAAAAGGACACCTGGGTTACGCACGTGTCCATCAGCATTAGCGCCGGTTATTTGAAAACTTATTTACAGGAAGAATCTGAGCACTTTCAGTACCTGTTCAACAGTACCAATAATTTTTGGATTGAAGAAATCATGACCGATGATATATTGCGTACGGTAAATGAGATCGTGAAAAAGGAAGAGCCAGCTCAAATGAAAAGTTATTTTTACAAGATCAAGGCAATGGAACTGCTTTTCTACCTGTTTGAAAGTTTGAAGAAGCGCCAGAATGCTGTTCGTCAGAAGCTCAGTGCTAAGGAAATTGAAGCCGTTTATCTGGTAAGGGACAAAATTGTCTCCTCATTAAGCCAGTTCAGCAGTATCGATGAATTAAAGCAAATAGCAGGTATGAATGAACTCAAGCTGCGTAAATTGTTTGAGCAGGTATTTGGCATGGGGATTTATGATTACTATCAGCACTTGCGCATGAAAGAGGCGGCAAGGCTGATGCGTGAGGAAAATATATCCGTATCAGCTGCAGGATATAAAATGGGTTTCGAAAACTTAGGTCACTTCACCAAAGTATTTGAAAAACATATCGGCAAAAAGCCGATGAAGTACATACAAAGTTTTAACATCACTAATGTTAAAAGTCATCTGTCTAAAGATTCATCAAAGTGATTCCATAGCCAGCACAAGAGAAAGTCACTAATAACATCTAAATTATAGAATAGAATATTGTACTTTTTCCCGTCTGCAGCAATTGTTCGGAAATTCCGAACAACTGCATCCTCCTCCAGGTTACCCTCATCAAAAATATTTTTAATAATGCTCATTTATCGTCGAACGAGACTGACTAAAAAGTTAATCTACTTGATGTATCTGTATTTTTACTTAACAATTTTATAACAGAGTTAAGTATTTTAAAGATATGGCACAAAAATTGAGAGTGGCTCACTACACATAAATGAAAACCAAATGAAAAAAACACTACTGTTTATGGCAGTTTTTGCCCTCCTTGCGTCATGTAAGAAGAATGCTGATGAACCAACTAATCTAGAAGTAAAGGAAAATCTATCTCCGGATATTGAACTTGCAGTTAAGGGAGCTACCTCAGAGATTCAACCCATGCACCAACCTTATGTAACTTACAATTTTTTAGGTTTTGGCTATGATGCTGCAGATAAATACGACAGCGAAGTTGCCGTGAGGGCCAGCGTGATAGATATTCCTACTTATGCAGCCAGTTCCCAAAATAATATTTTACAGGACAGTGGAACATCAGCTTCATGGGAAACCTTTGAAGCAGAAGATGCCGCTAATTTATCAGCGCAATTGTCTAATTCTTATCAACCAACTGCTGGTCTGAAACTTTTTGGGAATACGATTGTAAATGCCTTTCCAGAAAGCGCCGTTACTGACAAAAAGTACCTCTATGGATACTATTACAATTATGCGATCACCAAAAGATTTTATCTTTTCTATGATGACAGAGCAAATAATTATCTAACTGCTGACTTTAAAAGAGATCTTGACTTACTCAGCGCTAAAGACCTGGTTCATAAATACGGAACACATGTGCTTACTGGGATAAAATTAGGTTCAAAGTTTGAAGTTTTTTACCAGGCAGAGGCTCCACAGCAAAACAGGAAAAAGATCGCAACCGAAGGCTTACGTTACGCTTTGAAAAGAACATTTAGTTTGCTGCATGGCTATTTAGATGATGTTAATTTATCGAACTTAAATGCAAATTCTGCCGCAAAAATATATTACAATCCTGTTGGCGGCGAGATAGGTAAGTTAAAGCCCGAAACTGTGAACGGCAGCGTAAAATTGAATATTACGAATTGGTTGAATTCTTCGACAAAAGATAACGTAAGGTTTATAGGCGTTTATAGAGACGGTTTGGTGCGTTTGGATAGCTTTATTGATAATCCAGTTAAAAAAGCTGAAGTAACGGCTTATCTCGACCAGTATTTTGCAGAGAAATCGGTAAAGCTTGTAAATTAGTAAACAGCAATACTTAAAGTTTGTTAAAAATACGCTGCCCCCAAAAATGTAAACACTATTTGGTGGCAGCGTATTTTCAAGAAGCTTCTTTTTATTTAAAAACCATACATCCAACCTTCTGGCAAACCACGAATGAATGTAAACTTATTTTTCCAAAAGCGTTGTGACCATACTTTGCTTTTTCAACCTGATCTCTTTCGTGCCGGCTTTTAAAGATATTGATATGCCATACTCTTCCGGATCTATCACGCAATTCAATTCTGCGCTGGTATTTTCTGCCAGGTTTGAAAATGCGTTCCTCATTTCTGTTTCATCGAATACAACTTCCGTCGCCATCTTTTGTTTCTTTCGGTCAAACCAAACTACCCACAGACTTTTGGGAACTGCCCGTTGTTCATCACCATTTTTCAACAGGGCAGCATCAAAGAGCTGTTCTAATTCCGCATTTAAATAAGTCACAGCCAGCTGATCAAATTTTACCGCATTGTCATTCAACCTGAAATGCCAGCTATATTTTTTTTGCCATTGCTGGAAAATTTCCGGAAGTATTTTATAGACTTTAATGCTATCACGTAATTTGCGCGGCACATTACGTTCATAACTCTCTGTAATGAAGTTCCCCTGAAACAAGTACCTGTCATCAGGATGCACATCTTTAGCACTGAGTTTTACTTCAGTCGCCTTAAAAGTAGCTACTAAAACCTGTTTCCTTCCGCCCGCAATCCACAACACAATATGGCCTCCCGGTGAAAGTCCTAAAACCAGGTAATTGTATTCTTCCTTAGCATTGGTCTCGTGATATCCATATCCTTTACTGAATAACTCAGTAAGTCTTTTTTTAGGTAAAAGGAAGCTTCCCTTATAAAACTTCCTTTCCGCAAAAGACAGCCACGTGATCGAAAGACTGTCGGGTACAGCTCTTTTATCCGGCCCCACCCCCATAATTCCTCCTGTTGCTCCCCAGCCACTGTTAACGAAATCAGACGTTGGCAATTGCGGACTATAGCCGTTCAAAGATTTAAATTCTCCACCAATAATTTTAATCGGATACGCCTCAGGAGCGTCAACACCGGGGAGCCATTTAAATTGCTCAGGTTCAGACTGTCGGCAGGCAGACAAATATGTCATGACAACCAACAGTAACAATATAAAAAAAGGTGACTGATGAGGTTTAGTTATACCGATAGGATTCATTGTACAGAATTATTTTTTATAACCGTCAAAACCGCGGTATTTAATCCATTGGGCAGCATTTTCACTTTTCCTGTTAATCACCGTCAATTCTTCAAAAACAACTTTATTACCCGTTTTTTTCTCCAAAAGGAAATAAGACAACCCCGCCCTGGTATCATCCCAAACCTGGAATTTGGTATCAATACGTTCACCTTTAATTTCATCTCCATTTTCATCCAGTTGGATAGTTGATTTGTTTAAACTGGAATCTTTGATAAAAATCGGTTTCCCCAGCTTTTTTTGCAGGCTACGCTCCAGTAAAATAGCCTGAGCAGCGTCATATAGCTTAATTTCATACATTTCAATTTGATGAGTCTCCTGCCCATAATGTAAAACCAAAAGATTTTTTTCCTTTCCTGCTCTTCCCACCAGCGATTGTTTATCGTAAACCAGGAGTTCCGGTTTGGAGGTGGCAAAACTTTCAAAGCCCATTACAGTCGATTCTTTATCGCTACCGTCTTTCAACAATAATGCGTTCGCTTTCAGTAAATCGTCTATATTTTCACTCATCTTTAAATTGGCCAGATCGAACTTTTCTGCTTTAACTGCTGGTGCACTTACTTTTATAGTATCAGCTGCAGGCTTTTTTGCTTTTGAAGTACACGATATTAAAGCTAAACACAGGACTAAATTTACGGCGGCAATCTTCATATTTACTGATAATTATAGTATGTGATGATAAAGATAGAAGTATATAACATCATTAAGATAGAGACCACGATAAATCGAAAGTATTTATTCAGTCATTGATAAAAAACATTCGTCAAATTCTGCTAAAACTGGTAAATTCATTCAAAAAATTAAAATAAGGTTATGAGAACAATCAATCCCTGGATCAACTTTAATGGGAATGCGGAAGAAGCGTTCACTTTTTACAAATCAGTTTTTGGTGGCGATTTTACAAAGATCATTCGTTTCAAAGACTTGTCAAGTGCTGAATTTCCGGTAGAAGAAAAAGATGGCAATAAAATAATGACCATTGTTTTGCCTATTGGAAAACACAATGTGCTAATTGCCAATGATGTTCCGGATTTTATGGGACCAGTGAGCGAGAATGAAAACCGTTCTAAAATATCAATCAGTGCAGAGAGCCGTGAAGAAGCAGAAAAACTTTTCAACGGACTTTCGGCAGGCGGAGAAATTGAAGGACCCATTGGCGAGAGTCCCTGGGGCACCTACGCGGGAATGTTCAGAGACAAATACGGTATTGAGTGGATTGTGGAATTTGATCCGGATTATAAAGGGTCAATCTAACCAGAGGATTACATCATTGTTTGACTTTTCCAAATGGTGGTGCGCGCTGATACGGATTAAAGTCATATGATTTATCATTGATTTTATGGTGGGAAAAAGATAATCCTTAAGTTCCTGTCATAATTGTGGTGTAATTGTATATATTCGTAACATACAATTAACGTACTCACAAGAAATGAAAAAATTATTTACTATTTTTTTAGTAGTGGCAAGCTGCTCAACAGCGTTTTCACAGGAAAAAGGAAATTTTGAATACGGCTTTAATGTCGGTTTAAACGTGTCAGGTGTCACCGTCGGAACAAATTACACCTCAGATTCTAAGATTGGATTTAATGTTGGCGCTTTCGGAGATTATTTCTTTTCGGACAGATGGAGTATCAAAGCAAAACTTAACTTCGATCAGAAAGGCTGGAATGGCGGATATTTCAGTAATAATAATGTGGGTTCTTTGACTAACTACCGGTATGATTATCTGACAGTTCCTGTAATGGCCAACTGGCATTTTGGAAGAAAGAGGAATTGGTACCTTAATTTTGGTCCTTACGTTGGTTTTTTAATTGATGCAAAGGAAACAAATCTTGATATCGATCTAAAAGACCTTTCAGAAAGTATCGATGCTGGTTTGGCGCTGGGAATTGGCGTTAAAATACCGGTAACTGATAAAATCAAGATCCTTCTGGAAGTGGACTCTCAAAGTGGTTTGGCAGATATTATTAAGAACAACCAGGGAGGTTCCACCACAAATAATAGAAGCAGTCTAAATGCAGGCTTTGTATTCGGACTTTAAAATTTACAGATTGTCGTTGAACTCAGGAGAGTTCAACGAATTACAACGTGATGATCCTATCACAACCCACCTCTGCTAGGAATCTTTCATCGTGCGAAACCACAATCAGGGTTTCATCGTATCCAGTCACTGCCTGAGTCAGCACTGCCAGGCTCTGCATCTACCTAAGCGAAGAATTGAATGAAATTAGCATTTTACAAGCCACGTAACCCAGTCTTACAACAATATATCAAAGGTTACTATTTTATTACTGATGATCAAACAGACCAATCACTGAACTACAGGACCTTTCCAAACAACTATACCATACTCTCCATCAGCCAGAATGCCAATGTGGTATTCAGCGAAAATAAAATAGCCGTGGTGTCAATAGAAGAAAAGAAGATCAGTCCTAACCTCGTGTTCCGATACACCAAACCGATAGAAATCTATTATGAAGGCCCCAGCAGTGAAATTACCCTCTATTTTAAACCCTTAGGATTGAATCATTTTTTTGATGGCGAACTGGACTTCTTCCTTGAAGGAAAAAATCTGGAGCACTTTAATCCATACCCGGATTTCAAGGAAAAAATGGAAGACATTTTCAATTGCGAAAACAGAGAAGAACAAATAGAAAAACTGGAAAGCTACTGGCTTTCCAAATTACTTGAAAAAGATTTTGTGCTGTTAAGAGAAATCCTGACAGCTGTAGAGCAGGAAATTAAAATCAATGACATTGCCATAAAACACCACTTTACCCGCCAGTACATCAATAAACTGTTTACCAGAAATTTAGGGAAAAGTCCGACAGAATACCGCAAAATACATCGTTTCAGGAATGCCATGCAGATGCGTAACCATGCAAGAAATCTATCTGCCCTATCCCATGAAACTTTGTTTTACGATCAATCTCACTTCATCAAAGATTTTAAGGAGTTATCCCATCTCGCACCAAGTGCATTCTTTAGAACCGTGAACACCGAAAATGAAAATATCTGGCTCTTTATCTAAACAGTTTCCATTTTTACAATTATGAGCAAATGAGTATAGGTTTCTTTGTGTAAAATAACAAACGCATGAGATCCATATTTGCACTCTTTTTCTTTTACTTTTCAGCGCTGTCCATTTCCAGCGCCCAGACTGCTGATCACACTACATTACCTAAAATTTCCTACCAGCAAATGCTGATGGAGCATGATACGCTGGTCGCCTATATTAAACAGGTTAGTCCCGTCATCTATTTCAACAAGCAAGTGCGGGGAATAGATTTTAATCAGCATGCCCAACAGCTCAGAAAGCAGATCAATGCGAACACCACTATGGAAGCTTACCTCCATATTCTTAAAAAAACAATTAATTCTGCTCAAGATGGGCATACCAGCCAGTTAAACACTGTACTCCTCGATATTGCAAAAAAATACTGGATCCCTTCCGGCCATGTTTCATTCGACACTGCCTCAACACAAAACATGTATAAATATGTAAAATCACTTAGGAATACTTTCTATTCAAAAGTCGATCTCAATCTGATTTACACCAAGGGATCCTATTATAACTTGTTACCATTCAGCTATAAAGGAAAACAATACCCTGCAGCGATGCAACTGATCAATTGTAATGGCATAGATATCCATCAGTTTGTGAACACACTTACAGAACTATCTTCCCCCCTGCGCTGGGACAGGGTCAATAACAGAGTTTATGATGAAAACTTTTACTGGCCCACCGAAATTTACAAAAACGGAATTTTAAAGCTCACTTTCCTCGATAAACAAAATCAACAGCATCAGCTGAATATCTCCAAAACCGATACAGTAACCTACCTCGAAAAGAAAATCCATACCTATGGTTATTTCAGCCAGACCGACACACTAGTTACCCATTATTTCCAAAAACAAGGAATTTTCTATGCCAAAATACCGGCCATGAGAGAAGAATTGGGTGATACAATCAAACTTCGTTTAAAAGCTTTGATCCGCAATCACAAGGTAAAAAGCGTGGTGATCGACATTAGAGGAAACGGCGGGGGAAGTGATAACACTTACAACAAGTTTTTGAGTATGCTGGTTAAAGATACCTTAAAAAAGAATGTGATCGTGGCAAGAAATTTTAGTCCTTATATCCAGGAACACTATCATATCAACCGTGATTCCATCTTAAAAAGCAATACCCAAACATTCCATCCGGGCGTTCCTCAGCTGGACGCGCCTGAAATGTATTACATTAAACAATCCTTTAATTTCGTTGAACCCGATAGTGCCTCCTACGCTTTGGATGGAAAAATATACATCCTACAGGATCGGTTTATCTATTCATCCGCCAGTAATCTGTCTAGCCTGGCTAAGAACAGTGAGCAGCTGATCAGTATTGGTGAAACACCTGATCTGTTAGGCGGGCTGCAGGCAGATGTAATGATTAAGATGCTGCCCTATAGCAAATTTATTTTTAGGGTAGAACCTCAAATCGATTTTACCGACATCAAAAACATTACTGATATTTTTCAGAATCACGTGGAATACCCCGTATCTTACACTATTGAAAATCTTCATTTACGCAGTACCACTACCGCAGATCTATATGGGAAGGATTTTTTGTTAAATCACGACCCCATGTTCCGTAAGGTGCTGGAACTGGAAGATTAAGAGAACCTAAGATTATATGCATTATATCAAGATCATCATTCTGAGCATTGTATTTTCCTTACTCATTTTTGTAAGCACGTATCTCTCGATGCAGGTTTTTGCCGACCAGCCAGCTGCATCATGCCTGGGCTGCTCTTATCTGAAAGATACATTTTTCTTTTCCTTATTTTCCCTGCTGGTAATTCCTTTCGTTTTGTTACTCCTGACCAAAGCAAAAATAACCCATACGCTTTTCTCTTTGATCGTCTCTGTAATCTTCATACTGATTGCATTTGTCATTAATTTTAACCTGTTCATTGACAGGGTTTCTTCCTGGAGTTCCTACAACACAAAAGATGAAGTTGTGGCTACCGCATATCAATCTTATCCATTCCTCCTAACAGGCAGTATTATTGTCTTCATCATTTTTTATACAGTCTATAAAACAAAAAAGAGACCTTAACCTTACAGTAGCATAAACGCCATTTAGAATCACGATTATGATGACAACCCTATTTTCCTTCATTTTATCTCTGTCTTTTATCCTCGCAGTTCCTGTCAATGCCCAAAAAGACAAGCCGGCCAATCACTGGACTATTGAGCTCTTGCCTATAGATGCTACTACCTTTAAAAAAGCATTTAAAGTTCGGAAGAAAACCGTTATTAGTAATACAGCTACCTATAAAAAGAAAAATGGCATACTAAGGCTTCCTCTTGCCAATGGAAAGAAAGTAGTTTTTGAGGATAACAAGGGCACTCCCTATGATGAAAATAGAAAGTCCTTCTTCTATCTTGGACAAGTAAAAGTTTTAGGTAGTTACCTTGTGGAACAGCATCTTTTTGAAAGTACAGACTACGTCCTGATCAACAAAAAAACAGGTAAAACCAATACACTCGCAGGTAAACCAGCTGTTTCCCCTGATGGTAAAATAGTATTCAACACCGCATTTAACCGTTATGAAGAATATTCCGATGTAAGTCCCCCAAGTCAGGATGTTTACCTTTCCGTTGTAAACTCCGGAGGTTTCAGCGAGCCTTATCGCGTCTCTTACAATAACATGTACATTACAAATTATGCCTGGGAAACCAATAGCAGCCTAGTGATCTGCTATAGAACCAGGGAAGAAGAAAGTGACAAAGATGTCAAATATGCGAGATTGCGGCTTAAAAAATAAAATAACAAATTACCTCCTTAACTTACATACGTCAGTACAACATCACTGCTGTTCATAGAGAGGTATTTTTGATTATATTGGAGACGCAATTGAGTGATATGGAAATTAAGTACAATTTTTTTTTCGGTTATATTTTCTATAGAATGACAGCAGCCTATCATAAGTGGGATGGAAGAAATGGAATTACTTCACTCATTGGAATTTCGATGATACAGGGCTGTATATTACTCGATATTGTATTTTTCTTATTGAGGTTATTCTTTGAAAGGGAACAATTGCATGCTCACCTTCCTTTAGCAAGGTGGATAATTTTGGTTACATATGGCCTAATATTGGTCTTTAATTATCGTAAATACGACAATACATATAACAAATTTCGCTTTTATTGTAAAGATGAATCGAAATCAAAAAGACGTATAAAAGGAATTTTGGTAGTTGTATCACTAATTGTCCCATGGCTGCCGATCATCTTAATGGGTATATATTGGAAATAGCTAATCAAATTAAGCAGTTTAAAACAGCAATAATTTCACAACCTATATTAAAGTCATGATTATTTCCTTTGCATCTTTATTGCTCCACGAAGATTCCATACCTCAACTATCACAAAATCCAGGATGAAATATAACTCAGTACTGTGAATGATATTTCATTCATAACTCGCTATTTAACTGTATTACGCATGAAATATCATGCATTATCTTTTATAATATATTCTTCCTATATTTGAATGATATTTCATACATAAACCCTATAATTCGAACATTATGAATGATATTTCATACATACACAACAATAGCGATCTAGCTATATTGAAACAAATTGGACAGTTTATCAAAGAAAAAAGAATTGAAAAAAACATCAATCAGGAGGTCCTGGCCAGTAATGCAGTTATCAGTCGGTCTACATTAAGTCTTATCGAACGCGGTGAGAATATCTCCCTGATCAACCTTATCAAAATTTTGAGAACACTGGATATTTTATATGTATTGGACAGATTCAGTCCTGCACCACAAATCAGCCCGATGTTATTAGCAAAAGAAGAGCAAAAAAAGCGGAAACGCGTATTCAGCACTAAACAGAAACCAGAAAACGAAGATTTAGGATGGTAAAAACAGCATACGTAAAGTTATGGGGAACACTGGTCGGTGCAGTGGCATGGGATGAACAAAGACAAATTGCATTTTTCGAATACGACAGCAAGTTTTTGCGCTCAAATTTAGCCATATCCCCTATTAAAATGCCACTGGAGAACCGGGTATTTTCTTTTCCTGAACTCAGCAATGTGCCAACCTTTAAAGGCTTACCCGGGCTATTGGCAGATGTCCTTCCAGACAGGTACGGGAACGATTTAATTAATATCTGGCTGGCTCAGAATGGCCGACCGGAAGGCTCATTGAATCCAGTAGAACTGCTTTGTTTTATTGGTTCCAGAGGTATGGGTGCCCTTGAGTTCGAACCTTCCACTACACCATTAACAAAAACACATACGCTGGAACTTTCCAGCTTAATTGAAATCACCCAAAAGCTCCTCAACAATAAAGAATCATTTAGGTTACATACTGATCATAAAATGCGCGATGTACTGCTCGAAGTACTCAAAATGGGAACTTCTGCCGGTGGAGCCCGTCCAAAAGCGATCATCGCCTACAACAACAAGACCGGGGAAATCAGGTCAGGCCAAACATTGTATAAAGATTTCGAACATTGGCTGTTAAAGTTTGACGGCGTAAACGATACACAATTTGGTGCCAGTCATGGTTATGGCAGAGTAGAAATGGCCTATTACAAGATGGCAACCGCAACAGGAATTGAGATGATGGAGTCACGACTCATAGAAGAAGGAGGCCGTGCCCATTTTATGACGAAACGGTTCGACAGGGTTGGCGGCAATCAAAAACTGCATGCACAAACATGGTGCGCAATAGCCCACTACGATTTCAATCAGATACTCAGTTATAGTTATGAGCAGCTTTTTCAGACGATGCGTATGCTGAAGCTGACTTATGCAGAAGCCGAACAGATGTTCAGAAGAATGGTCTTTAACGTTTTGGCAAAAAACTGCGATGATCACACTAAAAATTTCGCCTTTTTAATGCATCCCGACGGGAAATGGACTTTAGCTCCTGCCTATGATATTTGTTTCGCTTACCGGCCTGACAGTGAATGGGTAAGCCAGCATAACCTCAGTATTAATGGTAAACGCGCCAACATTACTAAAGAAGATCTGCTGGCTATAGCTAAACAAAACTCGATCAAAAAGCCAGAACAGATCATCAATGACGTTCAAGTATCAATTAATAACTGGCTTCAGTATGCCGGTGAATTTAAAATAGATGAAAAGCTGGCAAAGGCTATAGAGAAGACATTGATTAAAGTATTATAGTATTTATTTTAAGGACGCGATCATTCCCTTTGCATTTTTATTGCCTGCGTCCGTTGCCAGTGCCTTTTCATACCAGGTCTTTGCCAGTGCCTTACCTCCCCTTTTAAGATAACATTCCCCGGTTAATTCATATGCATATGAAAGATCAGTGTTCCTCGCGCATAACGGTGCGGCGAGGGCATATAATCGAATGGCATCATCAAAGCGATTCCTTCGTTGCAAATACTTTCCCGTGCTGATCAGATCTCCCGCTTCGAAGCCGAAGTCATATTGCTCCTGCCCTGTCGCTTTGATGTGGCGGTAAAAGGCGAGACCTTGTTCCATGTCTTTCAGCACCTTATCCCTGATATCCAGGTATACAGATTTTTTAGGGATTGTGAAGGGCTGGTCTTGTAAGATAGCCAATATGGCTCCTTTGATCGCATCCACCTTGAAGTTCTGGTTATTCGTTTCCATGATAATGGTAACATCCTGAACATGATCCGTATAGATCAGCGCTTCGTAATTACTATTGGAACCCTGATGGCGATGCCATTGCAGTTTTCCATCTTTAAAACTGGTCGTACCCAGGCTGCTTTCACCACCCGGAAAGTTAGCAGCCAATTCATCAAAAGATGCCTTACTGATGATTTTAAATGCTTCGAGCTTTGTAACGAATTGATAGAGATCGGCGGAAGTCAATCTCGGAGAACCTGTCGTTACCTGAAGATAAGGTGTGGCATTGAAGTCATTATCAAAGGCTTTCGCTACGTCTGCCCTGTTCAGATCGGCATCCATAACGCTGTGCTTCATCCCACAAGGCCTGAAAATATATTTGTTTACAAAAGCAGCATATGATAAGCCGGAAACCTTTTCAATGATCCGCTTCTGCAGATACACATTTGCATGCGCATAAATATAAGCTGTACCGGGTTCAAATTTCAAATCTTTTAGTCCTTTAAGCGAATCCAGCAATTCATTATCCGTCTCATCTGATTGTGCTTTGAAATTCGGCAGTCCACTGGTGTAATTGATCAGGTGCCTGATTTTTATTTTAGCTGCCCAAGCCGGCAGACCGACGAGGTATTTGGATACAGGATCTTCGAGTTTAATTTTACCCCGTTCTTTCAGCAGCATAATGCTCACGCCATTAAATTCCTTTGCAATCGAACCTATGTCGAAAAGCATATCTGTAGTCAGCGATTGTGTTTTGCTCCCATCAGCATAACCCCAGGCTTGATGATAAATAATCTTATCCTGTTTGGCAACCAGCAAGGTGCCATTAAAAACTCCCCTGCCAGATGCAGTGCGCAACAGGGAATCGATATTTTTTAGCTGTAACGGTGTTTGGGCAGATAAGCTGACCGAAATCAGCAGCAAGTAAAATGGCAATAAATAGGATTTTCTAAATTCCATGAGAGTTAAACTGATGCGGATTCAAGATAAAATAATTACAAGACAACCTATATCTGAATTAGTTGCATGCAATTATAAATTAGCAATCATTTATTTAAAAATGATCAATCTTCAAAAGAATCTTTAAATTTAGGAGTGATAGTGTGCATATTTGATGATCTACATCTTTATAGTTCAAATTGAAACTCAGCGGCCATTACACATAGAATTTACACCCTAAAGTCCGAAACTGCCAGTTTAAAGGTCGCGTTTACACCGCAGGGGCTTCACTGCAACCCACTATCTTAGTAATGATTTTCTAACTATAAGCAATTAGCTAAACAGAACCTGATTGATGAGAAAGCTTATTTATGGTATAAATATTAGTTTGGATGGCTGCTGCGACCATACCAAATTTGGTGGTGGAGATGATATCCATGATTATTTCCGGAAACTGTTGGAAGATGTGGACCTGGTGATTTACGGGCGAAAAACTTATGAATTAATGGTGCCTTTCTGGCCGGAGGTAGCCAGGACGCAATCCATGGATGAGACTGGAAACGCTTTTGCCAAAGTATTTGCCAATTTGAAGCGCGTTCTGGTTTCAAAAACTATAGAAAGTGTAGATGATGAACAAACAACCATTCTCCGCGAAAACGTGCGGCAGGAAATCCTTAAGCTAAAGCAGCAACCAGGTAACGCTATTTCTACCGGTGGAGTTGAATTGCCTGCCCAGTTGATTGAATGGGGATTGATTGATGAATTCCACGTGGTTGTACATCCGCTATTAGTTGGCCAGGGACGGCGTTTATTCTCCAAAACGAGATTACTGGAAAACTTGAATTTGAAACTAGTTGCTTCAGAAACGCTGAGTTCAGGGTGCGTAGCACTGCACTACGAATATCCTACTGACAATCCAGCTTAATTCTGAACTATATAAATTTGTCACAAATCCCCTGTAAATTGTCGCATTTACCCCCTGCACCCTACCCGATATTACCTGCATATTTGTTAAGCATTTGAATTATAAACAAATACATAGCATTATGTCAAACAACAGCGTTTCATTACACAGAGTAATTAAGGCATCTCCTGAAAAAGTGTACCGTGCCTTCACAGAAGCACTCGCACTCGCTTCATGGATGCCACCTTACGGGTTTCTTGGAACAGTTCACCATATGAATGTTAAAATAGGTGGAACTTTTAAAATGTCTTTCCAGAATTTCACTACCGGGAAAAGCGATTCATTTGGTGGCGAATTTTTAGAAGTCATCCCCAATGAGCTGCTAAAGTATACCGATCATTTTGAAGATTCAAATCTCCCCGGTACCATTGTCAATACCATTTGGTTCAGAAAAACATCAGTAGGTACAGACTTGAAAATTTTGCAGGAAAACATACCTGCTATGATACCGGCGGAAATGTGTTACCTCGGTTGGCAGGAATCACTTGAAAAGCTCATCAAGTTGGTCGAGCCAAACATACCAGATGCTTAAAACTATTTGTATATGAAAGAACCAGAATCAATACATCCGGATTGCGAAATTGTAACTACCAGGACTGTAAACGCTCCAAGAGCAATAGCCTTTAAAGCCTGGTCAGATCCAAACCATTTGAAAAACTGGTGGGGTCCCACTGGTTTTACCAATACCTTCCATGAGTTTGAATTTAAGGTAGGTGGCAAATGGAATTTCACCATGCATGGACCTGAAAAAGGTAATTATATCAATTCCTGTGAATTCACTGAAATTGAAGTTCCATCACTGATTTCCTGGAAACGTTTTTCGCAACCTTTGTTTCGGGTAGTCGTAACTTTTGAAGAGGTGAATGCGAGCCAAACTAAGGTTACCTTCCGTCAGATTTTTGACACCGCTAAAGAGTGTAATAAAATAAGACCGTTTGTAGAGGATAAAAATGAAGAGAACATGGATAAATTGGAAGTTGAACTAGCTAATATGATTGCCATTTAGTATAACGCTTCAATATGTCCCAGCTTAAGATTAGAATGGCAGCCAGTAAGTTAATTATGCTAAACCAATATCCTGTTTTGCTACAAATTGTATCTGTTATTTCATGAGAGATATTGCCAATTAAAGAGGCTTCATTTTGATCAGCACTAATTGCCTCTTCCCTTACTCTTCCAAAATTGTCACTAATTGTGAGTCCTCCTTCTCTTGCACTTCTGGCTATAAAAAGACCATTTTCAATTCCTCTAATATGGAAATACGAGAATGCAGACAGTCTTCCGTAATAAAATACCATACCGGCACAGTTAGGCAACTTACCGTTGTCGCAATAATTTCATTGATAATAATCGCATTAATTAGTGAGAAATTCATGAGCAACGCGCTCTACAATATGTGAAATAAATACACATTTCTATACAAAAAGGACGTCTTAATGCGCAAAAGATAAATCGATAAATTCGTCTTTTTAAAATTTAGACGCCCTGTAGCTAAAGATACAGATAACTTCCAACAGGTTTTAAAGCTGATTTAGCTAGAATAATTCCATCTTATAAATCCTCGAAAGCAGTTGTAAAAAACTTAAACAGAAAGAAACAATCATTGGAATGATATGTGTAACTTAAGGTTAAAACAATAGCCTATTTAATGTCAACTAATAACAAAACAACCTCAAAATACGTTGCAAGTAAAGCTTTCAAAATATTAAAAGATCCCAATTCATCTCAGATCGCAAAACAATTAACTGGATCTGAATTATCTCAAAGAAAATCATGAAACCAAACTAGTAGTGAAATAGAAGACAGGACTACACGAGTAATTACTAGCAACAAATATAGTGAAGAAACTAAATCACTTGCTGCCGCAGTTCTTGCCTAATCTAATAAAGAACGCTAAAAACTAAAATCCTAAACCACCGACTAATCCTAAAAAGAAATCATTAGCAATGGAAAAAATATCAATCAGTAATGTTGTCGAATTCAAGAGAAAAAAAACTCCAGCGTCACAAGTAACCTTAATAAATAAACTAAAAAATCCAAAGCCTAAAAAAGAAAATGCTGAAGAAGGTGGTAATTACTGGGTTCACTCTTTGAGTACTATTGCGAATGCATTTAGAGAAAGTACCAATGATCTAATCCTGGACAAAATTGATGTCTTACTGGATAAACAGGAAGTTGCTACCAGTAGGCAAACAAAGAATATGTTTCAGAAAAATATAGATATCCTCACTAGGTTTGACGAATATGATTTCACACTGATCCGTCCCAATTTTACGCTAACATATTTAAAGAAACCAAAAGATAAATCTATTTTAGTAATCGAAGATTTACCCATTCAAGTATTACCACATCATGTATATATATATGAAGAAGATGGTATCAAAAAAATTAGCGCTTGCTGGTTTGTAGCGAAAATTAAGGAATACACTTTTGAAGAACTAGCTGTTTTTAATGATGCATTATATCGCTATTTAAGCGAGAATTATTCTGAGGAGTACAATGTCAATCCTGAATTTTGCATAGTTGTGGACACAATGAATTTAAATGTAATTCGATATTCGGAAATCGTATCTAGATCAACGCTACTAAATCCCACGTTAGTGGCGATGAAAAAGTTATTGAATTGATGAGAGACTGAATGAGCTGTCTTACATTTGATTAAATAAAGAAATGCATTTCAATAAAGCTGGTGAATTGAGCAAGAAAAATACAGATAGTTATACCGAAGTTGAATTTTTAGATATTGAAGTAAACGTATGAAGTACAATCTAATACAGCAAAATCTATACTTACAAATTGTTCATCCGAGATGCGACCTCGATAATCGATTTGTTAACGTTTTAAATACCCTTTTATAAAACCTGTCATTAAACTCTTCAATGATTTTTAAAATTACTGTGGATATTTAAGTTTTCCATATATAAAATATCTTGTGTACGTATTAATCATTTCAAACTACAACGTGTTGGTAATAAAAAAATCAAAGTTACTCAAAGTGATACAATTCAAATCTATCTGTGCGTTTCTTAGGAAGCTAATAGTACTTCTCTTATTGTTAAATACCAATTGCATTGCTCAGAATAGGCCTATATCAAAAAAAGCTGATGAAGATTATACTAAAATTCTAGTAAAATCAAATTATAAAAACTATCATATAAATACCGTTTTGGCTTCTGGTGAAATTCCTTACCAACAAGATGTTGAAAATTCTCTAAGAGATACTACTATTGAAATTTTAACAATTCCCCCATCGTTCTTTCTCAAATCAAATAAAAATGTATACTTAAACCTGAATAAAAATGAGCATAATAAAATGTTGTCCATTTTCATTGACGATGTAGATAGTCTATATATAAATGAAGCAATGAGCAAGAAGATATCGATAAAAAACAACGCCATTAATTATAATGAGCCAAAAAATGACGAAGCAATTGTGATATTAAATTCTGAAATAAATGACTTAGACTTAAGTAAACTAGAAGCTGCCAAATTTATGATTAATAAAAGTTCATTAGGTTTATTGAATTTCCATAAAACAATAATTAAAAGACATCTTTCGCTAAGTAATAGTTCAATAGAAAGTATAGATTTTGAATATGCTGGTTTACCTGACACTATAGTTTTTACCAATTTAGATTTGAGAAAATTAAAGAATGAAATTGACTTAACAAATGTTTATAATTGCGCAAATGCCCATATAAATAGCGTATTAGTATTCGCAAATACGGATTTAAATCGATTCAAAATTCCCTTTGATAGATTCATAATATGTATAGATAAAAATCAAAGTTATGAGCAGAAGAGTATGCTCTATCAGCAATTACTTAAGCAGTTGGAAACTGCTGGATTAAGTGAGAAATTCGAGGGATATGATAAGGAGTTTAAAGAACTAAAACTATTACACAATAACAGCTATTTCATAAACTGGATATCCAAATATTGGTGGGATTATGGTTATGATAAAGGAAAGGTTTTTATGAATTCCATTATTATATTTATAATTTTTCTTGGATTAAACCTGTCACTTTTCCCAATACTGATCACAGTTTATTATCCAAAAAAGTTGCAAGAACATAGGGCGAAGTATATTGAAATACATAGTGGCAACAACAAAGTAAGGTCCACCCTTTCACATCTATTCAATGTATTCCTTTATACATCTTATTTATTTTGGGGATTAAAACTGGATTTGCAAGAAATAGAAATTAGGTTTTCTGCAGCTATATTTATAATTATATCTCAATATATTGCTGGCATTGTCTGTATAGCATATATAGCTAATTTTATTATAACAAAATAATCAGTTGATAGAATTCTAGAGAGCCCTAAGGTTTTAAAATCAAATCAACCAATCGCCAATTTCCCACTTTCTTTCCAAATATACGCAGGCATTGCCTCCTTCAACTTCCAAACGATGTTCATTGGTTTGGAACCAGTAGATTTCACAAAATCTGCGTCCCCTAAAAACACATAAGACATCGTATTCTTAAATTCATCATCATTTTGTTCCCTGACAAATAGCAAAATCTTTCTGCCCGATTCTTTCTGATTTATATAAGCCTTACCAGAAGGACTATCCGGTGACGCACTGTTTTGAGATTGCCAATGAAATAGATATTCACTAATAGCATAATCATCATACAATGTGGTAGGAGAATAATCTTTGTCAGATTTTTTAAGTGTTATAAATAGAGCTTCTGTGTTCAGTACCTTATTCACCGCTACTCCTTCTCTATTAGAAGACTTTTTATCAAACTGATGGATACGTAAAGCTACCAATATCTCATCACGATTATACCTGCTGTGAATCCTAAGCGGCATAGCAAAGTCTAGTGAGATTTCCTTCTCTATGAAATTCACTCTTCTAATTAATAAAGCAAGCACCTCCTGCAATTCGCTTAGCATAACTGGATTTGCGCGTAGAGCTTGAAAGCTTTCTCTTAAATCGACATAGCCAAACTTTGTCCCGGCATCTTGCCATAGGTCATAATGAAACATCAATTCCATTAAACTTTCTTCTTCTGTTCTATCAGCCAAATCAAACTTCTGCTCAGCTAAATATTGAATAAATCTGAAATAGCTAATGGAGTTCCCTTGAAACAATCTTTTAATCAATCGAGTAACCTCCTTTTCATGAGGTTCAGAAAAATCATCAATTACTTCCGCATCAGCGCATAATCTTTTCCAGCTGCCGCGTTTATAAATCTGCTCTAGTTCAATATTGTAAAAACCGATGAAATTAATAAGCGTCAGCGGTAACGTGGATTGGTGTTTAAAGTTGATGAGTTTATTAACCAACTGATTTCTATTAAGACCAGTTGCCAGTTTAATATTTTTGAGAATCACATCTTTGGCTTTCTTCTCCAAAATAATGGAACATCCTAAAGGAAGATGAGGGAAATCATCTTCGATCTCTTTAATCATTGAGGTGTGCGTTTTCCCTACCAATGCCCTGAATTTATGTTCAAAGTCGTATTCCGGTCTAGCATTTCCTACAAAATCCAGTACGGTTAAACATTCTTTCTCAGGAGCTAATCTTAATCCCCTACCCAATTGCTGCAGGAAGATCGTTAAGCTTTCAGTAGGTCTTAAAAATAGCACGGTATCTAATTCTGGTACATCCACCCCCTCGTTGAAAATGTCTACTACAAAAAGGTAATTGATTTCTTTATTCCTGAGTCTATCTTTTGCAGCACCCCTATTTTCTTTCGCATTATCGCTGGTGAGATAATCTGCATTGAGCCCAGCGATGGTGAACTTCTCTGCCATATACTGTGCATGTTCCATACTTACACAGAAGCCAATCGCTCGTACATCAGCTGGATCAGTTAGGTATTTCTGGCAGTTACTTAAAATTTCAGCTACGCGACGGTCGTCACTAGTATAAATTTTCGTTAGTTCCTTGATTTCGTATTTACCATTTTTCCAGCTCAGCTGATCTAAATCTATTGAATCTGAGACTGCGAAGTACTGGAATGGGCACAATAGTTTTCTATTCATTGCCTCTGGCAGTCTGATCTCTGCAGCAATTACATTACAAAAATCTTTTAAGATGTTTTCACCATCCATTCGCTCTGGCGTAGCTGTTAATCCTAATAAAATTTGAGGTTTAAAATGCGCTAATATTGATCGATAGCTACTTGCAGCTACGTGGTGAACCTCGTCAATGATAATAAAATCATAAAAACCTGCTGAAAGATTTAGATCGTCAATCCTATTATTCAGCGTTTGAACTGATGCAAAAACAAATTCATAGGAACTAGGTTCTAATCCATCTACCCACAAATCGCCAAAATCTGAATCTTTCAATATATGCCGAAAGGTTTCTTGAGCCTGAGTTAGTATTTCCTTTTTATGTGCCAAGAATAGCAATCGTGCTCTAGGATTTTTGTCTTTAAACCTTTTATAATCAAACGCTGATATAACAGTCTTTCCTGTTCCAGTTGCAGCAACCAACAGATTTTTAAACCGCTCATGAACGATACGTTCTGATTCTAAATTATTTAATATTTCCTCTTGATAGGGAAATGGGCTCAGATCGAAAAAGGTGGTTATCCCTTTATAATCGCCCACTTTCTGCTGTTTGATAGCTTTATGCAGCTTTTCTTTATCTTCTCCTAATCTATAGAATTCAAACTCTTTGTCCTCCCAATAGGTATCAAATGTTTTTTGGAATTTATTGATGATATGGCCCACTTCTTTAGTAGTCACTTTTAGATTCCATTCTAAGCCGTTGGTTAATGCAGATCTTGATATATTTGATGATCCGATATACCCAGTATTAAAACCTGAATTCCGCAGAAAAAGATATGCTTTGGCATGTAGACGCTCATGTTCAGTATTGTAAGAGACTTTAATTTCCGTATTTTTCAACCCTGCAAGAAACTCAATGGCTTTGACATCTGTTGCTCCCATATAAGTTGTAGTAATGATTCTAAGCTTTCTACCACTATTGGTAAATTCTTCCAGCTCCTCTTTAAAAATTCTTATGCCTGAGAATTTAATGAAGCTGACTAACCAGCAAATTTCATCAGATGATAGTATTTCTTTTTTAATTTCACTTTCCAAGGAAATACCTGCATTGCTACCCGTAAATAATTCACTTTGGGAAAGCCTGGTGTAAGGCATAATTTGTTTAATCCTTTCCGTAAAGTCTGGATAAGGAAAATCGAGTTTTTTGAATACCGCTTGTAGCAATTTCCCTTCATTTTCAATAAGATTGTCAGAGAGCTTGATATCGGGGAGTTCGTTTATAAGAAGTTGAATGATCTTGTTTGATATTTCAACTTTCCTTAATATATCCTCATCCTGCTTAAGTGTATTTAATGCAAAACTTATGGTTTCTGAAAGATATTGACTTAAATATCGTGATGCCTCTGCTTTGTCTAAGGCTACACTTCTCACAAAAAAATGCTCCTCTCCAAGATCATTTAATTTTGTACTGATAATTTTTGTGATAAGTTGCTCGTAGATTCCTTGTTCAAATGGCATGGGATGAAGATATGGATTTACTTTCTGGTAAAAACAATCATAATCTTTTTTATTAGTGACGTGATATAGCTTTATCTAAGGTTTATGCTATGCAATAATAACAATTATACAGAAGGTCATTAGTAAAAAGGATTTGAAACCAAATAGTTCACAGCTGAGGCAGACGATTCAAATTAATTAGAAGATATGCCAATTATGCAAGCAGCAATACGTTTATCAATATCTTCGCCAAGTATACAACGCTCGGTCATGTCCCAAAGTTGAGTAGGTTCAATCTCTATATTTTTGTGCTCACTTTTTATATTGGACAGATTAAGTATTTTCTTTTTTCTTCGTACTTCTTCCCTTTTATGTTCAAGTATAGGCTGAAGGATCACAATCCATTCTTCAGCTAACCGCTCGTAATCAATTGCTTCACTCGAGTCGCCACGTATGGCGCTCAACATATCTTCAAATGCTTTCTTGCGCGGTAGTTCTATACTCTTATTTTTCAATTTCATGTTTAAGATATACTCTGCTACATCTAGAGCACGTTTTTTTTTAGGCGGTAATAATTCGCGTTCCTTACTTTGGAAAAAATTAATGTAATGCTTTAAACTCTCCTGATCCCATTTTAGACTTCGTGATTCTCCTTTGATATTATTTCTAAGTTCCTGACAAACATCAGGATAATCTGTGTGGATATTCTTTAGGCTGTCAATAAAGTACCAGCGTGGACTTTTATTTTTATCTCCTTTTAAAGCAATAAAGCACCAATTTTTATTGCATTCTATAAAACTCACCTTAGTTCTAACTTCTGAAGATACATTAATGAACTGTGCATACAACTCTTCTTTGATCAATGCTGTCTTTCCTTCTTTTAGGTTAACGATAAACTGAAAGCTATCATGTATACCAGTCCAGGACTCATCTTTATCGACAAACTCTTTAAACTCGCGGATCAAGTCATCAGTACTTCCTGTTTCCTTAAATCTTCTCTCTTTAAGTGCTTCAGGTAAATCGAAATTTGCACCATAGATTTCTTCTACCATGAGATTCGTCTCGATCAATCTTTCATCTGTATTCATAGCATATTCGTCGGAATCTATTGCCCAATAAATATCTATGAACTCGTGCATACTATCCATACGGTCTGCCCTACCTATCCTTTGCTCAACGATACGCAACACACTTGGTGTATCTAAGAGGAATACGCACGATGCCTTTGGGAGATCAACACTTTCAGACATTTTATCAGAGCATAGTGCAATGCACTTGCCTGAATCCTTGGAATCTAATTTAAAATAATTCAGCACCTTCTCGCTCCCAGAGTCCGTCTCACTTCCCGATGCTACTAGTATAAGGCTTTCAGGATAGTAGTCAGCAAAAAGTTTTCTTAAATAATACAGAGTAATAACTGTACTGTCGAAAGCAAGGATATTATCATGAACTGAAGAAATTCGTATAAGCTCTTCTACTTTCCCAAGTTCTCTACTGTTAGAAAGCGTTTTTGCAAGCTGCGATATTGTTTCATAAATCTCGTATTCTTTCTGACAAGCCTTGTGATAACTTTCAGTGTCGGTAAGCCACTCGGGAAAATATTCACTTTTAAATATTTTATGGCGGTATGGAAGTCTACCCGATTCAATTATTTTTTTTAGTGCTGCGAGTTTATCACCAGAATCATTACTCTTTCCCTCAAAGCCAAATTGTTCCATCGCCTTTTTGGATCCTTCAATATGCTCCACTAAAGCAACTTTTGAAGATCTCAGTCTCGATCTGATCATGTATATAGAAAGCTGTTTACCACCGTGAATCCTTTGATTTACCATGGATTTTACATTATCTTCATTAGAAACCTCATATTTGGGTTCCGGGAAACTGACAAGATAAGTAATACCTTTAATTTGCCTCGCCAGCTCATTTATATCTGTTACAATTTTCTTGTCGTTATCAGATTCTTTTGTTACGTAAGTCATCTCTTGTTGCCGAGGAAACTTGCAAGTAACGCCGAGACTATTGCGATAACTTTTTTCATCCTTTTCAATTTCCTTATTTAGTGCTTTTTTTGTTCTTCTAACCGTAAACTTACTGATGAATTTCCTAAGGCTCTTGATGTTTTCGGGCTTATGCCTGAGATAGGGTTTGAGAACTAAATCCTTGTAAATTAGAAAGTCTTCATCTGTAAGGTTGTCAACATCTAATAAATCAACGAGTCTTAAAATATCTTCTACCTTTCTACAAATTGGCGTTGCGGTTATCAGTATCTTATAATCCGCCTTATTACTTTTAATCAAGAGTGTCCGGTTCGAATCTGCTGATAGGTAGTTATGTGCCTCATCGATGACCAGGATATTGGCCAGATGAAGGTCTTCGATAAGTTTCTTCTTTTTTTTCCCGGAGGCATTGCTTAGTAGACCATGGGAAATCTGAGTATGATTAATTTTATTAAATGCCTTAAATTCTGCATCCCACTTATCTAATACCAGCGGTGGACAAACAATCAGTGACTCCGTTCGATGGCTTCTACCGATATCATAAAGCCAATGCTGTAATGATAAAACCAACGAGGTGCATAATTTAGTTTTCCCTGCTCCTGTCGGGTCAGCAATAAGGACATTAGAATGATTTTGTAAGATTGATATTGCCTGTGCAAGGCCCTTCCACTGCGTTGGCCAAAGTTTCGTACGTTCTAACTTGGCGATGATGTCCTTATACTCCCTAAACCAATTTCCTTCTAGAACTTCAGCTATCGCCCTTGCTAGTGCTTCCTGCCATGAAACCTCCCTAATCAAATTTTGCAACAATTCTATTAGTTTCTCATTATAGGGTATTGAATCTTCATAATAACTTTCAGCAATCAATTTGATATCATTGTACTGCTGCTGTTCTAAAGGTTTCTTCGGACTATTATTAACCCTTATATTTGCCTCCTCCTGACTTGTTAATCCATTATGGCTAAAATTAGAAGAACCCAAGATAGCATGATGATCTCCAACATATAACTTAGCATGAAGCTTATCACGGAAGCGGAACTCTATCAGACCACGATTAATTTTGTCTATAAAATGCATTACAGCTCCACCTTGCATAATCGAAAGTCCTCGTTTTAACCAGTAGTCTTTTATCTCCTTATCAAGCCCTAATCGCGTGTATTTTTTTCGACCTTTAAGGTTGGGCTCAAATCCTATTAGAATCCTGACCAGGCTATTTTTATTAAAATCTTTACTACCAAATAGATCTATTAAATTCGATAATGAAGTAAATCCAGTAATGATTATATATTCGCTGCTTTTTTCGATATCTGAGTATATTACACTACCAACTGTACGAAAATATGCCTTTAGGTTTAAAGGGAATAAATCTTGATCAGGCCATTTTGGCTTATCAAAGTCCATGATAAATTGAACGTTACTTGTTGTCTTCTCGGTGTTCAAACTCATATATTCAGAATTTTACAGACATATAAATCTAAAACAAATTAACTAGCTGATTATTAAAAATTCACATTTATTTTCATTGTAGTCGGTTTATTCACATGTAATAAATGTTTAGCATTAAAAATACGGCAATTTCAGTAAGTCGTAAAGAGATTAGACTTTTTTCCTATAAAAGTAGAGCTTCACAGTTCTAACCTCTTATGTTCACATTACCGAGTACTTTAGCTAAAGTCTACATCTTGATTTATGATGGAAACATCCATATATTTAATAGCCAAAGGATATTAAACTGAACTGTAAATGACCCCAATAATCAGAACGCTAGAAGAACAAAAGGAAGAATTCAAAAGGTCGAAGCTTCTGGCCACACCCATAGCCGGATTAATAGCATGGCTTATAGTTGGCTTGGGAGGATTGTTTTTATCTCTCCTATGGAAAGTTTGGGTGTTGTTTATTGCGACCGGAAGTATTGTTTACCTTGGAATGTTTATATCAAAATTTACCGGAGAGAATTTTCTTGATAAAACCAAGCCTAAAAACACGTTTGATAGATTATTCTTTTTAACTGTAGCCCAGGCTCTACTGGTCTATTCAATTGCCATCCCATTTTTCTTAGTCGATTATTCTTCACTGCCACTCACGGTAGGAATCTTAACAGGGTTAATGTGGTTGCCCCTCACCTGGATAATTGACCATTGGGTTGGTATATTTCATGCTGTTGCGAGGACCGTTATCGTACTTATCCTTTGGTATTTATTACCACAGCACCGATTCGTTGCCATACCTTTTGCAATCGTTTTGATTTACGTTATCACAATCGTGATTTTAGTGAATCGAAAACGTGAAGGTATATTGGTCTAAAAGTTTAAAAAGAGCTGGAATAGCCCTTAGGAAAACAGTCACTAACTCTTGAGCAAAAGAGAATTAAGAAGGTGGTTGAAATATTATATTCCCCACCTTCCATTTGTGATAGTAGCAATCTGGTAATTGTATCTATAACTTAACCTGCTTTAATCCTTTTGTAAGAGATAAAATTATCCAATCAAGTTCAGACTGTTCATAGCAATATTCACTAATTTGTCCGTAAGTTGTATATGATGACAGATTAAAACCCTCCTCTATATCATTGAAATAAATAACTGTATTCCCGAAAATAGCTACAACCCAAAATCCTCCACCCTCATTTCCATATTCGCTTTCCTGCCACTTCTGCGGTTGAATTTTAATCAGATTCCATAAGTTCAACGCCACACCCTTTAGTTTAGACTCCCCTCGTGAGATCCACTCTTCTAATTCTGTTAATGAAATCGGTGTCCACATCTTATTGCTATTCTTGGTTAAGAAGCTATTTTGTTTTAATCATCTATGTAAATATAATTCAAGCATACAATCTTACTGTGCTCGTAGAATTTTCCACTCCTTCCAAAATGTTAGGTATCCATTTTTATCAAAGTCATCTTCCGGCATAACTTTGGCCTTGCTGGTCTTATAAAATTGTTCAACCTGATTAGCAAAATCAAAAACCTTTTTCTTGTATTCTTTTATATCTATTGTTATTTCTTGCCCACTTTCTGAAATATGCTTTACCTTATTATTTGATACATGCAAAATCTCCCAGTCTATCCCATTTCCACAGCCCATTATACTTACATGGCTATCTCCATCTGCCATAAAGAAATGTCCGCAAAAAGGAAGTAGTTGACTTGCATAATCTTCCTTCTTATAATCTTCCTGTATTGTTCTCATTAAATAAAGAGCAGGTGAGCTAAGTGTGAAAGCTGCGCTATCTTGATCAGCAATAACCTCGTTTCCAATTTGTACAAAAACATGACCATGAGCACAAAGATCGTTAGGATTATCTTCGTTATCAATCCAATGTAAATCCAAAATCTCTAGTTCAAAATTCATTTAATTATTATATTCTCAATTTCAACATCCCGCAACAGTTAATTCAATGCAGCTTTAAATGTAGCTCAAACTACAATACGAACACAATATATCCCATATTATTTATAATGACAGAAAATGATGCGGGTAGATACAATGAGCAGATTTATTAGCACAGAAAACCCTAAATTGCAATTTAACCTTACCAATATGAAGCAAAGTTTCTTTTCCAGGGTTACCTTATGTGTCTTGTCTGTTATGGTTCCATTTCTTTGCAGTATGGATACGGTTGCACAGAAGAAGCTGAGTGTAGTCGTTGCAGGTTTAAATCATGATCATGTTTACTTGATCATGAACAGTTATGAAAAAGGCGAGGTAAACATCATTGGTATCTCCGAAAGCAATACCGACCTGATTAAAAGGTTTAAACAGCGCTACAAGCTACCGGATTCGCTGTTCAATAACAATTTAACATCCCTCCTAAAAAAACGAAAACCAGACATAGTCCTCGCGTATAACGCAATAAATGATCATCTGGCCGTTGTTGAAGCAGCGGCACCTTTAGGGATATCTGTGATGGTAGAGAAACCACTGGCAACTACCGTTGAACAAGCGGAGCGTATGGCACAACTTGCAAAACAGCATAAAATTCATTTATTGACAAACTATGAGACAACCTGGTATCCAAGTAATCAACAAGTATATACAAAGATCAAAACCAATAATGAGATTGGAAAGATCAGGAAAATGGTGGTTCATGACGGGCATCAGGGACCAAAAGAAATAAATGTGAGTAAGGAGTTTTTAAGCTGGCTAACCGACCCGGTGCAAAATGGTGGAGGCGCAATTGTAGATTTTGGATGTTACGGCGCAAACCTGATGACATGGCTGATGGACGGGCAGGCACCAATAGCCGTCACTGCCATTACAAGGCAACTTAAAAAAGACGTATATCCAAATGTGGATGATGACGCAACCATTCTTCTAGAATATCCTGGCGCAACAGGCATTATTGAAGCTTCCTGGAACTGGCCATTTTCGATTAAGGATATGGAAGTTTTTGGGCAAACCGGCTATATACAGGCTGTGAATGCGACTACCCTTAGAATAAAAGAAAAAGAAAGTGCCCCCTATACAGAAGTCGCTGCAGCCTCACTTCCAGCTAACTTAAGTGATCACCTGAATTATCTGTCCTCCATATTGTTACGCAATGAAATTAAACCCCAACATGATTTATCTAGTTTAGAAAACAACCTCATTGTTGTGAAAATTCTGGAAGCTGCAAAAACCTCAGCAAAGACCGGTCGCAGGGTTTTGATGAAATAAATATGTAAATTTGCTACGCTATCCCCTATCGAACATACCGAAGAAATAGTGATCAACTAATTATTTATTTTTGCTTTCTAAAATTTATCTCAATCAACTATTATAATAAATTGGAACATCATATCATTTATATCAGTACAGCAGATCATCTCATGACTATTGAAGAACTCTCAACCATCTTAGAGGAATCCAGACAATGGAATCAAGATCACGGGATTACCGGAATGTTATTATATGTAGAAGGAATCTTTGCCAGCTTGGGGAAACGCAATGTTGAATCTGCTATTGCAGGCCGTTTTATGCAAATTCTGGAAGGATCAAGAGAGGAAGTCGAAATAATCTTTAACAAGATCAAGAAAGATCCGCGGCATTGTAATGTAACTCCTATTGAAAATGCCCCCTCTTCAGGCAGGTATTTCGAATCCTGGCAAATGGGCTTTAAGATTCTTTCAGCGTCTGAGCTGGAAGCTAGTACAGACTTTTTCAATCCGGATATTTTATTTGCATCAGGAAGCGATCAGGAGCTTAGTCGTCCATTAAATTTCTTAAAATCTTTTTATCTCAGAGGCCAAAGTCAGCAAACATCCTTTCAACCTTAGGGAGAAAGTTCCTCTCCTCATACCTCATCTTCTACACCACCTCCATACTGTAACCAGCATTAATTAAATCTTTTCTCTAACATTTGATAACAAACAGATTCATATGCTGTTATAAGGATATGAGTTACGATGTACAGCTTTTTAAAAAAGAAACCAAAATAAGAGAGTTGAAATCTGATGATGAAGATTTCTTTGAAGACGAATCAAATCTGGAACCTTTTACAGCAGCAGAGAAGCAGGAATTGCATGAGCGACTTTTGCGTTATGGATATGCTGTAGCTGGCAATGCTGATTTACAGGGTGACATTGAGTACCTGAATGAAGAAGAAGGAGCGCTTGCATTGTTAACCGATCGTGGTTTATACTTTTCCACTAATAGTAACCCATTTGAAATTGGAATGACTGCTTCTGAATTTACAGACAATGATGCTTTTGTAAAGTATGATCCTCAGAATGATGGTTGGGAAGAGATAGAATAGGTTTTAATAGATATGAGTGAAGCACTGAAATATAATGATGACTTTTTAAATACTAAGCGGCAGATGGGAGACTTAGCTGCTGATACCTTCATTCAGGAAATATTCAAAAATCCTGAACAAAAAAAGTCACTCCATGAATGGATATCTGGGGCTACGCGCAATAATCAGCTTGAAGATTTAGCCAGTTTATTTCCTGATGTGCTATTATTCAGGAATGCTGAACAATTACCTGAATGGGCGGATCGGAGATTATTAAAAGCAGGATCTGATTTCTTTGTCAGGCATGCGGAAACGATTATGACCTTACTGGGTTTGTTATCATTACCTTACTGTTATACGGCGGCGAATGGTGCAATGGTTTTATATTTATCAGAGCGGATCCGTAAGGAAACAGCAAAAAGATTGTATGAAACGGCAGTATTTGTATGGGAAGTAATGGCACCCGGAGCTTTTGAAAAAGAGGGTAAAGCTTTTACAGAAATTATGAAGGTCAGGTTAATGCATGCTGCAGGTCGCTATTATACATTACAAAGTGGCAAGTGGGAAAATGCGTGGGGCCTGCCTATCAATCAGGAAGATATGGCCGGCACCAACCTTTCATTTTCATTACTCGTCATCAGGGGACTGCGGAAAATGGGTTATAATGTGAGTTGGGCAGACCAGCAGTCATTCATGCATATCTGGAATGTAATTGGATTTTTATCAGGACTGGACGAAGAACTTATTCCAAAAGATTCGAAAATGGCGCAGCACCTGGATCGCACAATCAGCCACAGGCAATTTGCTGTTTCTTCCCACGGAAGGGAATTGACGAAATCGCTTACCGACCATATTATCGAGATAAATAAGGGGAAGGCGGCATCAAATGACATATTGGGACTGATGCGGTATTTGCTCGGGACGGAAGTTGGGAATATGCTCTCGATCAATGCGCCGGATTTACCTGCTTACAAAATCAGCCTGCTCCAGACGCTCAATATATTTAAGAGTTTTAAACCTAAAGGTGATACTGATTTTGCATACCATAAGGCCTATGCAAAATTTAAATTGCAGAAACCAGTATCAGATTAAACTGAAAGTTATGATAGCGGCATGGCTGTCTACAATATAAACGGTATTAACAACAAAAAAGCGCATGAACAGGTCTCCCCCGCCATGCGCTCTTCACTATTAATCGCTACATCAATTTAATTCGAGAAAGGTTTAATCTGCCCCAGATGAATACTGTCAGATCTGGAACTGCCATCCTGTGACGAAAAATATATCCAGCACCTAATTTCATCTCCATAAGTGCCCTTAGCAGGTGTAAAAAACAACCCTACATTTTGGTCCTCAATAAGGGTTTTAGATATCACTGCTACACGTTTACAAACATTGTACTGAACTAAACAAATATAGCGGCACAAATTGCCATCTTTCGGCATTGGCGCAAAAAACTTGATCAAGGCCTCTTCCGTTGATATATATTCAATCGTTGCATTTTGTGGTACCTCCATTTTTCCGCGGCTGAGCATGACTGCATGAAAATCGTAACGCAAACGCCCGCGTACACCTGAAACTACATCCATATTGTCTTTTGATGCACGAAACATACACTGTCGCTCTGTAAATGTTAAAGTTTTGTTCTGGTAACCGCGAAGAAATGCACCATACATAGCTCTCATTAAACGCCCCCGATAATTTTTTTTTCTTTTGAAATCAAGCAGCGCATCTCCTGTTAAAATACTTTTTTCTTTCATTTTTCTGAATTTTAGATGAATAATATTTATTGAATAAAACACCCTGTAATCATACAGGGTGCTAATGATGTTACTTACCCTGCGTTCCTTAAGCCCAACAAGCTATACAGATCAATTAGTTCCGAGTATTGCTGAACCGCATAATATAGCGTCTTCAAAGGCTTTAGATTTTTATCAGCCTCATACAGGTAATAATTTTCATCGCAGAACTGCAATTTCTTGTAATGAATCTGCTGCTTCAGTTTAAGCCCAAAATCAATCTCTCCATACTTAATCAATTGTATAATGATAAAAATGAATTTTTTGTTAATTTCTAAAGCACTACTCAAATTACGCATACTTTCTGCCCGGCTCTCAGGGATACCAAAATCACTCCCAAATTCATCAAAGATGGATTTTGCTTCACGCAGTGTGTACTCATCCTGAAATAACTCTGGCGGGGTAAAATCTTGTAAACTTGCTATTTCAATAATACAATTTCCCATATCAATGAAGCATGGAAGCATAGCTGCAGTAATTTTATCGGTAAAGCCCTGCAATCTTTTGCAAGTTTCAGGAGTAATCGGAACAATTGTTTCAACAGGCATATAGCGAACATACTTGCTCATCACTGCAGCATTATAAGTATGCACCAGGAGTGACTGAAAGGCCAGATTCAGCGCGGTTATAGCAATGGGCATAATTTCATCCTGATCATAGATTTTATTAGTGATGCTTTGCCCATGGAGTGCTGATATCATAACCGAACCTGCGTAACTGCTTTCTGATACTACACCGGTTAATGTAGACTTCAGGAAGACCCAAAAATGAATTTCATCACCAACCTTAAAAATGCTCATGTCAAAAAACAGCTGATGATCTTTCCGCATGGCACAGGTTTCAATCTGTTGCAGGGAATCTGTGTTGTTATTGTAATAGTAGACAAATACACCATCGTAAGCACTGCTGTTTTTATTGCGAAAAATGAAGGGATCAACCCAGGTAAGCTGTGCCAGTCCGGATGGTACTAAAGTTACTTCAGCGGCATAGGCCATATCCAGACCACGTTCGGTTGCGGGTGTACCTGGAAGCTGAGTTACCATTTTCAGCTTGTTTTTTTTAAGTATAGTATTTTGCATTTCAATTGTAATAAGGTGAATAATTATTTTTTCTTGTTGATTTTAGCCCTGAGCATTTTCTCCCTGCTCTTTAATAATGGCAGCAGTTCTGTAAACTTGTAATAGCTGGAACCGTTGACTTTTGCAAATTCAACGACCCCTTCTGTACGCCACCGGGAGATCGTTCTTTCCGAATTCTGGAAAAGAAGCATCAGATCTGCCGTATCCAGCAGCGGCTTTTTACTCATTTCCATAACCAGGAGATCATATTTATCCATTTGTTTGGTATAAATAATTGCTTCCAGAATTTGCTTCATCACATTTAAAATTTCTTCATTCATACATCTTAAAATTTAGGTGAACATTAAACCATAACTCTCTTCACTACATGCTATCTGATTTGAACTCTTCTCAGCCACCTCCAGGCTATAATTAATAAAATGATAAGACCAATGAGCAGCCTGTAATCGAGCCTGCTCGTTTTCACTTGGGCGTTTTGCGCCACAGACACCTTTTTCTGTTGATCCAGATCTGTTGTCTTTTTTTCTTGCTTGCGGACTGTGGAATTCTGCATTCCACCATGCTGCAGGATCTGCTGCCTGCTGCCTGTAATCAAAATCCGTTCTGCTTCGCCTTCAAAACCGTTAGCTGCAGAGAAACTGAATCTGCCTTTAGGCCAGAGCTGAATGGTATAGGCTTCCTGCAAACTATCCCGCTCATAATGCAGGGTCAAAACATCGGAAGTACTGTCCTTCTCATTCAGCTCATGAATTTCCATTTGCTGTTCCTCGCTATAAGTGGCATTGCTGGATTCCCTGCTGTTTTGCTTTAATATTGAGCAGCCATAAATCCACATGACCCCGCTCAAAAATATCCACACCTTCTTCATAGCAAGGTTTCAAATGGCCGTATCCAGTCAGACATCTGGTAAATTGTTCTGATGTGCCGCAGTTTTCGGTATACCCCATCACCTTCCCTGCTGCCAGAAACATTTGTATTACCTTCCACCGATGTGATCCAGCTCCCATTCACGGCCGTGATGAGCCCCACATGGGCGATCCTTTTTTTATCTGCGAAATAAATCCCCAATACATTTCCTGCCAAAGCTGAGCGCGCAAGTCTGGATTTCGGAAACAAATCGGGCGACCAGCCAGATTGTGGTGCAGTAAATCCTTCATTTAAATATACCCAACTCACAAATGCGGCACACCAGGGTTCCGGGCTTTTAAGTTTCACGGCAGCCAGAAATTGGATAACCCTTTTACCATCATTACGCCCTGTTGCTTCCCTCACACCAATTTCATCGGTCGCCCGTTTAACTACACCCGCGCGCCGGGTTATAAGATCGCGTTCAGACTGCATACTGCCGCTGCCAGCAGTAAAGCAAGCGACGCCCAAAAAAAACTTAACTGTTGCCATAATTCTAAAGTGTTAAATTGTGAAACCATCGTGTAAATTCCTGGCAAGCCTAAACGTTGCCAGCTGTATTGCAGTAGCCACCAGCACACAGCGGTGAAGAGTAAAAAGCTAATTACTCCCAGCACAATCAGCATCCAGATGCTCTGATCAATGCTGCCCGCAGTACCATCTACATTTTGCAGTATCGCGGGCAAACGCCACCAAAGGAGCAGCAGTAAACCAAATAACAATACCGGCTCTGCGGCTTTTAATAGATTACCTGTGCCCGAAGGCAAAACCTTTAGTCGGTTTAGCCTGAGAATTTTTAATTCTGTCATGATTTAATAGTTTATAAGGTGATATAGTTGAATAATTCATTTAAAAACCTGGCGGGCAGGTGAACCCGCCAGGGATAAAATTTAGAGAATCAGCTGGATAATACCCAGGTAATCTGTGCGTGAGCTATCTTTCCCGTTCGGAGACAGAAAAAACAGGTAACCATGCATAGGTGAAGCGGCAAAGCTTCTGGCAAGTTCTACGGTAACCGTCCCCGCTCCTCTCAAAGCATTAGCGGTGAAAACCATGTACCTCTTCTGCCCTGTAGAATAAAAAACAAGCATCACTTTATCCTGATCCATGATTTCCTTATTCTCATCCGAAGCTGTAATTGGTGCCCAGTCAATTTTAACTTCGGCATCAGCGGCTGGAGTAACCACGATGTTATTCGCGTTGTAGAGTTCTCCGTTACTGATGGTGATCATACTGTAATCAATAGAAAAATCCGGAGATGTTCCCTCAATCGCATTGAACAAATTGTAACTTACTGCAGAGTTCATTGGCGATTCCCTTGGGTTAGCCGGCTTAAAAGCTTTTTTAATTAAAGCCGAAAAATTGCCGAGGAAATCTGTCATCAAACCAAACTTAAGTCGCTGATCAACCTGAGACTGCACAGGTGGTTTACTCGATTTTTTAGGTCTGCTCCGCATAACCTCCTGGTCTCGATGACTCGAGCCAATCACTGTTCCTACTAAACCTTTGAATCCTCCAAGGATTCCTTTTAAAATTCTGGCCATTTTGTTTAAAATTTAAATTGTGAATAAATCTGTTAATTGAAGTTGTTGTATACCGGTATTTTTAACTTCTTCAACAAACATACATCACAAAATGGCTAAATTTATACGCGCACGACAAAGTAGTGCTGTTTGACGTGATATGGCGTGAACTTGTCGTATCAAACGGGCGAAATAAAATGCAGATCGGGCATTTTGATCCAATGGTGCTGGCGGTCGTCTTCAAATTTACCTGGAGTAATCATAGCTGAACAAATTGCGCCAGCATGCCATTTCTTACCCACAAGTAATGTTGAAGCCTTATAGTAGCGCAGGAAGAGACTTACCACATAAAGGCATCCGGGAGGAACTGTAAATACAAATTCTAGATCCTCATCCAGAGGCTTAAATTTTCCCAGCAATTTACGCTCGTTCATTGGCGTACTGATCATCAATCCATCACCCAGCCTAAAAAGAGCCACACTAACGGTTAACCTGCAGCTGGTACTCATTCCAGGAAACTGCACCAACGGTCTTTGAGGATCGTGCACAAACCTCACCCTTAATATTTTTCCTTCTGTGATTATTGACGGTTGGTGATATAATCTCTTCCTGACCAGCGATTTGATCAGGTGTTCTACCGTTTTAAGAGATTCAAAGCTATCTTCCTCAAATTCATAAACACCAGTTTCATTATTTTTGCAGGCCAGCAGACTATGATGAACTTCAACTGTTAATCTGTTATGCATTTCTGCATCCCTGTAAGTACCAATCTCATTTTTATACATGATCCTGATATAGCGCGCCAGCTTGCTTGCCACTCCAAATTCGGAAGAAATTTGCTTTGTAGCGGGTGTCTGTTTCATTGTACCTGGCACCATCCGGGAGGTCAGTATTGGTCTCTTTCCATACATTTTTAAAATTACAGGCCCAAGGGATCCTATAAAATTTTGTTTGTCTCTTCTAGCCATATTTTATGTATTTAGGTTATCATTTAAAAATTTCACTTTTAGCAGTTGATTGTAAACTGTTCGAAAACAAGTCATACCAACGTTTGGGTTAGTACACCGTAACAGCACAGGAATTATACGTAAACAGCACCCATTTTTTACGTAGTGAAAATGGGGTGGAGTATCCGTGCTGTATCCGTGCTGTATCCGTGCAGCATCCCAAACCCAATAACAAACCTGAACCTACTTATTATCATTTGAAGGCCGTTTATTCCATCTAACCATTGATCTTAATATTTTTTCAAATTCCTGTAAATTATGCAGAGCATGTTTTTGCCCGACGAAATAGGATAGATCGATCCACAGACCTAAAACCGGATCTTTTTTCTCAAGATAAAGCTGTGGATCGGTCAATTTAGCACTCAGATTTCCAGACTTTTTTAGTTTGGTGAATACATTAGGCATAAAGCGGCCTACACTAGGTTGTAAATAAAATACCGGTTCATTTTCCAACTGCAAAGTTGCTGCTACCCAAAAATCATCACGCAGAAAGACTTGACGAATGATATCCAAAAGGACTTTAAGGGCATTATTATTTCCATGAAAATACGACTCGAAAGACTTGTGAGATAACATTTCATGCGTAGCGAAGGCAGTGGGCAGATTAAGAGGAAAACCCAGATCTCTAGCCGTTTTACTGATCCCACTTACATGGTCTTCTGTCGCAGCCAATAATACTATTTTTTTTGCGTCCTCCTGCATCCTCGTGAGCTTCCATAAATAGATGACATGATCCAGGTTAGGCTTAAAAGCTTGAAGGATGGGATTCGGTTTTGCTACCAGTCTTGGTAGATAGCCTCCGCATTCTATTATTATGAATTGATGGATTTTTGACAATTCATAAAGTGCAGCAATCCTGTGATCTGCTGTAGCATAAGGAAAAGGGAAACCCGAAGTAGAATGAAAAAAAACTGCTTTCACTTTACGTTGATTGCAACGATTTGCTATTTCGTCCACACAAATGCCCTGTTCATCAACTTTCAAAACCATTTTTCTGATTCTTAGTTGATCCAGTATATTTTTCACCATGATAAAGTTTTCAGGCACCAGGAAAGTTGACACGCCGTCATTCAGCATTGTACAGATGCAGGTATAAAGTGACCTGGTACTATTCAGATAATAAATATTATTTGATTCGTAATTTGTGTCTTGCAAATTGTTGACAACCGAGCAGCATTTTTCTATCAGTTTGGGATAGATAGCAGTTTTATCAGGCAGAGATTTGTCTTTATAGAATTGTGCCTGTTTGGATTGGAACAATTTATCTTTTTCATGAGTGAATCCTATTGCTGTATTTACGTGTCCCTGCGCATTGATAACAATTTCAGCAACTGATGGATTTTTATCCCCTGTATACCTGTAAGTAATTATAGCAACCCTGCCATTTTGCAGGGTAATATATTTATCATTACACAGTAACTGTAACACCTTACTGATTGTAGTTCTCGAAATATTCGTATACTTATGCATTATACTGACGGAAGGAAATTCATAGCCATACCCAACATCTCCCGAAACAATGCGGCTGATGATTTCGCGGGTCAAAGACTTCACGATATTTCTCTTGCTCCCCAGATATTCATTATATAGTAGTTTATCCATAGACATTAGCAATTAAACCTTATTGAATCAGTATCCTTATTACACAATACTAATTTAATGTATAAATTAACAATGAATTGGTGTCACTTAAATATATAGCAAACCTTTACACCCAAAATGACACTTTTTAACATCTAGTTATTTACGGTTCAAAAGCAAACATACGCTGATAACCAACTATATATGGTTAGTTATCAGCATAGTATAAAATACAACGATTTGAATTGCATTGATTTTACGGGATAGAAAATAGCTGTTATTTTTTTGTTAGAAAATAAATAAATTCAATTTACATCAAGGTTTTTGCATAAAAAAACAAAAGAATAGACAATTTAATCATTACCGGATTTTAAGTGAGGGGTGCAAAAACGACAGATTTTTGGATATCAAATAATATTATTTTAAAATATTTTCGATTTATGTGACACATAACACATATGGGGAATCATTGTTGAAGAACAAAGAACCGTTGTATGACTTGTAAATAATAATATTAATGAGTGCCGGTTTTTATCCCATGACAGATGTCAAAGTCTTCGGCTTTCAATTCATAGATAGGTGAGTAATCATCGGAGCACAGTGCTGCATGTCAGGATAATTACCGTTGCTCATTAGAGACCAGTATACAAGTCATAAAATATTGAAAGCAATAAAAACCTCTTATAAAACAGGTCCTGTTTACAATTTAAGAGAGTTTATCATCGCTTTACAGGCCAATGATTGAATGATTATTGGCTTTAATTGATAAAGAGTCCGCAACAATGCCTCCCTTTCATGTTCATTAACATCTTTGAATTCTTTGGCTTCCTGTATATAGCCGTCTAAAGTTTCTATTAAATGTTCTGATTGATACTGAAATTCTGCGACAGTTTCTACCAGGTCAGCAAATGTGTTTCTCATACGCAAGGCTCTTTAACCGATATTTGGATCAATGATCAAAATTAACATATTATGTTAACTAACATACCATAAATACAATCATTTAGTTTTTTATTTTTATCTGCTTTTCTATTAGAAAAACTAGTACATCTCTAATTTAGCATCTCAGTTAAATCTTTTAAGTCAATTCTTTGTAAACTAATAATTACCATTTATAACGCCCGAACTCAGATATCCTTCAACCCAATTAGCTGCTATAAGGTGAAATAATGGATCTTCAGTTTTCCTGGTTAAAATATTAAGACCTTCAGCTACGTCTTTTAATTTCCATCCGGTACTATTTAGCGTTAACCACGCACTTTTTAAATCTTTATTATCCAGATAACTTCTAAAGAGCTCCTCTTGTGGAACCTCCTTCTTAAACCAGATAGGAAGATCATCTATATTATCCAAGTACCAGCTCTCCGCGACTTCGAACGTACAGCAATTGGAAATCTGCCGGGTATTAAATATTTTTATCGATGCCGGATAATCCCCATTATAGGCATCTAAACTTTTAACATAAGAAAGAGGCGTGTCATGTGTTAAATGGACCAGCTTATCATAATCGTCCATTACATCTCCATATTCATCAGCAAAGTCATCTACTTCCTTAAATTCATTAAACGCTATATCCTCACAGAATTTCAAGATTTTATCATTCAGCCCATCAGCAGCCATGTCCATATCTAAAACCATCTGCGCAAAAAACTGCTCAGCATTCCTGGCATACTCTAACATGTATCCCGTCTCCAATGAATATTCTACAAAAGTTTTTTCCCTGTCAAAAAAGAAATGATGGAGTATTCCATAATAAGAAGCGCCATAACCTAAAAACACTGGAACTAATGCAGGTGGATGAGGATACCAATATCCATCAGGTTGATTAAACCGATCCAAATAGGGAATATCAATCTGGCCGTTAGCCATCTCAAAGAGCTTATCGTTTAAATTTAGACGCTGAAATATTTCCCTCAAATGCTGCATCATAAAATATTTAGTATGAATATCTACAAAAGATGCCGATTTACAGCGGATTTCTCAACATAAATATTCTCATAAGATTTATTAGAAATCTCCCCTACTATGGTCATTGAATTACTTAACAGTTTTTCGCTGCTTTGTTTTAGCAGCTTGTTGATATTTTTCATTTTAAGTTTTTTTCAATTAGCTGTGTATTGTTATGAATATTAAATAGCTCCCTGAAGTGTATTTTGTTTACGTACTCATTTATTTCTAAAATATAATATCAATTTAATTTGTAATATATTTTGTTTTTACAATAAAGCTAACTAAATTAGCATATGGAAAAATTAAAAAAGAAATAAAGAATACGCAATCCTGATTTATAATTAAGAATTGCTTAATAGCCTCGCACAACGAATCTGATAAATTTAACCCTGCGAGCATAAGTTGAGCAACCTAAACCCTATATTTGCTATAGGGCTGGTTCTCGCTTGTGTCATTGTAGGGGATCTCTCGAAAGAGAGGATGGCTTTATCAGAGCCTGTTGTACAATAGACTGAGTGAGTTACCAGCCCTATACCTTTTAGGGTGGTAACCCCTCATAGAGGCTTATTTAAATTGAAAAAATTAAATAAGATGAATATGAAAACAAAAGCCAATCACCAACTGGTTCAGATCCCTTTAGAATTCAGGATAGCCTGTTCTATTTACAAACTGGAACCGCAGGAAGTGCTGCAAATCTTTATTAATCACTCTAACAGTATATGATTCTACTGCTGACGGCTACAGTGAGGGTTTCTCTGAGGCCTCGAAAACAATTGGATTATATGTTGTCTCCCGGAGGAGAACCGCAAATGGTAGCCATGCTTACGACCATTGTCTGGAAAGCACAGCCTTAAATTTCAAAGGCATCCATGATATTACCAAAAGGCAAATTGGATCTGGAGCAGCAAAAAGAAAGAGCACATTATGTTACATCAACGAATTGTACAATACGATGGACCGTGTTTACACCAAGTCTGATACCTTTTATCTGGATGAAAATACGACACTGCATTTCACCAAAGATTTCACTGTAATGTGCGAACTGCACAATTGTTATCCCGCAGAATACCTGGAAAATTTCATGAGCAGGATCTCACTCGCAGAGATGGAAGCAAAAACAAGCCTTAAAATGCCAAATGACAACTTCACCATGGCCTTTTTTATGAAAATTGTACTGGGTTTTGGAATGGCGAATGATGCAGTACCGGATTTGAATGAAGAAGAAATTGCGTTTGTAAAAGAAGCGACAGAACTGAGAGTCCGCCTGTTCACTATCCGCAGTTTGCAACAAAGGAGAGCAGCATTTAAAGAATTGTACAACAACCGTTATCAGCAAATAATAAATTAAATTGATAACGATGGAAACTACAATCAAACTAAACGTGCCAGAGGATCTGATGAGCCTCTGCACTATTTACAATATCCAACCGCAAAAAGTATTGGAGTGTTTTGCAAAGAATGTTTCATTCCCAAGGTATTACACTGATGTGAATGGCAAAAACCGTTGGGCTACTTTATTCTTCCTGCAATTATTAGACGGGAAGGAAGATGAAACTGAAACGGATACAGGTCTTGAAGAACATTACCTGCAACATTTTAACGATACGCTGGCTATTCAATTGGAGGAGCATAATGATAACGGCGTAAAAGCAAGAGCGGCAGGGAGAAATGTGATCAGGGACTGGCAGAAGGCTGTAATAGCTGGAAGAGCGAAATATATTCTTGATGGATTATGATGAAGAGGAAAATGAGCTTGCCTGATTGAGATCATACCACAAATCGGGCAGGCTTATTTAATTCTGATGCATAAAGAATGTACTGTCACCAAAGTCGTATCTAGAAGTCTTCTCTCTAAAACAATAGTATCTAACTTAGATCGGTAATAGCAATAATAGCTTATTCTTAAATATAAAAACTGACTGCCCTTTCATGTGGATACTTTCACGAGCTTTTAAACCGTTTGGCAAATCTTCAGTCTGGCAATAATAAGTGGCTTACATTACACATAGATGATATTTCAAACAAATAAATAAATAGGATATTTTAAAGAGGAAAAATTATTTATATTAGAGCAACCAATATATAAACTTTGAAAAATTTCCCGTTTTACAAACAATTAGATCAAAAGGATTGCGGTCCGGCTTGTTTAAAAATTATTGCAAAGCATTATGGTAAAACCCTTAGTTCACAACATTTAAGGGATGTATGCGGTATCAATAGAGAAGGTGTATCCTTATTGGGCATAAGCGAAGCCGCAGAGAAGATTGGATTTCGGACCAACGGTGCCAAGGTTAAGATAGACAAATTGGTGATGCTTGATCTGCCATGTATTTTGCACTGGCAACAAAAACATTTTGTCGTATTGTATAAGATTAGCCTTAGATCAGGTTCGAAGAGAGTTTATCATATTTCAGATCCTGCGAAAGGAATTATTCAGTATACCGAAACTGAATTTTTACAAAAGTGGTCGTCAACTCCTAAGGAGTTTAATAATCAAGGAATTATACTTTTACTTTCTCCTACACCGGAATTTTATATTGAGCGCGGTGACGGGTCAAATGGGATAGACTTCAGTTATATACTTGGTTATCTAGCCAGATACAAAAGTATGATTGTGCAGTTATTTATTGCACTTGGGGTTGGAAGTTTGCTACAGTTGATACTCCCATTTTTAACTCAGTCGGTTGTAGACATTGGTATCAACACGCGGAATCTAGGCTTTGTATATATTATATTAATAGCTCAAACAATGCTGTTCCTTGGCAGGATGAGTGTAGATTTTATTCGATCCTGGATTTTGTTGCATATTACTACCAGAATTAACATCTCCATTTTGACAGACTTCCTGATTAAACTAATGAAACTTCCTATGAGCTTTTTTGATACGAGGATGACTGGTGATATCATGCAACGGATGAGTGATCAGGGCAGAATTGAAAGTTTTTTAACTGGCTCATCTCTGAGCACTATCTTTTCTCTCTTTAACTTAGTAGTATTTGCTTTTGTACTGGGATACTACAATATAAGTATCCTGATCATTTTTTTAGTTAGCAGCGCACTATATAGTTTGTGGGTAATCATCTTCTTAAGAAAGAGAAGAGAGCTGGATTTTAAGCGATTTGATATTTCTTCAGAGAATCAAAGTTATACGATTCAGCTAATTAACGGTATGCAGGAAATTAAGCTTAACAATTGCGAACAGCAAAAACGCTGGGAATGGGAAAGAATACAGGCTAGTTTATTCCGGTTTAATATAAAAAGTCTGGCATTAGGACAATACCAGCAATTTGGGGCCTTTTTCATTAATGAGGGTAAAAATCTTCTGATCACATTTATGGTTGCAAAATCTGTGATTGAAGGACAACTAACTTTAGGTGCTATGATGGCAATCCAGTATATTGTAGGTCAGTTAAACAGCCCTATAGAACAATTATTAGGCTTCCTTCAATCTTTTCAGGATGCTAAAATCAGTATGGAACGACTGAATGAGATTCATGAAATGCCAGATGAGGAACCCATTGAAAAATCATTCATTACAGAACTTCCTTTAAACAAAAGTATAAGTGTACAGCACCTGCAATTTACCTATCCTGGTGCGGGGAATGAGCCTGTTCTTGAGAACATCAGCCTCAATATTCCTGAAGGTAAAACGACTGCCATTGTGGGAATGAGTGGAAGTGGAAAGACCACGTTGATGAAACTGATGCTTCGGTTTCACGAGCCTGAGAAAGGAGAAATCAAGGTGGGTAGTACATTTCTACAGCAAATTGGTTATCGTTATTGGCGCAGTAGATGTGGCATTGTAATGCAGGATGGTTTCATCTTTTCGGATACTATTGCCCGTAATATTGCTGTAGGTGATGAGTATCCTGACATGAACGACCTTCATCATGCGATTAAATTAGCAAATATCAGCGATTTTATTGGAGAATTACCTTTAGGTTTAAATACTAAAATTGGTGCAGCAGGAAATGGAATCAGTCAGGGTCAGAAGCAACGGATATTAATAGCCAGAGCTGTTTATAAAAATCCTGAATATATATTCTTTGATGAGGCTACTAATGCTCTTGATGCTAACAATGAGAAGGTGATCATGGAAAACCTAGAGACATTTTTTAAAGGACGGACTGTAGTTGTGGTGGCCCATCGACTAAGTACTGTCAAAAATGCCCATAATATTATTGTATTAGACAAAGGTGTCATCATTGAACAAGGAAGCCATCAGCAATTAGTAAGTGCTAATGGAGAATACTTTCATCTGGTGAAAAATCAATTGGAATTGGGGGTGTAAAATGAGAACAGAAGAGTTGATCACAAATCATAAAAATGCTTCCCTGAGCGATTTGCAGATAAACAGCGAAGAAGTGGAGGAAATTATCACTGCAGTACCTTCCTGGATACTGAGAAGAGGCATAATGCTGATATGTATTATTCTACTTTCAATGGTATCCATTTCCGCTTTTATAGCTTATCCCGATGTAATCAAGACCGGCTTGAAGATTAACTCTTTAAACGCTCCAAAGATCGTATTTACTAAACAGACAGGCAAAATAGTAGCCTTATTGGCCAAAGAAGGAACTGCCGTAAAAAAAGCTCAGCCCTTGGCGTTTATGGAAAGTACTGCTAATCATATGGATGTGCTAAATTTGCATGATGAACTGGAAAAAATAATTACAGGACTAAATAGCGGTGGAATAATAAGTAACCTTTCATTGCACAACCTGAACCTTGGCGAACTGCAAGCTGCTTATCAGAATTTCTATCAGCAATATCTTCAGTACCGCTCAGCACAAACTGGCGGATATTACCTCGAGCGCAAGCATTACCTTGAAAAAGATTTGGATGAAATTAAACAGCTGAAAGAACAAATTATCTTTCAACAAAGCATTCAACAGAAGGAATATGCCAATATTGAACATGAATATGAAGCATATAGGAAATTATATCAGAAGGGAATTGTTTCTACTAGCGAATACAAACTACAGGAAAATAAGTATCTGGCTGGAAAATATCCATTACAACAAAGCACCACAGCGCTGTTGAACAATAAAAGTAGTTATGCAACAAAGCAAAAGGAAATCCTTGAGCTGGACCATATCATATTGGAAGAAAGGGCCAGTTTTGTTCAGTCGCTAAGTAATATGCTTACTGAAACTGATGGCTGGATCAGCAAATATATCTTAAGCGCTCCTGTAGCTGGTAAAGTAAGTTATGCAGGTATTGTTCAGGAAAACCAGACCGTAAATGGCGATCAGGAATTATTTATAATCAATCCGGCGGGAACTGACTTTTTCGGTGAGGTTTATATTCCTCAGTATAATATGGGAAAGGTAAAAATTGGGCAAAGAGCGCTCATTAAAATGCGAAGTTTTCCTTTTGAACAATATGGGTTAATTAGAGGAACGGTAAGTTATATCTCTGATGTGGCTTTTAAGGATAGTGTGTTTATTGCAAAGATTAACTTTGATGATTATGAGCAAAAAGATCATAAAATTTTATTGAAGAACGGAATGCAGGCAGATGCAGAAATTATCACAGAAGAAAGCACACTTCTGCAAAGGTTTCTAAGAAATTTTACTAAAATGATGAGCAGTCATTAATAGGAGTCTGCATCTACTGTATGATGTTAGACAGTTTAATAATATATATCTTTTAATTAGTATTATGCGAATAGTTCAATCATTTTGGTCTTGTAATAAAAGTCTAACTAAGGATGGCTTTGGCTGGCTGACTCCTCAATATCATATAATGGCCTGGACACTCAGTTGCCTGAAGTTGAAAGAGCATTATGATGATTTGCATCTGTATACTGATACAAATGGTAGTTCCGTATTAATTGATTATTTGAAGCTACCTTATAAAAAAGTTCATCGCAGTTATGATAAGCTCAATCAACATAATGAAAATTTATGGGCTCTGCCCAAAATTATGACATATGCTGCACAGGATGTACCATTTATTCATGTGGATGGTGATGTTTTTATATGGGACAAATTTGATGGACGATTGGAAGGTGCTGATCTTATTGCACAGAATTTTGAAACAGGAACTCAGTACTACAAACGTCATATGGATGAGGTTAGAAAAGAAATTAAATATATTCCTAATCTTCTCCGTAATGAATTGAATAAAGAATCAATTTCCTCTTATAATGCGGGCATATTCGGCGGGAATGATTTAAGTTTCATAAAAAGCTATTGTGTTGCCGCACTCAAACTTGTTGAAAAAAATTACCCTGGAGGATGTAATGATATTGCTTCTGCAAATTTTAACATTTTATTTGAACAAATACTTTTTTATTGTCTGAGTAATGCCGCAAATAAGAAAGTGGCATGTTTTTATCCGGAATCAGTTGAGGATAACGGTTACGGATGTGATCAGTTTAGTGATTTCACTGTTGTACCCTATCGCTTAAAATATTTACATCTGATTGGAGGAAAAAAGAGAAAAAACGAAATATGCACTTTGATGAGCAGAATCTTATTTCAGGAATATCCGGAATACTTTTATAAAATCACTGCTCTCTTCAAAGATGATCACACGAATTTTGATAAAAAAATTAAACCCTTTTTTGAGCGATCGGTACAAGCGCATTTACCCAAGCGTGAGAATGCTGATTCGGTAATGGATTTGCGAAAATATTGTAAAACTCAACAGGCAATAAATCTGCTTAAAGACAAAATGCAGGTATGGACTTCAAGTGAAATTATAGACATTGCGAAGAATTCTGATTCGACACTCGTACAATCAACTTTTTTATTTGAAAGTCAATTAGCTGATCTGCTTGAGGAGTGGACCAAAATACCAGCACAAGAATTAGTTGATTTAGAAGAGGATGCTTCAAGATCCTGGCTTTTTATGAACTGCTTGAAAGAGGAAAGATTAAATTTGGTTTTAAAAATTAATCCATATCTGGAAATAATAGAAGATTCTTTTGATTGGCATATGGAAGTTAAGCAACATGTTAATGAAAACCTAATCAATGGTCTTAACGAAATATTGGGCCTTGCTTATATCCCACAGCTTTTTTTTATGGGACACAGTGCAATTGTAATAGATGAACTGGATTTTAACCTATTAGTTTTTTTACAACAGCCTATTACCTTCAAATGTCTACTTCAGGATATGCAAGCACTGTTTGTAACTAAAGATAAAGTAAGAAATCGTGAAGACATCTATAATCTGGCGGTAATGAAATTACAAAAATTGATCATAAAAAAGTGCGTTCTGTTAATCAAATAATTAATATATTTTGATCAGTGCAGGGTGATCAGTTCAAGTTCTGCGGAACATAAACTTATGAGTTAGACTGTCAAAAAAATTAATTGTTGATCGATTTTTTAATATAGCTTTCAATATGTTCAAGACCACGATCTGTTTCATCTGAATTATAGATAATTACTCCTTTTTTATCGACGACAAAACATGCTGGTATGGAATAGATACCAAAAGACTTTGGAATCTTGCTAATACTGGGACTTAAGTTTTCTGATACGTTTATCCAGGTGAGTTTATTTTTTGAAACATGATTCTGCCATCGAATCCTGTCATCATCATCATTGAAATAAATGACTTTTAATCCTTTTCCTTTATATTTATCATATAACTTTTTCAAGCCCGGCAATTGAAGCTGGCAAGGGCCACACCAGGTAGCTGAAAAAATGATGACATAGGGCTGCCCCTTTAAGGAACTATTACTGAAGGCTTGGTTATTAATGTCTGTCACAGAAAAAATTTTCACAGTATTCCCGGAAGCAGCAGTAATTTTATTTTTTATCAGATCTGTTTCATCAGTATACAGCTGTCTTCCGAGTACAGAATTTTTAAGTTCGTCACTAAACCTTTCCAAAGTTGCAAGGTTGGCTTTTGCATATGTCGGATTAGCATCCATTCGACTTATACGATATAAATATATCAGACTACCAAAGTCATTTGGATAGGTTTCAAGTCTGGCTAATTGAACCTTCTTTATCAACTCGTTGAGATCAGTTGAGATATTAAGGTAGCCATTAATCCTGGTTTGTTTTTTATAACTGGCAGCTGTTGCTAAGAATAAATTGTTTAAATCATCAAAAATGACATTTCCTCTGGCGTCAGAGTGTAATGTTAAATATCTGGAATCTCCGATAGGCAGGTCTAAAGATATTTTGTTCACGCCAGAGTCGAGTACGAAATTTCGATCAATAAATTTCCCCTTATATTTAACAACAAAGGCAGCAAAGTTACTAGGTTGCTTAACCTCACCATAAAGAATATGATCCCCATTTTTGATAAGGAAAGAGTCTACTTTGACCGGATTGTAATTTTGATTATTAAAAATCCTGATGAAGATTTTTTTGTCGGATAACGTTTTGCTTTTAACGTCAAGCCTAAATTTGTACTGGGCATAACCAGATATACAATAAAGCAATAGGATCAAACAAGACAGCGATTTCTTCATATATATGATGTTTAATAGATTTAGCAGCTCGTCTAAATTTTGAAGAGCTGCTAAAATTTGTTTTAAGCTATACAGTAAGAGTCTGGTACACTCTCAGATGCTGATCCATTTGAATACTTAACACATCTGCATTGACCGGTTGCCATTGTCTTACATCCACCATCACCAGGCTGGTAAATAGAGCAGAATCTGTCATTGGAGCAGGTTTTCACTCCTCCAGAACCACCGCTGCCGGAGCCCTCCCCAGATCCATCTGCACCGATCACATGTTTTAGTTGTTCTCTACTCAGAATCTCTAACACATCGAGATTCATAGCTTTTAATTTAAGTTTTTTCATGATTTAAAATTTTGGTTAAACGTAAACTCCATAAAGATATAAGCCTTCATGGCAGTATATTTGCCATCAAAATTTTTCTAATTAAATATCAGTTATCTGCAAAGTTCAAATATAGTTATCTCAGAAAAGCATAAATCATCCATCCCAACCTTACCAATCTCTTCTTTTGATAGAATCTGACCATTTTTAACAAATAAATTTTTCACCATTTCACCCTGTTCATGATAATAATATGTATGTCTGCTCCTGTCATATTTTATTGGGAAACCTAACTCTTTCATCTCGTTTATAACATCTGTCATTGCTCTTTTACAGAGGCCGTTTTTAGCGGCAAAATTTTCAAGACTCCCAGTTGCTTTTCTCCTGATCAGGTTGTCTATATATATTAAACGCTTAACATGTTTCAAAATAGCCATATTATAAATTATTGAACTACAAATTATCGAATTTATGAAGAAAAAAAGTATTTTAGATCAGCTACGTTATATATTTCAGGCAATTGATAGTAGTTAATCTTATCTTCATTTTCATCTTTCAAAGAAACAAAAAACATAGGTGTGTAGGCTATTACAGCCTTATCACACCAATCCTTCATGACTACAATTTTTTCCTCCTGCTTATCTAGCTCCCCATTCATAGGATATTTCAATGCAAAAGATTCGTAATCCTTGGTCTCAGCCAGGTACCAGTCATCTAGTGCTTTTTTAACAATGGTCTCATTATTTTTTTCTGCTATAGCCATTAAGTGTTTAACAGGTGGGGTTTTGATATCCCCTTCAATGTTTGATGCAGTAAATAATATCTGTATTTGTACATCGGGATTATTTTCTAATAATTCTTCCATAGGTTTATGCGCCCTGGAACAGGGACCACAATAGGGATTGCAAACCTTTATCAATTTATGGGAAGCACTTTCATTACCTAAGAAAATCCCTAATCCAGCCGGAGGTTCAGTCAGTTGCTTTTGCTTTTTCAGAATGGTCTCAAACACCTGCCTGTTATGTTTTAACTTTTGGAGTTCATTGTAATTTCGCTTACTTTCCTTTGCCTTTTGCAATGCTGGTATCACAATTTGTGTGACTAAAAAAGGAATAGTAAAAGTAATAAGCGCAGGTAGCATCAAATGTTGCACTGAATCATACGAAATTGAAAGATTCTGCCATCCCGCAATACTAACAAGTATAAATTGCAGAATCAATATTGCTTGCACAAACAAGCACAGTACGCACCATTGTTTGGCGACACGCCATTGATAAAAAATTGAAAAAATGACGTAGAAAACTGTTGTTGAACTGAGAAGAGATGAAATGTATAATGCGACTGCATTATTAATTCCAGTAAATAATGATAGCAATAAAAGCCCCATAAAATAGCTAAAACCTATAGAACTCCAGCTGATTCCAAATATTTTGGATCCCTTTGACCTGAGCACGGTGCCACAGTTTACTTTTTTGCCAGAACTGCATATTTGTTGTAATAGGGGATTGTATATATCGAGTTCGTAGAAAACTATAAGGGCAGCAATTCCAGTTCCAATTAAGGTAAGAGCACAATAGGTGACCGGAAATAGAGAGTTCCAACCATAGTTAATAAATGTAGTGATGGCTGCAAGGGCAAATATGGCAGGTATACTGAATATCTTCGCATAATTAATAATCTCTTTTTTCCTTTCTTCTTTTCGTTTTATTCTATAATCGGATTCTCCTGCTCCATCTTCTGCCTCTACCAGCAAGGCGACCCTGGAACATTTTTCTCTAAATTCTTCAAAGCTGATGTCTGTCCATTTGTATTTTTCCGGATCATATAGCACAACTGTATTGTTCCTCACTTCTTTGACGACGGTGAAGAAAAGATCAAAACTTTTTTGTCCTTGTAATTGGGTTATAAATGGAAGTGGGAGGCCGGCTATTTTGGCAATGTCAAATTTTATTCCAATATTATCTACACCATAAGCAGTGAGTATATCACTGATACTTAATAGGCTGGGGTAATTTGGATGTTCCTCTATCTCTTTTATAAGAGTGGAATTTGATATTTTAACATTTAGAAGTGATATAAGTACTTCTACCATTTGGGGCCCGTTTGTTTTAGGCTCCAGAAGTTTAATCAGGAGATTCTGCATGATATTTGGTTAGAATTGATCTATGATTACACAAAGAGAAACGCTAAAATAGAATGTCGAGAAATAGAATACATGTTACAACATATTCTATTTCATCGACATTCTATTTTAGAAAACAGTTACTAATTGCATATTTAAAGCTAGTAATATTCTTTACAATTATCACGATTTTTATATAATAAATTATTATTTCTAATAAGAGAATCAATGGAAGATAAAATCGCTAAGACCTCCGTTCTATTATATCTTCCATCTTCAAATAAAATCAGGCAACTGCATCGGTATGATTTAATTCTACATTACATTGTGTTAAGTTAAATAGCGATATTGATACCGATAATGGTTTGGAAAGACTAAAGAAGCGTTAAAAATTAGAAATGGGAAAAAGGAGGATGGTCTTTTTTGATCTGGATGATCAGGAAGAAAGCATAGGATTTGGCACTTACGCCTTAATCATGTATTATGCTAAAACTATAAATGAAACAGAAGCAAAAAAGTTTTTCGATGCAACCTTAACGGAGTATGAATATAGAGTAAACTACGCATTTACCGGCTACCTGACTGATGCGAAGCGACTTTGTTAACTTTATGATTAAGTTGTATACGGCCTTCTGGCGTTTTTACGAGGTATAAATCCAATGGAGGTCTTGATTTTGTGTACTCCGTTGGCGCTTCGCACTCCCCTGACCTTGTAATACTATCCGTGTAAAAGCTTACTTTCAAACTGTCAACGAAATAATATCTGCCATAAACTCTGGTGAAACAGTCATTACCACACCAGGCAACATATGCACTAACAAAATGTAGAGAATCAACAAATCTAACTGTATTTCCTACCCATCCTACCGTAACAGCTGAATCATTGAGCAGGTGATCTGACTTTTCCGTTGTGAGGCCGATTAATCCTTCGGTAAGAAATTTTTTATTAGCCAGTGTATTTGGAAAATGTTTTTTTACAACGGCAGCTGGAATACTTTGTTTTTCAGGCTGGGACTGACATCCAACTATAAGGGCAACAATGAAAATAAATGGATTGGCTAATTTCATAATGATCTCTTTACGATTAAGATGCTGATCAATCTTATATTCCATAAAAATAACATTGTTTCAATTAGTGAACCTACCAGATTGGACTCAATTATTTTTAACAAAGAAAAAGAATTGCCGAATTGAAATTATTCCTAACTTAGCATTCAAAATTGCCTCTCATGAAATACCGCGTTTTATTATTACTTATTGCTTCCTCTTTTTATAGCTGCTCAAAAAGTGACAATCCAGAAGTTCAATCCCGAATTGAAGGAACATTTTTAAGTATTAACGTCATACAACTGCAACCTGTAAGGATGTTCACCATCAATGGAGAAGTAAAAGATAATGTTATAATCGCCCAATATATAGTTCTTAAGCGTCTTTATAATACGTTTAACATGGCTCCTGGCCCCAGAGAAGAAGAAATTGATGCTTCAATAAGAATCAATGGGGATAAGTCGGTTGAATCAAAAACCGGAACAACTATCTTTAATGGCACTGTAGCCGATTATGAAGGCAATATTCTAAAAGTTACAGGAAAGATTTCAGAAAACCCGACTGCACAGCCTGCTGGTGATTCTTGCTCAGACAGAGTTAAGAACATAAATTTATGGCGTTTTGATCACCAGGTAGATTGTACGGATTTACCTATCGCTACCGGTTATGTTAGACAATGTAAAATACTACCAGGATTTTTTATGGTAATGGAATCTCCAGAGCGCTTATACATCCCTATTCAAAATGTTCAACTGTCAAACTATACCAGATATAATGATCAGCATAGTGAGTGTTACTATATAGGCAAAGGCGGATGGAATTTGATCAATCCAGATACGTATAAAAACCTGCGTGCGGGTGACACTTTGATAGTTCAGGAAAAACGACTGATCTTAGAGAAGAAATAGTCACCAGGAAAGTGGGTTTTTCTGGTGAGTTCAACAATCTCACTAACCAAAAGTTCTTGAATTTACTATTCAGGCCTTTAGATGTTTATTTAATTCTTCAACCAATTGGAAAACCAAAGTAACCGGATTTCGCTCATGATATGGCTCATTACTATATTTATCATTTAATTTTTTTGCTCTTGCAATAGCTTCAATCTGACTTGCCTGGGGATCATCTTCCAATCTAGAATAAATGGATCTTGAAAATGCAAGTGACTTACCATTTTTCTCATAGTTAGCATTCCAGAAATTGCTTAATTTCTCAAAATAAAAGCCTCTGTCCAGCTGCTGTTCATAAAAATGATAGTGAAGTGCGAACCATAGTTCAAATGCATCATTCGAATATGCACATTTATAGCCAGCATTTAAAGCTGCCTCAATCGCATTGTTATAATCCTCTCGCTGTCCCACAATGTCTCTTTTTATGTCCATATCAAAAACACACCACACTTCATCGAAACTATCAGTTGAGGCAATATCTTTGGCGCAATCAACTAATGTTGACTTCGAACAACCGAGAGGTATTGGCTTTACTGATGCGGTTACTACGGGGAAAGATTTGAAATATTGTTCTTCAGTCTGTCCTTCGCAAACTATAAGAAAAGTCTTGTTTCTGTCTCGGGTTTCAATTGCATAGGATGATGGTTTGCTTTTCTTTAACCATGCCTTGTCTCCACGTACATCTGTAATCTTTGTAGCTCTCGTTCTTTTAGGCATTGGATTCAAATAAAGCGTTAAAATCACCTAAGAATGGAATGGCACCATATTTACCACGGATATAATCTTTTTCAAAGGATGCATCATTTCTAACACCCTTAAATTCTGCAAGTGAGTAAAAATGGCTTGCCCCGCTCTTGTCTTTCTCTACGAAACATATTTGATCTCTCCGTAGCAGACTTGCATCTAGAAGATTTGTATCATGAGTAGCAAAGATAAACTGACTGCATTTGTTCACTTCCGAGTTAAAAAGCTCTACTAACTTTTTAGTTAAAAGCGGATGAAACCTTGCATCAAACTCATCAATAAAAACAGGAGTACCAAACTCCATAGCATGTAAAATTACAGGACTGATTTCGAACATCTTTTTGCTTCCTTCGGACTCGTTTTTCAAAAAGTCAAAGCCGACAAAACTTTTTGTACCCGTTTTTTCATTGATCCTTTTATGAGCAGTTGCAACTATAGACCTTTCACCGCCCTGCATATTCTTGCTGTCATTATTATCCGCTTCACTATGTTCGCCAAGATCTATATTACGGATATCATGTATGCCTGTATCAGCAATTTTCAGCATATCTACAATCCTTTGCCTGTCAGTTTCATCTTTCAGAAAAGTCAGTGCATTCCTATAAACTTCCTGTACAAAAAGTCCTGAAATGACAGCTATGTTGGTGATGAAGTCCGTAATCTTTTTAGAGACCTCTCCATTTAGCGATTTAACAACGGTCAGGAACAATGCATCTTCTCTAACCAGACTCTTTAACTTACTACCCTCCGCAAATTGTTTATCATTAATCTGGATGTCTTTACCTTCCCGTAAAAAAAACTGGACTTCCTTCTTTCCCGGTGTTCCAAACAACCATTCATTAACGATCTCATCTTTTGTAGTCTCAAAACCATACCGATAAAATATACCATCAATCAATAACATGATCTGAAAAAACGAAGGTTTATCATCATACGCTGAAGACAATTTAAATTCCTCAATAAACTCATTTAATACCCTTTCATCTTTTACTGAATCATTCACTATTGAAATGAACGCAAGCATAGCTTTGATGATGTTGCTCTTTCCACTGGCGTTCGCACCATATATTGCCTTACTCTTTAGAAGATGCCACTTTTCACTAGCTATAATGACATTTGCTTCATCCAAGTCTTTTGATTTTGAAACGATTGCGCCAGCTACCATACTCAAGGTCTGCACTTCTTTAATCGAACGAAAATTCCCGACTGAAAACTCAATTAACATAACATTAAATCTAAATCTGTGATATTATCACAAATATACGTTTTTAAAACAATAAAAACTATATGTTTTATAATTAATGATCTCCCCCATTTTAATTCGTCGCGCTGAATGTGTAAGTAACTCCTGCCTCACTTTCAAAATCGAAGAGTTCTGTATCCGGAACTTTTAAACCTTTCAGTTTTGCGCTTTCAGCAATCAATGGAGATTTAATAGGACTGAACTGATAAAATGTATTGCTGTTCTCGCCAGTTGCCGGAGTCAAGGTCGCATTTCCTGAGAGTTGAATATCGTTGGCGAGTCTTAACCTGCAATTGCCACCAAGCAAAGATTTTATCACCAGTTTTTTCAGCTTACCATTCGCCCAGTCGATAGAAATTTCGAAGCCACCCCTGGCCTTTAATCCTTTTACGCTTCCTTCTTTAAAATCATCAGGCAATGCGGGCAAAACAAAGATATTACCATCATAACTTTGCACCAGCATTTCTGCAATTCCTGCGGTACAGCCAAAGTTACCGTCAATCTGGAATGGCGGATGAGCATCCAGAAGGTTCGGATAAGTACCGCCATTCTGGCACTTCATTTCAACTGGAGCCGGACTCAACTGATCTTTTATTAATTTATAAGCACGATTGCCATCGAGTAACCTCGCCCACCAGTTTACTTTCCACCCCATAGACCATCCTGTGGATTTATCACCTCTGTAGATCAGGGAGTTTTTGGCCGCTTCCACCAATGCAGGGTTTCTAAATGGTGAGAGCTGACCTGAAGGATAAAGTCCGTATAAATGCGATACATGTCTGTGCCCGTCATTTGCCCGGTCTAAGTCGCTCAGCCATTCCTGCAGCTGCGTATGCTGACCAATTTGCATAGGTGGTAATTTCTGCAGGGCAATATGAACAGAATCTGCAAAGGACTGATCAACGCTTAATGTTTT
>Ga0247814_10000114_pt1 | contig 76193 bp, 44 predicted proteins | sample UWRJL179409R1_FD_179947 | JGI IMG/M metagenome (GOLD analysis project Ga0247814, IMG submission 179947) | Plant litter microbial communities from Arlington Agricultural Research Station in Wisconsin, United States - UWRJ-L179-409R-1 | ecosystem: Environmental > Terrestrial > Plant litter >... | reverse complement strand
CATTTTCTCGGTGTTGAGAATAAAAGGAATGGTAACGAATCATGTATAAAGCCGGTTCAGGCAAATAATCTTTCATGATTTGGTACAAATATTCATCGTGTCCCCAACTCATTTTCACATTGTCTAATCCACAATTGGGCTCATAAACACCATATTTTGTATTGTATTTTTCATTTGTGCTGTCTGGATTTGCAGCAAAAAACTCTGGATAAACAATTTTATCTGAAAATTGACAACCCACAGGGAAAGTATCTCCTACAACTGCCCATTGTGGTTCTCCAAACAAGCACAGTACTTTTCCAATATCGTGTAAGAACCCTGTAAGTACAAACCAATCTGGATGACCATCGGCACGAATAGCTTCTGATGTTTGAAGTAAATGTTGAAACTGGTCTAAATCGATATCTGGATCACTGTCGTCAACTAAGGTATTTAGGAAATCTACAGCCTCCCAAAGAGACATTTCTTTTCTATCAAATTTCAAGAATTCTTTTTCTTTTTCGCATACAAAATCATAGGTTTGATAAGTATGGTTGATGCGGTAAAATTCTTTTACAGTTTCTACTCTTTCAGAATCTACATAATTGCGGAATTCTTCTTTTTCTTTTGTATCGGCAGCAGGATCTGGATAACGTTCGATTAGGTTTTCTTCCCAATCATCGATTTGATCCATCGGGTTATTGAATTTGTCTGAGTTGATAGCGTTTTTCATCTGGTTTGTTTTTATGTGAAAGTGTGTTGTAATAGAGTCTGATAAAACAAGCTAGCTGTAAGGCTAAATTGCTTATTTCAAAATTACATACATATTGTTTTTTCAAAATGGATAAATGATTCAAAAACATGGATAAATTTTCCATTGGAGTAATTTTTTAATAAATAAATTACAGTATGTGCATTTGATAAAAAAACTTTGTGATTTAATTTTTGAATTTAAAATTTCCTTTTTACACTTATATAGGTATAGAATTTATTTTCTGATTCAAATTCGATAGACTAATGAATTTTAAGAAGCACCTTAACAATAAACGACCAATAGTTTTTTCATTTTTAGGTCAGTATTGATCCTATTTTGTTTAAAATCGCTCAGGTGAAGTGTTAAAAAATGCTCAAAAATTAACTTAAATATTTGTCAATGATATTCTTAAGTGTGAGAAAAGCTAAAATGCCGTAAAACAAAGCTTTTGTTGTGTATAATTTAAAGAAATAAGAGATTAAAAGTGTAAAACTTATTTTTAAGTGCCTTTTTTTGTAGTTATTTGATTGGATTTTATATGTTTTTGACGAATTTATCCATTCCCAAGCCGCACATAACTGTTAATTTTACCATAATATTATTAACTAATACTAATTAAAAATGAAAAAAACCAATTTCAAATTATTAACGTTATTCTTCTTGATAGCGTTTTCAATTAATTCGTGGGCGCAAAAAACGCAGGTGTCTGGTAAGGTCGTAGACGATCAGAATATGCCACTACCTGGAGCTAATGTTTTAGAAGGCGGAACGAAAAAAGGTGTAGTTACAGATTTAGATGGAAAATTTAAATTGGAAGTTTCTAATCCAAGTGCTGGACTAGTGGTTTCTTATGTTGGTTTTGCAGATCAAAACGTTAAATTAAGCGGGTCAAAAACTAATTTGACAATTAAATTGGCTTCTGGAGCTAATAATTTAGAGCAAGTAGTAGTAGTAGGTTATGGTAAAGGTTCAAGAAAAAACTTAACTACATCTGTTACATCTGTAAAAGCTGAGGATATGAATAAAGGGGCTATCAGTGATGTTGGACAATTATTGCAAGGAAAGGTAGCTGGTTTGAATATTTCATCTAGTGGTGATCCAACAAGAGCAGCTTCAGTTGTAATGCGTGGTGTTTCTACATTAAATAGTGCTCAAGGACCATTTTATGTGGTTGATGGAATTCCAGGGGTTGATATTTCTATGATTTCACCAGATGATATTGCTACTATTGACGTACTTAAAGATGCTGCAGCAACTGCAATCTATGGAAACAGAGCTGCAAACGGAGTTATTATGGTAACTACTAAAAAAGGAAGTAAAGAAAGAACTCAAATTGCATACAACAGTTATTTTGGTATTGAAAATGTTTCAAATCAATTAGATATGATGAATGCTGCTCAATTAAGAGCTTTCACTACTAAAAACAATTTGAATTTTACTCCTGAAAATGATAAAGGAGCAGATACAAACTGGCAAAAAGAAGTTTTGAGATCAGGAGCTCTTTCAAGCAGCCATAACTTATCGATAAGTGGTGGTGGTGAAAAAGGTAGTTATTCAGCTAGTATAACTTCTATTAAAAGAGAAGGTATTCTTAAGAAAAGTGATTTTGGTCGTGTAATTGCTCGTTTATCTGTTGAGCAATATGCTTTTAATGATAAAGTAAAATTTGGTTTGAATGTTACTAATTCTACTAGTAAATATGAAAACGTACCACAACGTAATACAGTTCTTTTACAATCAATAAATCACCTTCCTATTTCTCCGGTTAGAAATGCAGATGGTACATTTTTCGAAAACTTCACTAGTACAGGATATTTCAATCCAGTGGCTTTGATTGATCATGGAACTGATGAAACAAAAACGAATAACCTTATTGGTAACTTTACTACTGAGATTAAACTTCCTTTTGGATTTACATATAATTTAAATATTGCTCATCAAAAATTAAGTACGTCTCACGGAGAGTTTTATGATAGTTATTATTCTCAATACAATAGTGCCAATTTCTACAACAACCCAGATCCACCTTTGACAAAATCTTTAGTTAATTTTGGTGTAAATGGTTCTGCATTAAGAAACTACTATGAAAATACAAATAACATTATTGAGAGTTTTTTAAACTGGGATAAAGAATTAGGAAATCATAAACTTAAAGCAGTTTTAGGTTACTCATGGCAGGAAAATACTTTAGGAGATGGTTTTCAGGCTACTACAACTAATTTTCCTGTAGATAATGTTGGATACAATAACTTGGCATTAAGTAATTATACTTCTGTAAATGGTTATGTAGTGAATTTTGGAGATAGTAAAGCTTACCAAAAAACACGTTTAATTTCACAATTTGCCCGTGTGAACTACAATTACAATGACAAATACCTTTTACAAGGAACTGTTAGAAGAGATGGTGGTTCTGTATTTGGAGTAAATAATCGTTGGGGTTACTTCCCATCTGTGGGTGGTGCCTGGAGAATTGATAAAGAAAACTTCATGCAAAATCAAAATGTTTTCAGTGATTTGAAACTACGTGCAAGTTATGGTGTAACGGGTAACTCTTCTGGATTCAATGCTTATACAGCTCAATTTATATCTGGAAGCGATGGAACTTTTTATTACAATGGACAACAAATTGGATCTTACGGACCAACTCAAGCAGCTAATCCTGATTTGAAATGGGAGAAAACAGCAACAACAAACTTAGGTCTTGATTTCTCATTGTTAAAAGGAGTGATAACAGCTTCGGTTGATGTTTACGACAAGAAAACAACTGATATGATTTTTAATTATCAAGTAAATCCAGTGCTTGTTCCTGTAGGATCAATTGTGGCTAATGGAGGTATCATGTCTAATAAAGGTATCGAAATCGCTTTAGGTGCTACGCCAGTTAAAACGGCTAATTTCACTTGGTCAACTAATTTAAATATAGCGAGCAACAAAAATGAAATAGTAAAATTAACGAACCCTTTCTTTATTGGAGGAGATTCTATCAGAAGAGTACAACCTGATGGTGGAGGACAAACTGGAGCTACTTTACAAATTTTAAAAGAAGGTAAGCCACTTGGACAATTCTTTACTCTTGATTATGCAGGGAAGAATGCTGATGGAGTTTCTCAATATTATGACAAAAATGGAAATTTAACTACTACTCCATTAAATGGTGTTGATTATCACTATACTGGAAATGCTCAACCAAAAGTATTATTGGGTTGGTCTAATAATTTCCAATATAAGAATTTTGATTTGAGTGTTTTCTTTAGAGGAGTATTTGGTAATAAAATTTTCAATGCCACTCGTGCGGATTTATTCAGACCTTCTACAGCTATGACTACAAATATTTTAGTTGATGCAGAGAATGAATCGCCAAATGACCTTAACTCTTATCGTTATTCTTCACGCTTTATTGAAGATGGAAGTTATATCAGATTAGATAATGCAACTCTTGGTTATAACTTTAAAAACATAAACAAGTTTGTTAAAAGCTTACGCATGTATACTACTGTAAATAACTTATTTGTAATTACCAAATATAGCGGAATTGATCCTGAGGTAGAACAAGGTGGTACTGCACCAGGTGTAGATTCAAATAACTTTTATCCAAAAACCAGATCATTCCTATTAGGTTTTAACGTGGTATTCTAAAGAAAATAATAATTGTAATAATTGTAAATATTATGAAAAAAATAATAAAATATTTAGGGCTTCCAGTACTTGCTATTGGTTTATTATGGTCCTGTGAAGATTTAGATGTGCCAATTACGACACAGCTAACACCAGAGGTTTTTCCTCAAAATTCAACGCAGTTTATTCAAACTACAGGACCAGTTTATGTGTCTTTCAGAAGTGATTTTTCATTCGCTTGGTGGTGGTCACAATCATTATCTACTGATGAGGCAATTTTACCTGCAAGAGGAGGAAACTGGTTTGATAATAGAAACTATATCGCTATGCACTTTCATGATTGGACAGTTGATAATGGTATTATAGGTAGTTTATGGTATTGGTCATCTAGTGTAATTGGAAAAAGTAACCAAGCTATTTCAATTTTAGAAGGAGCAATGCCAGCAGGTACTGAAAAATCGACTTTAATTTCTGAATTAAAAACGATGCGTGCTATTTCTTATTTTGTTATGATGGATAATTATGGAGCAGTACCACTAGATACGCTTTATGGTGATTTTTCTTCTCATGCTAAATCAAGCAGAGTTGAGGTTTTCAATTTTATTGAAAAAGAATTGAAAAAAGCAATTCCTAATTTAAGTGGTGCAACAGGTGTAAGTACTTATGGAAGACCTAATAAGCAAACTGCTAATGCCTTATTAGCGAAACTATATTTAAATGCAGAAGTGTATACTGGAACACAACGTAACAATGATTGTATTGCAGCTTGTGATGAGGTAATAAAAACTGGTGCTTATAGTATTGAAACTTTAAGCGGATACCTTAATATGTTTAAGCCAAATAATGGACCGCAAATGAAAGAATTTATTTTTGCAGTTCCTTACGATCCAGCTGCTGGAGGTGGTGGAATGATGTATCATGCTCGTTATGATGTTCCTCGTGCAATTTCTATACGAAATAAATATGGACTTACTTTTACGCCAAGTGCACCTAGAAGTACTTTGCCAGAATTCTATGCTCATTTTCAAAATGATGTAAATGATGTTCGTAATAAACAATGGTTAACAGGAAAGCAATATTTAGCTGATGGAGTTACTCCAGCTACAGTTACAACTACTAAAAAAGGATATGATCAGTTTTATACTGGGTCTGATGGTGCTGCCCCTTTAACTTATCAAGTAGAATTAACTCCTAATATTGTTCTTCGTCAAAGTGTTCCGTTAACTGATTTAGGTAATGACGAAATTGCTTGGAACATGGGTTATAGAAATATTAAATTCTATCCCGATAATACTTCAACAAGCCGTAACCAAAATAACGATGTACCGTTTTTACGTTATTCAGATATTCTTTTAATGAAAGCTGAAGCTATTCTTCGAGGAGGAACTGCTACTCTAGGTGATACACCGCTTTCATTAGTAAATACAATTCGTTCAAACCGTACTACTACAGCAGCTTGGACAAGTGTAACATTAGAAGATCTATATAAAGAAAGATCCCGTGAATTTGCTTGGGAAGCTTGGCATAGAAATGATATGATTCGATTTGGGAAATTTGAAGGACAATGGGGATTCAAAACGGATAATAATGTTAAACATCGTGTTTTCCCAATTCCAACAAATGCATTGGTGTTAAATCCTGCTTTGAAACAAAATCCGGATTACGTTACAGATTAGTTTATTTTATTGTTTGATTGGTTAATTTAAGTTGGTGATTTATTTAACCCTGAAAAGAGAAGAAGCTAGTTCTTCTTCTCTTTTCTTTTTTAAAATAGGAATTCGGTTTTGAGGTATTATTCACTACAAATGAATTTTGTTTTAAATCAGGAAGAAGCACATTTTTACTTGTTTTAATAGTTTAATTTTTTTTAATCAAAAGAAATTCAACTGTTTTAAAAGAGAATATAAAAAGTTCTTTTTACCAGATTAATCCATTTCAATTTGTTTTGATAATCTTTCATTTTACTCGAATGAATATTTTCTGAAACAAAATCAATCATAAAAATAGAGTCCTAAATATAAATTTATTGCTGTTGAATAGGCTTTGGAATTTTTAAAAAGCAATTTGCCCTCAACAAAAACACAAACAGATAAACATGAATTTATACCGTTTATTAAGATATAGGCTAATAGCCTTCCCCGTTTTATTATTCATTTTATCTTGTTCAATAAAACCAGCAGCAAGTAATTATGCAGATTTAGTCAATCCGTTAATTGGTACGGCTCCATCAACAACTATTAGTGCTTTGCAGCATGGAGAAGATGAAACAGAAAACAATGCACAAGTAGTCCCTTATGTTACCGTTCCTTTTGGAATGACTAATTGGACAGCTCAAACTAAGGCAACGGAAACCAAATGTGTTGCGCCTTATTATTATACTGATACCAAGATTTCAGGTTTTAGAGGAAGTCACTGGTTGAGTGGTTCTTGCGTGCAGGATTATGGAAGTATGACCATTATGCCCATAACAGGAAAATTGAAATGCCAGGCCGATGAGAGAGCATCCAATTTTTCACATGATACCGAAAAAACGACTCCATACAATTATAATGTTACTCTGGGTGATTACAAGATTGATGTAAACATGACAGCAACTAAACGTTGTGGATTGTTCCAGTTTACATTCGAAAATTCAGGGGAAGCGCATATTATTGTGAATCCAAATAGTGATGAAGGACAAGGTTTTATCCAAATAAATCCCGAAAAAAATGAAATTATTGGCTATAATCCAGTACATAAAATTTATCAGGGTTGGGGAGATAAAGCAGGTTTTAGCGGATATTTTATAGTACAATTGAGTAAAAGCTCTTCGAAATTTGGGGTTTACCAAAATGAAAAAATACTTCAGGGTAGCACACAAATTACTAATCTGGAAAACATAGGAGCTTATATTTCTTTTGAGGTTGAAAAAGGAGAAACCATTGAGGCAAAAATTGGAACTTCATTCACCAGTATTGAGCAGGCCAGAAAGAATTTAGCAGCTGAAACTAAAGATTTGGATTTTGAAGAAGCAAAAGAAAACCTGAAAGAAACTTGGGAAAACTTACTTTCAAAAGTACAGGTTGAAGGAATAAATAAAGATGATAAAGTAAAGTTTTATACTGCAATGTATCATAGTTATTTACAGCCTAGAACCTTTAATGATGTGGATGGAACGTATGTAAGTTTCAATGGTGGACAAAAATTAATGAATAGCGGTAAAGACGATTATTTTACTGATTTTTCTATGTGGGATATTTATAGATCATCACTTCCATTGTTTAATATGTTAACACCAAAAGTCAATGGACAAATGATGAAAAGTCTTTTCTCCATGTCGGAACAAGGCGGATGGATGCCTATTTTCCCATGTTGGAATAGTTATACTTCGGCTATGATTGGTGATCATTCAGTAGCGGCAATTGCTGATGCTTACATGAAAAACAATATCGAAATATCTGATAAGGAATACAGTTATTTAATCCAAAATGCCTTTAAAACTCCAGAGAATCATGCTGATTATGTAAATGGAAAAGGGCGTCGAGGTTTGACCTCTTATTTAAAATACGGTTACATACCGCTGGAAGATGAGGTGCTGGAATCGTTTCATAAAGGAGAACAGGTTTCCAGAACTTTAGAATATGCTTTTGATGATTTTGCGCTTTCGCAAATTGCTGCCAAAAAAGGAGACACACTTCACGCCCGACTTTTGAAAAAAAGAGCATTGAATTATGAAAATGTGTATAGTGTATCAGATTCCAGCGTAAGAGGTCGTTTTGCCGATGGAACTTTTACTAAAGATTTTGACAAGTTTATCAGAAAACCATATATCACAGAGGGAACACCGTATCAATACACTTGGTATGTGCCTCAGGATATCAAAGGATTAATGAATTTAATGGGAGGAGAAGATGGGTTTAATGCCAACTTGGATCGTTTCCATGCCGCCAAACAATACTGGCATGGAAATGAACCCGGTCACCAAATTCCGTTCCTGTATAATTATTCAGGACAGGCCTGGAAAACTCAGGAATTAGTAACCCAAATCATGAAAACCGAATACAGTAACGATGTGGGCGGATTGAGCGGAAATGACGATGCAGGACAAATGTCGGCTTGGTATGTTTTTGCAGCCTTAGGATTCTATCCAGTTTCGCCATCAGTTCCACAATACGTTATTTCGGGATCTCATTTTGATAAAATTACGATCAGTTTAGAAAATGGAAAAACCTTAGTCATTAATGCAAAAGGTGCTTCTTCAGGAAACAATTATATCCAGAAAATAAGATTTAATGGAGTAGAATATAATAAAACCTATTTGGATCATTTTTCGATTATGAAGGGAGGAACTTTGGATTTCGAAATGGGAAATCAACCTAATAAATCTTGGGGAACAGCTAAAGAAAGCAAGCCTTTTTCATTATCAAATTAGTAAAAAAGAAACAGTATGAATCACATTAGTCGTGGCGAATTTTTAAAACTGGGAGGGCTATCATTGCTTGGTGCTTTGGTGAGCGATGCTGTTTTGGCAAATGATACCTTTTTTAGTGCTACGACAACTAAAGTAGATGCTGTTTTAATGAAAAAACTTCTTTTGACTAATGATGCAAAGGTGGATCAGCTGCTTCAAAAAGAGCTGACGGATTCTGCTATTCGTTTGAGTAGTTTTCGTTCTTTGGCAAATAGTATTGCGGTACTATCCGCTTCGGTTTCTCATACGGAATCGAGATTTTATAAGTCTAAAATTGTTGTCGAACGATTGAATCAATGGGCTGATGTATTATTAAAAGGGCAATATAGCGATGGAACAGTTGATGCTGGAGGAAACAGACAATCTCCACCAGATACGGCTTTTGTGTTGGAATCTGTTTGTTCGGCAGCCACAGTTTTAAATTTAAACAAACAAAAGCAGTTAGAAGAACTAAGAAATAAGCTTAAAAAGTTTATCCAGAATGCTGGAGAAGCCATGATAACAGGTGGAGTGCATACTCCTAATCATAGATGGGTGGTTTGTGCGGCTTTGGCCAATATCAATTCACTTTATCCGGATGTGAGATACATCAACAGAATCAATCAGTGGTTAGCTGAAGGCATTTATCTCAATCAGGATGGACATTATTCAGAACGAAGCGGAGTGTATTCGGCAGTTATTGACAAGGCTTTAATTACTATGGCAACTTTGCTCAATAAACCAGAATTGCTGGATATTGTTCAAAAAAATCTGATCACGTATTATTATTACTCAGAACCAAATGGTGATTTGGTTACAGTAGATTCTAAAAGACAGGATCAGTTTATGAATTTAACGGTGACTAATTTTTATTTGCAATACCGTTTTATGGCTATCCATACTGGAAATCCAATGTTTGTGTACATGGTCAATCTCATCGAAAAAAATCCTGATTTTGACCAATATATTTTGCAGAATTCATTGGTGACTTTTATGGATAATCCAAAGTTGCAACAGCAAATTCCAACTGAAGTAAAATTAGTTAATGATTTCGAAAAGCTTTTTGCTATATCTAATTTGGTACGAATTCGACGCGAAAATACAGCCATGACTATTTTTGGAGGAAATGACAAACCAGTTATGATTGTTTCTGGAAGATCGTCTAATCCTAATTTTTTAATGTATCGAAAAGGAGATGCGATTTTAAAATACATGCGATTGTCATCTTCGTTTTTCCGAATGGGTTATTTCAGTAGTGATGGTATCGAAAAAGTTGGGAATAAATACATTTTGAAAGAAACCAAAGAAGCCGATTATTATCAGCCGCTTGCTCCGGAATTTCTTAAAGCGGATGGCGATTATCAATTGTCAGAATCAAAAGATAAAAGGTTTTGGAACAAAATGGATTTTGAAAATCGAGTAGCATCGAATGTAAAAAAGCAAACGACTGTTATTGAAATCGAAGAAAATAATGGGGCATTAAGTTTGGATTTTAAAGTAGATGGACCGCCAAATGTAGAAATAACAATAGAAATGTGTTTCAAAGAGGGGACTAAAATAGCGGGAGCCACACTGGGAGAAAAAGGAAATTATTTCCTGAAATCAGGCAATGCTACTTTAAATATGGGAAATGATGTTATCGAATTAGGTCCTGGAATGGGAGAACATCAAAACGTAAATAACTTAGATAGCGAAGAGTACACCTATCATCAGGGAAGTTTACGTACGGATGGATTGCATGTTTATATTACCGGTTTTACACCGTTTCAGCATAAAATGACGATTTCTTAAAATAGATAAGGTATTAGTATTTAAATTTTTTTGCCACAAATTACACAAACAAGCACAAATTTGACCTTGTTTTAATTCCACGAATTATTAAAACAGATAAAATTTGTGTAATTCGATTTCGATTAGAATTAGTGACAATTGGTGAAATTCGTGTCAAACTTTTTTTAAAAGCGAATACCCTGAATAATAAAGGAATTTCTCGGGCATTGTAGAAAGTTTACTTAATTTTACGAAAATTAAGTTTAATCTATAAAAATTGAAATTATGAAATTATCATTTATGACTGCTTTACTGTTTTGCGGTATTTGTTTCGGACAAAACAAAACAGACGCGAGTTTGTATATGAAGGCAGACAAAATAAGTTACCTAACTGATATTGGTTCAGAATCAGGAGATTTATACAGCACGATTGGTCATCATGGTCCGGCGGTTGAAAATGAATGGATGGGATTGAGAATCTATTTTAGTGATAAAGTAGCGATTGATGTTTACAATAAAGCAAAACCAGGATTAGAATTAAAAGCAGCACATTGGTATCCAACAGCGCAACAACAAAAAGAAGGTTGGGGAGCTGATTATTATAAAGTAGCAGCAACTAGTGGTCTGGGAGGTGTTAAACTTTGGGATGGAGAAAAAGTAGTTCCGTTGAATCCGGTGACGAACCGTTTGGCTCGTGTGGGGAAAACAGATACTACTTCATGGATGGAAATGATTTCCAGCGGAGTGCCTTACAAAGGGAAAAAAGTAGATATCAAAGTTCGTGTAACAGTATTTTCTGGGAAGAGAGAAGCTAAAGTAGAAGCTTTTAGTTTGAATGGAGAAAAAGTTCAGTTTGTTACCGGAGTAAATTATTTCAAAGGTTTCGAAACTAAAAAAGGAAATAATTACATCGCTGTTTGGGGAACACATCCGGAAGATGTAGCTGCTGAAGTTGTTGGAATTGGCGCAGCAATTAAATACAATCCAAAGGATTATGTGAAAACAGATGATGATGGAACACAGTATTTATTAATCTCTAAAAAAACAAAACATTTAGAGACTCAAATTATCTCAGCTTCGGCTAGAGAAAAAGAAATAAATACTTTGGATAAATTAGAAGCTTACATAAAATAAAGCATACATACAGCGCTTATTTTTTGTAGGATTTGAAATTTTGAAAACTAAAAAAAGGAAGTGCACAGATGAGACTAATCTGAAAGGCTGAAATTAAAGCAGTCTTTTATTTGATCAATCAGTGTCATCTGTGCACTCTTTTTGTGCCTTTTTTTTAAATAAAATAATATTTATTGTTTTGTTTAACTAATTGATTTTTAATTGTTTGTTTGGGTTTTGATGGTAAAATATAAAAATGAATACAATGTTTAAAATAATACCGAAACTGTTTTTTACAACCTTATTAGTAAGCGTTTTTTTGTGTGGTTTCAAAACTCAGGCACAAAAAACAGCCAAAACTCAAAAAGAGTTTTTAATTACTAATTATGGAGCAAAAGCAGATGGAAAAACCCTGAATACAATTGCTATTCAAAAAGCAATTGATGCTGCTTTTAAAAACAAAAGCGGAATCGTAGTTTTTCCAAAAGGTGAATTTTTATCAGGCAGTATTCAAATGAAAACAAATGTGAGTTTGCGTCTAGATGAAGGAGCCGTTTTGTTAGGTAGTACAAATCCTCAGGATTATATCAAAATGGAATTTCCAGGAAGACCAGATTCTCCTAAAAAAGATGATAATTCGCAAATGGCTTTGGTTTTAGCACATAAAGCAAGCAATATTAAACTATACGGAAAAGGAAAAATAGACGGTCAGGGTTTACAATTGGCTTTACATATAGACAGTTTGCATCATGCAGGAATTGTTGTAGATCCTAATTATACCATTCGAAGAAACAGACCTAATGAAACCATGAGACCTAAGTTGTTTCGTTTTTCTCAATGTGATGCAGTAGCAATTGAAGGCTTACAGTTGACTGCTGCTTCATGTTGGGGCTTATCTTTCGAGTTGTGTTCTAATCTTAGTTTAGACGGATTAAAAGTGGTTAATCGTTCGTATTGGAATAATGACGGAATTGATATTACAGATTGTAAAAATGTTAAAGTTACCAATTGTGATCTAGACACAGCCGATGATGGAATTTGCTTAAAATCCTATTATCCGGGATATGCTAATGATGGAATTTATATTGCCAATTGTACGATAAAATCAAGCGCCAGTGCGATAAAATTTGGAACCGCATCTTATGGAGGATTTAAAAATGTAGTAATTAAAGATATTCAGGTTTTTGATACGTTTCGTTCTGCCATTGCTATCGAATCGGTTGATGGAGCTACCATAGAAAATATTGAAGTTTCTAATATTAATGCTGTAAATACAGGCAATGCAATTTTTATTCGAATAGGACAACGAAGTGGCGAAAAAGCAGGAAGCATTAAAAATGTGAGTATAAAAAATATAAAAGTGCAGGTGCCTTTTGGAAGGCCAGATATCAATTACGATTTAAGAGGTCCTGAAGTTGACTTTTTCCATAATCCGTTTCCATCATCAATTGTTGGAATTCCAGGATACCAAATTGAGAATGTAAGTTTAGAAAACATTACTATTTCGTATCCTGGCAGAGCCAATAAAGGAATGGCTTATGTACCACTAAATCGATTGGACAAGGTGCCAGAAGTAATCAAAGAATATCCTGAGTTTTCGATGTTTGGCGAATTACCAGCCTGGGCATTTTATGTGCGTCACGCTAACGGAATTAGTTTTAAGAATGTCAAAGTTACTTTAGATGATACTGATTTTAGACCTGCATTTGTTTTTGATGATGTTCAAAATTTGAATATGGAACAAATTGATTTGCCAAAAGAGAAAAAGAATCAAGTAGTATTAAAATCTGTAAATGAGTCAAATATTGATTTGGACAAAACCAATATTATAACGCTACCATAAAACGGCATTAGTAATTAAAATAGAAATTATGAAGAAAATCCAAAGATCCATTTTTACTTGTTTGGCACTGCTGACACAGTGTTTGTTTTTGAACGCACAAAATCATCGTTTTGTTGATCCAATGATTGGGTCAGAAGGATTGGGTAATGTTTTCGTAGGTCCATCTTGTCCATACGGAATGATCAAACCAGGACCTGACAATGATTTAAATGCGAATAGTGGTTTTTCTACTGATTTAAACAGACCCATTTATGGTTTCAGTCAAGTGCATGTAAGTGGAACGGGCGGTGGAGCTAAATATGGAAATGTTTCTATTATGCCTATTTCGGGAGATTTTGAAACCATAAAACAGGAATCACTTCGTGAAAACGAAAAAGTAGCCTTAGGATATTACAGCGCTTTATTGAAAAAGTGGAATATTCAAACAGAAATCACGACTTCTGACAGAGCTGCTTTTTACAAGTTCGTTTTCAATTCGAATAATAAAAATGCAATTAAAGTAGATTTAGGAAGATATCTGGACGAATCCATTATTCCTGACGGAAGAGAAACCCAGCAATTTGTAGGTTCTCAGGTAGAAGTAATTTCGGACACTGAAGTTCGTGGTTATACTAAAATACGTGGTGGCTGGAACAACGGAAGTTCATACACCGTTTATTTTTCTGCCGTATTCGATCAGCCTTTTACTAATTTTTCTACATGGAAAGGTTCAACCTTTTTTTCAAATGAAAAAAATCAGGTGGATAACGGAAAGAAAACGGGAGCGATGTTATTTTTCGAAAACTTAGCAAATAAGATGGTGAATATGAAAATTGGAATTTCGTTCATCAGTACTTTGAAAGCCAGAGAAAATATCGATAAAGAAATTCCACATTGGGACTTCAACAAAGAATTAGCCGAAACCCAGCAAAAATGGGAAGATTTATTAAAAAGAGTATCTGTTGAAAAAGAAGCTTCAGTAGAAAAGAAAACGATGTTTTACACAGGATTGTATCACACCATGTTGATGCCTGTGGATCGTACGGGAGAAAATCCGCTATGGGAAAATGATTCTCCTTATTACGATGATTTTTACGCTATTTGGGATACCTATCGTTCTTCGAGTCCATTAATTACGCTTTTAGATCCTAAACGAGAAATTGATATTGTCAATGCGATGTTACAAATCTACAAACGCGATGGTTATTTGCCGGAAGCCAGAAGTGGAAATGCAAATGGTCGTACACAAGGTGGTTCAAACGCTGAGGTAGTAATTGCTGATGCTTTTGTAAAAGGATTGGAAGGCATCAATTACAAATTAGGTTTGGAAGCAATGATGAAAGACGCGATGTTTCCTCCGGGTGGAAATGAAGAAAAAGAAGGTCGTGGCGGATTAGTAGATTACAATAGATTAGGATATGTATCGACGGATTATGTGCGTTCCGGAAATCGAACTTTAGAATATTCGTATAATGATTATTGTCTGGCAATTGTAGCCAAAGGAACCAAACGCAAAGGAGAATATTGGCGTTTTATCAAGCAATCAGACAACTGGCAAAACCTATGGAGAGATATTGAAGACAATGGTTCACGTGGTTTTATTATGCCAAAAGATTCCAATAAAAAATGGGTAGACAGCATTCAATGTGCTGCAACCAACGGGAAAATTTCTTATGTGCCTTACACACCTTTGGCGCAGGATTGGCCTAATTGTGTTTGCTGGTGGTGTGGTGTTTTTTACGAAGCCAGTTCTTGGGAATATTCACTTTCAGTGCCTCATGATGTAGCGATGTTGATTAAAAAGACAGGCGGAAATGAAGCGTTCAAGAAAAGATTGAATACACTTTTTGACAAAGAATTTTATAACGTTGCCAATGAGCCTTCATTTTTGAGTCCGAATTTATACCACTGGATTGGTCGTCCTGATTTGAGTAACGACCGCATTCACCAAATTATTGATAAAAATTACAACAGTAGCCGAAATGGAATTCCAGGAAATGACGATTCAGGTGCTATGTCTTCCTGGCTGGCTTTTCACATGATGGGCTTGTATCCTAATGCGGGACAATCTTATTATTTGATCAATTCGCCATATTTCAAACAAACGGTGATTCATCAGGAAAATGGAAAAGATTTCACCATCAAAGCCAAAAATTTTTCGGATAAAAACAAATACATCAAATCGGTAACATTAAACGGAAAAGCATTCGAAAATGCATTTATTGAGCATAGTGATATTGTTGCGGGTGGTGTGTTAGAATTTGAAATGGCTGCAACGCCTTCTAAAACCTGGGGAACCAAACAAGTTCCGCCATCTAAATCAGATCAAATAATTGAGGAATAATAATTTTTATTGATGATTAAAATAATAGTAATGAAGAATTTTAAACCAGGCATTTTTATTTTGCTGATGAGTATGTTACTGATTTCGTGTAAGCTTACTGGCAAAAAGGAAAATCTACAGACTAAATCAAAAATTGCAAATCCCATTATTGAGGGATATTTTGCAGATCCCTGCATTGTAAAAGAGGGTGATACTTTTTTTATTTATGCCACCATAGATCCTTGGGGAGGAGATGAACTGGCTGTGTTTTCAACAAAGGATTTTTTAAAATTTGAACGTCATCATTTAAACTGGCCAACAAAAAAAGCATGCACAAGTCCGGGCTCAAATGATTCCATGGTATGGGCACCTTCTGTTAAAAAAGCAGCTAATGGAAAATATTATATGTATGTTTCTGTTGGTAGCGAAATTTGGGTTGGTGTGAGCGATGCTCCGCTAGGTCCCTGGAAAAATGCCAAAGAAGATGCTTCTCCTTTAATTTCATCAAAAGACTATCCTGCTGTACATAATATCGATGCCGATTGCTTTATTGATGAAGATGGTCAGGCTTATTTATACTGGGGTTCTGGATTTAATTGGAAAAATGGGATTTGTATGGCGACTAAGCTAAATTCAGATATGATTTCATTTCATGGAGAACCCAAAGCAGTTACTCCTAAAGATTATTTTGAAGCTCCATACATGATTAAGCGTTTTGGAAAATATTATTTGATGTATTCGTCAGGAAAAGCCATAGATGCTACTTATAGAGTAGGATATGCTGTGGGAAATTCTCCATTAGGTCCATTTGAAACAGCTTCGAATAGTCCTATTTTGGAAACGTCTGCTGATAGTACAACTTATGGACCGGGACATCATTCCGTATTTAATGAAAATGGACAGGATTATATTTTGTACCATCGAATTTTTCCGCAAAAAGAAAAATATGTTTTACGTCAAATTTGTATTGATAGTCTGAATTTTGATGCGAATCACCAAATAATAAAAATAAAACCAACTGGTATTTCCAGTTTCTGATTTTCTATAATATAATCTAAAAAAATATGAGAACCAATCTTAAATTAATCCTATTGTTCGTTGTTTTTGTTTTTGAAGCAGGAAACTGTCAGCAGACAAAATCAAAAACAGAAATAGCTACTACTGCTGGCCAGCTTATTGCTCGCGTTGTGCCAAATCACGCTTCGCAGTTTAGTGTCGAAATCGAATCTTCCAATAAAGAAGATTGGTTCGAAATTGTTTCTAAGGGAGACAAAATAGTTTTAAGAGGAAACAATGGGGTTTCGGTTGCATCGGCTTTGTATTATTATCTAAATAATTTCACAAACAGCCAAATTACCTGGAATGGAACCAATTTGAATTTGCCTAAAAAACTACCAGCAGTTCCTAAATTGATTCATAAAAAAACACCTTATGAATACCGCTATTATTTGAACTATTGTACGTTCAATTACAGCATGAGTTGGTGGGATTGGACTCGTTGGGAAAAAGAAATTGACTGGATGGCTTTGCACGGAATCAACATGCCGCTTGCCATTACAGGAGAAGAATACATCTGGGATGAAGTTTATAAATCTTATGGTTTTACCGATGAAGATTTGAGTACTTTTTTTAGTGGACCTGCTTATTTCTCCTGGTTTTGGATGGGGAATTTAGATGGCTGGGGCGGACCTTTGTCTAAAAACTGGAAAGACACGCACCGCGATTTACAATTGAAAATTCTAAAAAGAGAACGTGAATTAGGAATGAAAACCGTGTTGCCTGCTTTTACAGGTCACGTTCCAGCTTCTTTCAAAAAGTTTTTTCCAAATGCTAAATTAAAACAAACCAACTGGGGGAATGATTTTGAAGATACTTACATCTTAGATTCTGATGATCCGTTATTTGCCGAAATTGGTAAGAAATTCTTAGAAAAACAATCTGAAGTTTACGGAACCGATCACTTGTATTCAGCAGATACTTTTAACGAAAATACGCCGCCATCGAATGATCCTGTTTATCTTTCTGAATTGAGTAAGAAGATTTTTGAAGGCATGAAATCAGCCGATAAAGATGCGGTTTGGGTAATGCAGGGTTGGCTTTTTTACAGTCACAGAGAATTTTGGGAAGCGCCACAAATCAAAGGAATGCTGGATGCTGTTCCTGATGATCGTATGATAATTTTGGATTTGGCTACCGAAATTGAACCGGTTTGGAAACGAACAGAAGCTTTTTATGGCAAACAATGGATTTGGAATATGCTGCACAATTTTGGTGGAAATATTTCAATGTTTGGAAGAATCGAAGCCGTTGCCAATGAACCTGCAAAAGCTTTAAAAGATCCTAAATCAGGAAAATTAAAAGGAATTGGATTGACAATGGAAGCCATTGAACAAAATCCGGTTTTGTATGAGTTGATGACGGATAATACCTGGAGAGATACACCAATTGAATTAAATTCATGGTTAGCTAAATACACTTTAAACCGTTACGGAAAATCAAATGCTGATATTTCTAAAGCCTGGGATATTCTGGTAAAAACAGTATATAATGGAGAAGTGATTCGTGATGGAGCAGAATCAATTATTGTGTCGCGTCCTACTTTTGAAGGCTATCGTCGTTGGGCGAGAACTAAATTAAATTATGCGCCAAAAGATTTACTTCCAGCCTGGGATCTTTTTATAAAAGCCATTCCTGTTGCTCAAAAATCAGATGGTTTTCAATATGATTTGGTGGATGTGAGCAGACAAGTTCTGGCAAATTATGCGCTGCCTTTGCAACAAGAAATAACTAAGGCGTATCAAGATAACGATAAAGTAGCATTTGATAAATACAGTAAGGAATTTTTAGAATTGATTGACGATATGGATTTGTTATTAGCTACACGTCAGGATTTCCTTTTAGGACCTTGGATTGCTGATGCCAGAAGCTGGGGAATTGATGAAAAAGAAAAAGCATTGTATGAGCAAAACGCCCGTGATTTAATTACGCTGTGGGGAGGAGCTGATAACAGATTGCATGAATACAGCAACCGTCAGTGGAGTGGACTGTTTACTGATTTTTACAAACCGCGTTGGCAACAATTTTTTACAGATGTAAAAGCCAATTGGGGAAAATTCAATCAGGATAATTTTGATAATAAAATAAAAGAATGGGAATGGAAATGGGTAACGGAGAGAAAAGATTTTCCTGTAAAAGCTAAAGGGAATCCAAATGAGGTTGCCAAAGCATTACATAAAAAATACAGATCCCGTATTATTCCCGTAACGGAAAGAATGGCACCAATTAAATACGATTACTAAACATGAACGCAATTTCTAACCCAAATTCCAATCGTTTTTTGTCCCTTGATATGTTCAGGGGACTAACGATTTGTTTAATGATTGTAGTCAATACACCTGGAACGGGAGCTCATTTCTATGACTATTTGACTCATGCCAATTGGTTTGGATTCACCTTAGCCGATTTGGTGTTTCCTTCCTTTCTCTTTGCAATGGGAAATGCAATGAGTTTTTCTATGGGAAAAATGAAAGAAACTACGGCTAATGTATTTTGGAAAAAAGTCATCAAACGCAGCATTATCATTTTTCTTCTGGGTTATTTAATGTATTGGTTTCCTTTTTTTAGACAAGGAATGGATGGCGTCTGGGAATTAAAACCTTTTGCTGAAACCCGCATTATGGGTGTTTTGCAACGCATTGCTTTGTGTTATTTTGTTACTGCCATTATTTTTTATTATTTATCAGAGAAAGCAGCAATAATTCTTTCGGTAATATTGTTGTTGGGATATTGGGCAATATTGTATTTATTTGGACAATCTGGAGCCGAATTAGAAATGGCTACCAATGCTGTAACTCGTTTTGATTTATTTATTTTAGGAGAAGGTCATATTTACAAACGCGATAGTATTCCTTTTGATCCCGAAGGAATTTTAAGCACCTTGCCATCTATTGTCAATGTTATAGGCGGTTTTATCGCTGGAAGTTTTATTCAAAGAATTGGAAAAACATTTGAAGGAATAGCAAAACTGTTGATTGTTGGTTTTCTTTTGATGGCTTTAGCTCGTTGGTGGGATTTGGTTTTACCCATTTCTAAAAAATTGTGGACAGGCTCTTTTGTGCTGTACACCGTTGGAATTGATTTGTCCATCATGGCTATTTTAATTTATTTCATCGAATTGAAACAGAAACATTTTGGAGTAGAATTCACTACCATTTTTGGTAAAAATCCTTTGTTTATTTATTTGTTTTCTGAATTGTTTTTTATCACTTTACGTCTCATTCCGGTAAATTCAGAGATGGATGCTTTTGAATGGGTTAGTGAACGTATTTTTCAAAGGATATTTCCAGGAAGTTTTGGTGCATTTGTCACCGCAATTGTATTCATGTTGGTTTGCTGGTCTTTAGGCTGGTGGTTGAATAAAAAACGCATTTACATTAAAATTTAATGAGGCTATTTCGATGCAAATAGTTCTGAAAGAATTAAAAAATATAATTATGTTCAAAAATAAGTGCAATACCTTTTTTCTAGTTTTGATTGTTCTTTTTGCCAATGCAATAAAGGCGCAAAACAGCAATTTTACTATTGTTTCAGGAAATCAAAAAGCGAGTATTTTAGTAGAAGAAAAAGAACCAAAAGTGGTTCATATCGCTGCTAAAATGTTGGCTGATGATGCATTTGCTATTAGTAATCAACGATTGTCTATTGCTAAAAATAGTTCAGGAATAGTAATCATGGCAGGAACTATTGGACAAAGTAAATGGATTGATGCTTTAGTTTCGAAACAAAAAATTACTATTACTGAGGTAAAAGGAAAATGGGAGACTTATAAAATTCAAGTAGTCGAAAATCCAACAGCAGCGATAAAAAAAGCATTGGTTATTGTAGGTTCAGACAGAAGAGCTACAGCTTATGGCTTGTTAGAAATTTCCAGAATGATAGGCGTTTCTCCTTGGGAATGGTGGGCTGATGTTACGCCTGACAAAAAAGACGATCTAGTCTTAAATATTGAAACGAAAACCTATGGTTCGCCATCAGTGAAATACAGAGGAATTTTTCTAAACGATGAAGATTGGGGTTTACAGCCCTGGGCGGCTAAAACATTCGAACCGGAAACGGGAGATATTGGACCTAAAACTTATGCTAAAGTTTTCGAATTGTTGTTGCGTTTAAGAGCCAATACCATTTGGCCAGCGATGCATAAAAGCACCAAAGCTTTTTATTCATTTCCAAAAAACAAACAAGTTGCTGATGATTATGCTATTGTTGTAGGAACTTCGCACGCTGAACCGATGTTGAGTAATATTAACGCAGAATGGAATCATAATACGATGGGTGAATATCGTTATGATACGAACTCAGGAGTAATCAAAGATTTTTTCAGGAAAAGAGCTAAGGAAACCGCTCCTTTTGAAAATATTTATACAGTAGGAATGCGTGGCGAACACGACTCACCGATGATTGTTGGTGAAGACGATTCGGATTCTCAGGTTAAATTATTGGAACAGGTAATTACGGATCAAAGAGCCATTTTGAAAAAAGCTACAGGGAAAGATGCTGCTAAAATTCCGCAGGCATTTATTCCTTATAAAGAGGTATTGGATTATTATCAAAAAGGATTGCAACTGCCAGATGACGTACAACTGGTTTGGACTGATGATAATTATGGTTACATCCGTCAATTGAGTAACCCAAAAGAACAAAAACGTTCGGGTGGTGCGGGAATTTATTACCATACTTCTTATTGGGGACGTCCACATGATTATTTGTGGTTGAATTCGACTAATCCTGTTTTGATGTGGGAAGAAATGGAAAAAGCATACGAATTTCAATCCCGTGATTTATGGATTTTGAACTGCGGCGATATCAAACCACATGAATACAATATCGAATTGTTCCTTGATATGGCTTGGGATATGAACCCTTTTGCTAAAAGCCAAAGTGTGAAAACACACATGCAAAACTGGGCTTCGAGAGAATTTGGAACTCAAAATGCAAATTCGATAACTAATTTATTTTTCGAATATTATCGTTTGGCTTTTCAGCGTCGTCCTGAGTTTATGGCATGGAATCAGGTAGAACCAGAATCCAAATCAAAACCAACGGCACTGACCCAAATTCATTGTGGAGATGAGGTTTCGAAAAGAATTGACGAATACCAAAATTTGATGAACACTGCCGAAAAATTACAAAAAGAAATTCCAGCAAATCGTCAAAATGCTTTTTACGAATTGGTAACTTATCCTGTTGTTGGCGCAGCGAGTTTAAATCATAAATGGTTGTATTCGTATAAAAATAAATTTGTAGCCGAACAAGGAAGAGGAAGCGCTGCTTTTTTTGCTGCCAAATCAGAGGAAGCTTACAAGCGAATTCAAAAAGAAACCAACTATTTCAATAACGAATTGGCTAACGGAAAATGGAAAAATATTATGAGTATGTCGCCACGTTATTTGCCTGTTTTTGGAGAAACAACAGCAACTACTGCGGTTGCAGGAACAAAAACCGAATTGAAACTGGCTCTCGAAAGTTATGAAATGGAAGTTAATCATAAAACGGAGAATTCCTATGCCGATGTTTTACCCGTTTTTAATGCTTATATAGACAATCACTATTACATTGATGTTTTTATGAAAGGCGCTGGCGAAGTTTCCTGGCAGGCAAAACCAAAAGCCGATTGGATTAAAATTTCCGAAAAACAAGGTATTTTGGATAACAATAAAAACAGCCAACAACGCATTTGGGTAAGTATCGACTGGAGTAAAGTTCCAAAAGGAGAAAATAAAAAAGAAGCACCATTAGGGCATGATTACCAATTGATTCCTCCAAGTTATAAAGTCAACTCAGCAATTGATTTTGTGAGTAAAGACACTTTAATCACTATTGGAATTTCAGCTTTTAATCCAAAGTTTGAAGCATTAGAAAATTACAAAGGTTTTGTTGAGGATAAAGGATATGTATCAATTGATGCTGCGAATTATTCGAATAAAAAAGAAGGTGTAGCAGCTAAATGGGAAACTTTTGAAGGTATTGGATACGCAGGAAAAGTAAGTGTGGCTTTGCCAAGAACGGCTAATTCTCAAGTGGATTTAAAAAGCATAAAAGATAATAGTCCCGTAATGGAATATGATTTTTATAGTTTTAACTTTGGTCAGGCCAATGTAAAAGTACAGGCTATTCCAACGCATGCTTTTTACGAAGGAAAAGGAGTAAGATGTGCTGTAGCCATTGATGATGCAGAACCTGTTATTTTAGATTTTCAAACCTTTGGTCGCAGTGACGAATGGTTACAAAATGTATTGAAAAATGCGGCAGTAAAATCGGCAGCACAAATTATCAATAAAGCGGGTAAGCATAAATTGAGAATTTGGATGGTGGATCCGGGAGTAATGATTGATCGTGTTTTAATTGATTTGGGAGGCTGGAAAGATTCGTATACTTTTCCAGCAGAAACAAAAATGTAATACTTTATGAAAAGTACTATCTTATTTTATAGAATACTAATTCTTTCGTTTTTAATTGGCAATCAACTAAAAGCACAAGAGGCTTTTGGACCAGCTCCTAGTGAGAACCAAATGAATTGGCAGGAAATGGAATACTACGCTTTTGTTCATCTTTCGGTAAATACCTATACCGATATGGCTTGGGGATTTGGGAATGAAGATGCCAGCATTTTTAATCCAACAAATTTAGATTGCAGGCAATGGGCTAGAATTTGTAAGGAATCCGGAATGAAAGGGATTATAATTACCGCAAAACATCATAGTGGATTTTGTCTTTGGCCATCAAAATATACCGAATATTCGGTTAAAAATTCTCCTTGGAAAAATGGAAAAGGAGATATTGTACGCGAAATGGCCGATGCTTGTAAAGAATATGGATTGAAATTAGGAATCTATTTATCTCCCTGGGATAGAAATCACCCTGATTATGGAAAGCCAGAATACATTACTTATTTCCGAAATCAATTAAAAGAGCTATTGACAAATTATGGAGAAGTTTTTGAAGTTTGGTTTGATGGAGCAAATGGAGGCGATGGCTATTATGGTGGAGCTAATGAAACTCGTAAAATAAATCGGGAGACTTATTATGATTGGACCAATACCTATAAAATGGTTCGTGAATTACAGCCTAAAATTGTAATTTGGAATGATAATGGTGATAGAGCAGATCTTCGTTGGGTAGGAACAGAAGCAGGTTATGTGGGGAAAACCAATTGGAGTTTGTTGAATGCAACAGGAAAAGTAACCGAAGATATGCTGCGTCACGGATTAGAAAATGGTGATTCATGGGTTCCCGGAGAGGTGAATACTTCTATTAGACCAGAATGGTTTTATCATAAAAGAGAAGATACAAAGGTAAAAACAGTACCGGAGTTAATGGAGATTTATTATAATTCAATAGGTCGAAACGGTACTTTATTGCTTAATTTTCCAATTATGCCTAATGGATTGATTCATGAAAAGGATGAAAAAGCAGCATTGGAATTTGCTCAGGAAGTAAAGAAAGTATTTGCTGTAAATCTTGCAAAAGGAGCTAAGATAGAAGCTTCAAATGTAAGAGCTAATAATTCTGATTTTAGAGCTGAAAATGTTTTGGATGGGGATAAAAATACCTATTGGACAAGTGATGATCAGGCAAAATCTGGATCTTTAATCATTGCGTTTGACAAGCCAACTGTTTTTAATCGATTTCTGGTTCAGGAATATATTCGATTAGGACAAAGAGTTAAATTGTTTAAAGTGGAAGCCTATATTAATCAGGAATGGAAGGAACTAGCAAATGAAACCACTATTGGTTATAAACGTATTCTTTGCTTTCCAACAGTAGAGGCAACTAAAATTCGTTTTACAATTTTGGATGCTAAAAGCAATCCTCTGATTTCAAATATCGAAATTTATAATGCACCTCAAATATTAACTGCGCCACAAATTGTTCGTAAACAATCAGGAGATGTACAAATTATTGCTTCCGATTCAGAATCTGAAATTTATTATACTTTAGATGGCAGTACACCGACTTTGAAATCCAATAAATATAAAAATGAAATTAAAACTACAAACGGCAAAGTAGAAGTAAAAGCGATTGCATATAGTGCAACTACAGCTAAAAGTAGTGCTGTTGCCGAAGAAAAATTTGATATAGCTAAAAACAATTGGAAGATATTAGGTGTTGAAGACAAGGAAGTGTATCGAATTCTTGATGGCGATGCAAATTCAGTATGGCATCAAAATAAGGAAATGCCAGTTGATGTAGTTATAGATTTGGGTAAAATTGAAAGTTTAGTAGGATTCAGATATTTGCCCGATCAAGATTTACGTTCTAAGGGAATTGTTAGTAAATATAAATTTTATGTTTCTACGGATAATAAAAAGTGGCAGTTAGTTCATGAAGGAGAATTTTCAAATATTAACAATAATCCTTTGTGGCAAAATAAATTTTTTAAATTAGCCAAAGCGCGCTATATAAAATTTACAGCTTTAGAAAATACTAAAGGAGATAATGTAGCCGGTTTTGCCGAAATTGATGTTGTCACGAAATGATGTATAAATGAAGTTAAATTCTAGAAAATTACTATTATCTCTTGTTCTTTTAGCGGTTGTTTCTTGTACTTCGGTTAAGGATTCTAAAACTAAAAAGGCTCCCATTGCATTCTTATCTGATGTTCATTTACTGGATATTTACGGGACATTTTCCGATTCAGATTATAAAGGAATTCAGAATCCTAAGGATGGAAAATATACTTTGGTTCGAACGATGAAATCCCAATTGCAATCTACCCGATTGTTCAATGAAAATTATTTTGCTTTTATTGCTGCTCTGGATGATGTGGCAAAACGAAATATAAAGACAGTTCTTCTTCCAGGAGATTTTAGTGATGACGGACAACCCATAAACATTCGGGGATTAAAAAAGATTCTGAATGAATATTCGAATAAATACGGCATTCATTTTATAATTACTACGGGAAATCATGATGTGGCAAAACCTTTTTTGACTGACGCTGGTAAAACCGATTTTCTGGGCGAAGGAGGAAAAGAACAAGCGATTATGAGCAAAGCAGGAATGTATGTTCCTAAAAATGCTAATGAACTTCCTGCAGTTATTACAAAAGATATCGGCACGATGGGCTATGCCGAAGTTTTAGAAGAACTAGGCGATTTTGGTTTTTTTCCAAAGAAAACCGATTTGTATTGGGAAACTCCTTTTACCTCCTACACTCCAGATAATTATACTTTCGAAAAAGCATCGGAGCAATCCACAATCGAAAAAAGAACTTATGCTATTCCGCCCTACAATTCGCAAATTCCCGATTTGAGTTATTTGGTCGAGTTAGAAAACGATGTTTGGTTTTTAGCCATTGATGGTAATGTGTATGTCCCTAAAGAAGGAGCAAAAGAAAACCCGAAAAATCCATTAAATTATAACAGTCCAGGTGGTGGTTACAACGAGGTCTTGACGCACAAAAAGCATTTAGTTGCCTGGGCTACAAAAGTAGTTCAGGAAGCAAAAAAAAGAAGGAAAACATTAATTGCTTTCAGCCATTACCCGATGGTGGAGTTTAATGATGATGCTTCAGAAGTGATGAAAGATTTCTTTGGAAAAGATAAAATGCAGTTGCACAGAGTGCCCACGGAGGAAGTATCGCAAATTTTTGCAGAAGCAGGAGTACAGCTTCATTTTGCAGGACACATGCACATGAATGATACCGGAATTAGAAAATATAAAAACGGAAAAGGATTGTTTAATATGCAAATTCCATCCTTGGCAGCCTATATTCCGGGTTATAAAATTCTGACGATTCAAAATAAAAATAAGATGTTAATTGAAACGGTAACTATCGATTCGGTTGCTGGATTTAAAACATTGTTTCCTTTGTATGAACAGGAATATGCGTATTTAAAAAGGATTAAAGATCCTAAAATATGGGATAAAGGCATTTTAGAATCTAAAAATTATCACGAATTTACAAATTGGCATCTGAAGGAATTAGTAAGAAGTCGTTTTCTAGAAAAAGACTGGCCGGCAGCTTTTAAATCTTTTATGTTGAAAGCAACAGCCTCGGAATTATTGGCTTTTGCCAAAGTGTCTCCTTCGAAAATAGAAAAATATAAAAACGAAAACTGGACTGGTTTTGATATGATTTTCGATTTCCATCGAATCTATTCTGCGGATGAATTAGCATTGAAAGACATTGGCAAAGACCGAATTTATCAATACAAAATGATTATAAATTCCTATACTGATTATTACAAAAAAAAGGCAAATCCTACTGCTGCCGAAACTTCCTTTTATGAGTTTTGTTCCATTTTTAAAAGTTTTCTAAATGGTGCGCCATCCGATAAATTTATCATAAATTTGAGAAGAAATACCATCCATACTAAATTTTGATAAAAACCAACTTATCTATGAAATGTAAATTATTTATAGTTTTCATTCTTTTGATTGCAGTGCCCAAACTTTTGGGACAGAATATAAAATTCGAACATTATAATGAGAATAATGGGCTTTCGTATAACTCGGTAAGGCACATTGTTCAGGATAAGAATGGTTTCATGTGGTTGGGAACTTTCTTTGGGCTGAATCGTTTTGACGGGTATCAGTTTAAATCCTATATGAGTTCAGAATTAGGAAAAAATAAACTCTATAATGATGATATTACTGCATTAGAACTTGATGAGGATTCCCATGATTTATGGATAGGAACAAGAAAAGGGCTTACGCTTTATCAAATGGATACTAATGTTTTTAGCACTTTTTTTTATAAAAAAAATGATCCTAATAGTTTACCTGAAGATGAAATCCGTTCTGTACATGTAGATAAATTTAAAAGAGTTTGGATAGGTACAATGAGTAAAGGGCTTTGTATTTATTCTCCTAAAGAACAAAAAATTTCCAGAATTAATATTAAAGGTTTCGAATACATAAAGAACATTTTTGAAGATAAAAAAGGGAATATCTGGATAGGGAGTTTTGGAAAAGGATCTGTGGCAAAAATTATATTAGGATCCAAGGGTGAAATTTTAAAAACCACTACTTATACCTTATCAATTCCGAATTCTAATGAGAAAAATCCATATGTAAATTTTATATATGAAGATGTTAAGTCGGATATTTTTGTTGGAACAAGAGGAGGTCTTTATAAATTAAATAAGTCAAAAAACGTTTTTGAGAATCTTTACATTACAGATGCCGTTTTAAGGAATAAATTAGGGCCTTATTTTATTTCGATTGCTCGAGGTCCTGATGGAAAATACTGGCTTGGTACTTTAGGAGGACTTTTAGTTTGTGATCAGCTAGAAGATATAGCAACGGGAGATTTTCAGAGGTATTTTTCTAAACTTACAGATGAAAATTCCTTAGTAGGTAATATTGTTAATTCCTTGTATTTTGATAAATCAGGCGTTTTATGGGTAGGTACTGAAGATGGTTTAGACAAGTACAATCCTTATGGCAACCAGTTTAAACTAAGCAAGGATATTTCATTGTATAATGATAATCAAAAGCCAAGCATTAGAGGTTTTGCTAAGACTTACAATGGGAATGTGATTGTAGCCACAAGATATAATGGACTTTTTATTTCTAAAGAAAAATCCTTCGTTCCATTACTTAATAATAAAAATGATATTGCCAGTATTTATTCTAATGATGGTAAGTTGTTTTATTGCGGTTTGTGGAACGGAAAAGTGCTGGTGTATAATTATCTAAACAATAGTTCAAAACTAGTAGATATTGGTATTAAAAATTCTCCAATTATTTCCTTTTTAGTAGTGAATGAAAATTCATTGGTAATAGGTTCTTTTGGTGAAGGTGCTGTAATTTTAGATTCAAGAACATTAGAAGTTAAAGTTCCTAAAGGGGTTTTGTTACCCGATTTTGAAATTAACAAAATCAAGATGGATCGTTTTGACAATTTATGGTTTGCTACAGAAACAGGTGTTGCAAAATATAATTTAAAAACAAAGAAGGTCAAGGTTTATTTAAAAGGCGATAATGAAAAATTAGGTTTGCCAGCTAATTATGTGAGTGATATTTTGATCGATGTAAATGGGGATATTTGGGTCGCCACAGTAAAAGGAATAGGAATTTATGATCCTAAAAAGGACAATTTTGTTCCCATTTTAGAACCAAAAGAACTGCATGGTAAATGGATTACCGATTTAGAAATGGATAATGATGGTTATCTATGGTTGAATATTAATAATAACAGTGTTGCTCGGTATAAAAAGGAATCAAAAAAAATAAATATTTACTATGTTGATAGTGGAAACAGATTAGATATTTTTAGTTCTAAAGGATTTTATAGTTTAAATAATTCGACTATTTATTTAGGAGGTAAAAACGGAATCATTTACTTTTCAACAGATAAAATAAAGGAAAATAAAATATCGCCTCCGCCAATTATAACAGAGTTTAAAATTCAAAATGAAGAGGTGTTTCCTGGTCTGGAAATTAATGGGCAAATTCCGTTTAATAAAGATATAAACATCGCTAAAAAGGTTGAACTGAATTATGACAATCGAAATTTTTCTGTTCAGTTTTCGGCTCCTTCTTATACCAATGAAAGGCTGAATAAATTTGAGTATATGCTCGAAGGTTTTGATAAAAACTGGATTACTACTACCAGCGATTCCAGAACGATTCAGTATACCAACTTGAATCCTGGAGAGTATATTTTTAAAATGCGTTCGCAAAATAGTGACGGAATTTGGAGTAAAACTACAGCTTATAACATTACTATTTTATCTCCATTCTGGACCAATACTAAGATTTTCTTATTATTAGTGATGTTGTTTTCGGTTTCTTCCTATTACATTCGAAAAGAAATCAAATCACGAATTAAATTACGACAAGCTCTTTTATTAGAAAGAGTGAAAAGAGACAGTGACGAACGTTTGTCTAATGAAAAATTAGAGTTTTTTACGAATATTTCTCATGAGTTAAGAACACCTTTAACATTGATTTTAGGTCCAGCCAAACAGCTTTTAGAACAAGATACTGGTTCTGATTATGATAAAACGAAGCTGTATTTAATCTATCAAAATGCCAGTCGATTGTTGTTATTGGTCAATCAGATTTTAGATTTTAGAAAAGCCCAATCTGGAGAATTAAAACTAAAAGTATCTAAAACAGAAATTGTAACCAATACGCAAACGGTTTTTGATTCCTTTACCCAATTGGCATTGGAAAAGAACATTAATTTTCATTTTAATTATGAGCATGAAAGTCTTGAAGGCTGGATTGACATGGATAAATACCATAAAATATTGTATAATTTGCTTTCCAATGCATTGAAATTCACCAATCATTATGGTAATGTTGATTTGTATATTGGTACAAAAGAAGACAATGGCATTGAAAAATTAGTGGTTGAAGTAAGTGATGACGGAGTAGGGATTCCTGTAGAGAGTCAGGAAAAAATATTCTCTAGATTCTATCAGGTTAAGAGCACTAAAAAGAACAATACTGGTACAGGAATTGGCTTGTCATTAGTGATTTCTCTGGTCGAAGTACATAAAGGAAAATTAAAATTGAAAAGTGCTCCCACTAAAGGAAGTGTCTTTACATTTGAATTGCCTATTTCGAAAAGTAGTTACAAAAAAAATGAGGTATTTGATATTGAATACAAAGAGCCTGAAATTTCATTTGCTACAATTGATAAAATCAAAAAAGCAAATCAAAGCACGGAGTTGAAACAGAATATTTTGGTTATTGAAGACAATGCAGAACTGCGTTTTTTCATTGCCGATTATTTGTCGGATTATTATAAAGTTTATCAGGCCGAAAATGGTGATGAAGGATTAAATCTTTGTCGAAAAATAAAACCAGCACTTTGTGTGGTTGATGCCATGATGCCGGTTATGGGCGGATTTCAATTTGTTGAAGCCTTGAAAAGTGATGAAAATATTAGTCATACTGCGCTGATTATGCTGACTGCTTTGTCAGAAAATGAAAACAAAATTAAAGGCTATAATTTAGGAGTGGACGAGTATATGGTAAAGCCGTTTGATCCTTCTTTGCTAAAAACCCGAATTGACAATATCATAAAAACCCGTGTTGAATTAAAACAGAAATTTTCGGGAGAGATTGAAACGGATGTCACTACTCTAACGCATTCTCAATTAGACATCGATTTTATATCTACGATTACTGATTTGATTGAAAAAAACATAAGCGATACGGAACTTACAGCCAACTTTATGTGTGCTGAATTAGGAATGAGTTCGTCAAAGTTGTATCGAAAAATCAAGCAGTTAACAGATTTGTCTCCTAACGAGTTTATTAGAACAGTTCGTCTTAAAAAAGCGGCACAGTTATTAAAATTGAAGACAAATAATGTTTCAGAAGTAGCTGATAAGGTGGGCTTTAATGATCCGTTGTACTTTAGCAGGTGCTTTAAAAAGCAATTTGGGTATTCTCCAAGCCGATTGATTAAGTAATTGTTTTTAAGATTTAAAGCTTTGGGCGACTTAGTTTTAAATATTTCTTTACTCAAGCTCATTTTTAACGAATATTCAATAAAAATTCTATTTTGGCATAATTTTGGCGAGTTTACTTGACTGATTTTAGAATTTAATACATAAATTAGCAAATGTTTAATTTAGCAATCTAATTTTTATAAAAAGTGTTTATTTAAGTTGCAATTTTAAAATTTATTACAAAATACTTGTGATTCAATTATTTAGAATTATATTTGTGTAATCGATTACATTTTTTGCGATTTATTCAGATTGTGTTTTGGATTTAATGTATTGATTGATACAGTTTTGCGCTTTATTTTTAGAAATATAGCGCTAATTTTTTTGCTTTTTTATGATGATTAGAGTTGTTGAAAAGCCTTATTAATGTATTTAACTTTTAACTTTTATTATAAATATTTTTAATTATGAGCCAAACACCAAAAGCTGTTGGAAACTATCGTTGGACAATATGTTCGTTATTGTTTTTTGCAACTACAATAAATTATTTAGATAGACAGGTTCTATCTTTGACATGGAGTGATTTTATAGCTCCTGAATTTCACTGGACAAATAACGATTACGGAAATATTACAGCCTTGTTCTCTATCTTCTATGCAGTTTCTTTGTTGTTTGCAGGGAAATTTGTAGATTTTATGGATACCAAAAAAGGTTTCCTTTGGGCAATTGGGGTTTGGTCAGTAGGTGCTTGTTTGCACGCTTTTGCTGGAATTGCAACTTCTGGAATTATAACTGGAAATTGGTTTGTAGGTTTCGAAGGAGCTAAAGACGCTATCGAAGCGGTGAATGATACAGGTTTAGTAATTAATGTGAGTGTTACTTTGTTTATTTTTGCTCGTTTTGTTTTGGCATTAGGAGAAGCTGGAAATTTTCCTGCCGCAATTAAAACTACTGCCGAATATTTTCCTAAAAAAGACAGAGCGTTTTCTACTAGTATTTTTAATGCAGGAGCAACTGTAGGTGCATTAGCTGCACCAATTACAATTCCTTTTATCGCTAAAGCTTATGGTTGGGAAATGGCTTTTATTATCATTGGTGCTTTAGGATTTGTATGGATGGGATTTTGGGTTTTTATGTATGATAAACCAGAAAAGCATTCAAGAGTAAGTCCGGCAGAATTAGAATACATTCAACAAGATATTATTGCAGATAGTAAATTAGTAGGTTATGTTCCTGAAACTACAACAAAAGTAACTTTTAAAGATTGTTTTAGATACAAACAAACATGGGCTTTTGCTTTTGGAAAATTCATGACTGATGGAGTTTGGTGGTTTTTCTTATTCTGGACACCAGCTTATTTAAGTTCAGTTTACGGAATGGATTCTACACAAGCTGCTTTCCCATTATTTGTATTGTATATGATTACTTTATTATCTATCATTGGAGGTTGGTTGCCAACTTATTTTGTAGAGAAAAAAGGAATGAACCCTTATGAAGGAAGAATGAAAGCGATGTTAATTTTTGCATTTTTTCCATTATTAGCTTTAGTGGCTCAGCCATTAGGACACATTTCATACTGGTTGCCAGTAATTATAATTGGTATTGCAGGTGCTGCACACCAGGCTTGGTCTGCAAATATTTTTACAACTGTAGGAGATATGTTTCCTAAAAAAGCCATTGCTACCATTACAGGTATCGGAGGTTTAGCAGGAGGAATTGGATCTACAGTTATTAATAAAGGTTCAGGAGTTTTGTTTGATTATAGTAAAAATACCGAAATGGATTTTATGGGATTCCATGGAATTGAAGCAGGTTACTTTATCATCTTCTCCATTTGTGCGGTTTGTTATTTAATAGGATGGACGGTTATGAAATCGTTAGTGCCTAAATACGCTCCTATAACTGATTTATAAAATCAAAAGAGCTCTCTTGTAATTCAAGAGGGCTTTTTTCTTTTTTTAACTTTTTATACGGAACTTGTTTTTTTATAAAAATAGAGATAAAATAAATTAAATTAATACCTTTGTAATCGATTACATTAAAACTAAATAATTATGACAAATTATAGTTCTAGATATGCTTCTAGCCCTCAAGCAGTAAAACAATATGATACCAAACAATTAAGAGATGAATTCTTGATTGATAATCTAATGCAAGAAAATGAAATTACTTTTACTTACTCGCATTATGACAGATACATTACTGGTTCAGCTGTTCCTGTAAATGGCGATTTGACTCTTGAAACTATTGATCCTCTAAAGTCAGGTTACTTTTTAGAGCGTAGAGAAATGGGAATTATCAATGTTGGTGGAAATGGTTCTGTTGTTGTTGAAGGGAAATCATACGAACTAGGTTTTAAAGATGCTTTATACATAGGAAGCGGAAATAAAGAAGTAATATTTAAAAGTGCTGATGCTAAAAATCCAGCTAAATTTTATATTAATTCGGCTCCGGCTCATACAAGTTACCCAACAGTTCAGGTAAGTTTAGCAGAAGCGAACAAATTAGAATTGGGAACTATGGAAACGGCTAATCACCGTACAGTAAACCAAATGATCATTGGAAGTGTTGTTACTACCTGTCAATTGCAAATGGGAATGACTGAATTGCGTCCAGGAAGTGTTTGGAATACTATGCCAGCTCACGTTCATGATCGTCGTATGGAAGTTTATTTTTACTTAGATATTCCAGAAAATCAGGCTGTTTGTCATTTTATGGGAGAACCACAAGAAACAAGACATATCTGGATGAATAATCATCAGGCGGTAATTTCTCCACCATGGTCTATTCACTCTGGATCAGGAACATCTAATTATACTTTTATCTGGGGTATGGCAGGTGAGAACTTAGATTATGGAGATATGGATGTTTGTAAAATTAATGAATTAAGATAATCACTATGAATTTATTTGATATAAAAGGAAAAGTTGCCCTTATCACAGGAAGTACTCACGGACTGGGAATGGCAATGGCAAAAGGATTAGGTCAGGCGGGTGCAACAATCGTTGTAAACGGAAATTCTTCTCAGGAAAAAATTGACAATGCTGTTAAAGAATTAAAAAGTGAAGGAATCAACGCGGTAGGTTATAAATTTAATGTAACAGACGAGCAGGAAGTTAAAGCAGCTGTTGCTAAAATTGAAAGCGAAGTTGGATCAATTGATATCTTAATTAATAATGCCGGAATTATTAAAAGAGTTCCATTGCTGGATATGGAAGTTGCTGATTTTAGAGAAGTTGTAGATATTGACTTAGTAAGTCCATTTATTGTTTCTAAGCACGTTGCTAAAGGAATGATCGATAGAAGACAAGGGAAAATTATCAACATTTGCTCAATGATGAGTGAGTTAGGTAGAAATACTGTTTCGGCTTATGCTGCTGCAAAAGGAGGCTTGAAAATGCTGACTAAAAATATGGCAACAGAATGGGCTAAATACAATGTACAAATCAACGGAATTGGTCCTGGATATTTTGCTACAGAGCAAACAAAACCAATTAGAGTTGACGGTCATCCGTTTAATGATTTTATCATTAGCAGAACACCAGCAGCTAAATGGGGTGATCCAGGAGATTTAGCTGGAGCGGCAATCTTTTTGTCATCTAAAGCGAGTGATTTTGTAAACGGACATATTTTATATGTTGATGGTGGAATTTTGGCTACCATTGGAAAACCATCAAATGAAGATTAATATTTTAAGTAAATTATAATGAGCACTTTTATAAACGATAACTTTTTATTAGAAAATAAATTCGCAGAAGAATTATACCATAATTATTCTAAAAATCAACCAATTATTGATTACCATAATCACCTGAATCCTCAGTTTATTGCCGAAGATAAAATCTTTAACAATATTACTGATGTTTGGATTAAAGGAGATCACTATAAATGGCGCGCCATGCGTACTTTAGGGATCAACGAACAATTTGTTACTGGTAATGGTTCTGATAAAGATAAATTTTTAAACTGGGCAAAAACAGTTCCTTACACAATGCGTAATCCATTGTATCACTGGACTCACCTGGAGTTGGCTCGTTATTTTGATATTACTGATTTATTAAACGAAAAATCAGCTGAAAGAATTTATGATGAAACTTCGGCTAAAGTAAATTCTGCTGAATACAGCACAAGAAACTTGTTGCGTAAAGTAAATGCTGAGTTAGTTTGTACTACTGAAGATCCTATTGATAGCTTAGATTTTCACGCTCAATTATTGAAAAGTGATTTTAAAACTACAGTAAGTACTGCTTTTAGACCTGACAAAGCAATTTTAATTGCAAACGATGGTTATAACGAATATCTTGATATTTTAGCACAAAAAGCATCTATTGAAATCAATACTTATGCTGATTTACGTGCCGCTTTGAGAAATAGAATTGAGTATTTTAATGCAAATGGTTGTCAACTTTGTGACCACGGATTAGACCAAATTTATTTTGAAAATTATACTGAAAACGAAGTAAATGCTATTTTCAAAAAGAAAAGAGAAAATCAGGCGATCAGCAATGAAGAAGCGTTGAAATTCCAAAGTGCTATTTTAGTATTCTTATGTGAAACGTACCATGAATTTGGATGGGTTCAACAATTTCACCTAGGAGCTTTAAGAAACAACAATGCTCGTATGCACCGTGTTTTAGGACCTGATACAGGTTGGGATTCTATTGGAGATTATCCACAGGCTCAAAAATTATCAGCTTTCTTAAATGCTTTGGATAGTAAAGATAAATTGACAAAAACTATTATTTATAACCTGAATCCTGCTGATAACGAAGTGATGGCTACAATGATTGGTAACTTTAACGACGGAAGTGTTAGAGGAAAAGTACAATTTGGTTCAGGATGGTGGTTCTTAGATCAAAAAGACGGAATGACAAAACAATTAAATGCGCTTTCTAACATGAGTTTGATTAGCTGTTTTGTAGGAATGTTGACTGATTCAAGAAGTTTCTTGTCTTTCCCAAGACACGAATATTTCCGTCGTATCCTTTGTAACCTTCTAGGTGATGAAATCAAAAGAGGTGAATTACCAGCTTCTGAAATGGAATGGATTGGAAAAATGGTTTCTGATATTAGTTATGGTAATGCTAAGGAATATTTTAAATTTCCAGTAAAAGGTTAAGAAAATAATTAAGTATAATTTATAAAAATTTTTCACTTGAAAAAAGTAGTCACTTTTGGAGAAATTCTACTGCGTTTATCAACGGAAAGGCATTTGAGATTTGCTCAGGCCGATTCGTATAAAGCAACCTATGGTGGGGGAGAATTTAATGTTGCTGTTTCGCTTGTAAATTACGGGATGAAGGCAGAATTTGTTACTAAAATACCTGATAATGAATTAGGTAATTGTGCTATTCACGAAATGCGCAAGCTAGATGTAGGTTGTCAAAATGTAATGAAAGGTGGCGATCGTTTAGGGATCTATTTCCTTGAAACAGGAACTAGTACCCGTGCAAGTAATGTAATTTATGATAGAGCAAACAGTTCAATGTCTACTTTGAAAAAAGGAGAATTTGACTGGAAAGAAATATTAAAAGATGCAACCTGGTTTCACTGGAGCGGAATTACTCCTGCACTTTCTGAAACGGCTGCCGAAGCTTGTTTAGAAGCTATAAAAGTGGCTCACGAATTAGGTTTGACTATTTCTACTGATTTGAATTACCGTTCAAAATTGTGGAATTATGGTAAACAACCTAAAGACGTAATGCCAGAAATGTTGAAATACAGTAACATTATATTAGGTGATATTGATACGGCTAATTTTATGTTAGGTTTAGACAAAGTTGATCCTGATTATCAAAAACCAGAAACTTTACCAGCTGTTTACGATACTGTTTTCAAATTGTGTCCTGAATTGAAATTTATGGCAACTACTTTGCGTTATTCAGTAAGTGCTTCTCATCAGCGTATTGGAGGAATCCTTTATGATGGAAAAGAAATATTCAAAGCTGCAGTTCAGGATGTAACTCCTGTTGTGGATAGAGTAGGTAGTGGAGATGCTTTCATGGGTGGTTTAATCTACGGATTGAACGAAGAGCCTTTGGATAAAGAAAGAGCATTAAACTTTGCAGTTGCTGCTTGTTGTTTAAAACACACGATTTTCGGAGATTATAATTTAATTACTAAAAATGAAATTGAAAAATTACTTGACGGTGATTTTACAGGTAAAGTTTCAAGATAAAAAAAGATAAAATGGCTCAATTTACACGTATAGAAGTTGCTACTGCAATGAAAGAAACAGGGATGATTCCATTGTTTTTTAATAAAGATATTGAAGTAAGTAAAAATGTTTTGAAAGCTTGTTATGATGGAGGAGCTCGTTTGATGGAGTTTACTGCTAGAGGAGATTTTGCTCACGAAGTTTTTGCTGAATTAACAAAATACGCTATCAAAGAATTACCAGGAATGATAATGGGAGTGGGATCAGTAACAGATGCTGCTGCTGCTTCATTGTATATGCAAATAGGAGCTAATTTTATTGTAACTCCTGTTTTTAGAGAAGATATTGCTATTGCTTGTAATCGTAGAAAAGTATTATGGTCTCCAGGTTGTGGTACATTGTCAGAGATTGCCAGAGCTGAAGAGTTAGGTTGCGAAATTGTAAAATTGTTCCCAGGAGAAATCTACGGGCCACAATTTATCAAAGGAATCAAAGGACCTTGTCCTTGGACAAGCATTATGCCTACAGGAGGAGTTTCTACTGAAAGAGAAAACTTGAAATCTTGGTTTGATGCAGGTGTAACTTGTGTTGGAATTGGTTCTCAATTAATCTCAGCAGCAGTTTTAGAAAGTAAAGACTACGCTGGATTAACTCAAAAAGTAAAAGATACTTTAGCAATTATTAGCGATTTGCGCAAAAAATAAAAATTAGTACAATAGATTTTAGTTCAATACAATGGAAAAATTAAATAGAAAAAATAGAGGTTTAGAGCAATTAAATCCAATTAAAGTAGTACAATTTGGTGAGGGTAACTTTTTAAGAGCTTTCGTTGATTACGCTTTTCAAAGATTAAATAATGAAGTAGATTTTAATGCCGGAATTGCAGTTGTTCAGCCATTAGCAGGTGGTATGGTAGACATGATTAATGATCAGGATGGTCTTTATACATTGTTTATGAACGGAATCAAAAAAGGTGAAAAAATACAAGATATTCAGTTGATTTCTAATATTGTAAAAGCTATAAACCCTTATAGTAATTTTGCTGATTATTTAGCATTAGCTAAAGAAGAAGAACTTCAGTTTATTGTTTCAAATACTACTGAAGCTGGTATTGAATTTGTTAATACTGATACTCCGGATATGCAGCCACCAGCTTCATTCCCTGCAAAGTTGACTGTTTTGTTATACGAAAGATTCAAGCATTTTAATGGAGATGCTGCTAAAGGATTGACTATCATTCCTTGTGAATTGATTGATTATAATTCAGAAGCGCTTAAAAAATGTATTTTGCAATATGTTGATTTATGGAAATTAGAAGATGCATTCAAAACTTGGGTATCTGATGCTTGTACATATCACAGTACTTTGGTTGACAGAATCGTTCCTGGATATCCAAGAGCTGAAATTGAAGACTACAATAACAAATTAGATTATCAGGATAATTTAATTGTTGCGGCTGAGCCATTCTTCCTTTGGGCAATTGAAGGCGGGGATGATTTAAAAGCAAAATTACCATTTCATAAAACTGATTTGAATGTAAAAATTGTTGATGATATACGTCCATTCAAAATGATTAAAGTTCGTATTTTGAACGGAGCTCATACTGCGATGGTTCCTGTTTCACTTTTATATGGTAACAAATTGGTTATGGAAACCGTTAATGGTGGTTTTACTGGACCGTTTGTAGATAATGTAATCAGTGAAATTAGTGAAACACTTCCTATGGATAAAAACGAAATCACTGCCTATGCTGAAGAAGTAATGGATCGTTTTAAAAATCCATTTATCAAGCATGCATTGGCTGATATTGCTTTAAATTCAATCTCAAAATTCAAAGTAAGAGTTTTACCAAGTTTGTTAGGGTATTACAATGTTACTAAACAACTTCCTACTAGCTTAACTTTTTCATTAGCTTGTTTAATCCAATTCTACAAAGGAACCTGGAATAACGAAGAGCTACCGGTAAAAGATACTCCGGAATTAGTTGAAGCATTCAAAAAAGCATGGGAATTAAAAGATTTAGATGCTGTTGTGGCTAGCGTTTTAAGTAATACAGCATTTTGGGACGAAGATTTAACAAAAGTTGACGGATTAGCACAAACTTTAGTGCTTGCTTTAAATGAAATTGAAGCCAATGGTATAGAACAAGGTTATATCAATTTCTCTCAAAAAAAATAAAAGACAAAAAACAAAAAACCAAGTAATTAAAATGCAAAAGAAATTAATAAAAGTAGATCCTTCTGATAATGTGGCTGTAGCTTTAGTAAACCTAGTTGCTGGAGAAACTATTGCATTTGAAGGAGAAGACGTTTTAGTATTATCGGATACTAAAATGAAGCATAAAATTGCGATGAAAGATTTTGAATCTGGAGACAAAATTTATATGTATGGTGTAATTGTAGGGAAAGCAAACCAAAAAATTGCAAAAGGAGATGTTATTACTACTCTTAATGTAAAACACGAAAGTGCTAAAGTTACTGGTAAAACAGAAACTATTGGTTGGGATGTTCCTAATGTTGACAAATGGAAAGATAAAACTTTCAATGGATACCACCGTGCTGACGGTCAGGTAGGTACTGAAAACGTTTGGTTGTTTTTTCCTTTAGTTTTTTGTGAAAACAGAAATATCGAAATCTTGAAAGATATTTTTGAAAAAGAATTAATGAAACCAAAAGAAAACGATTACCAATTGTTGTTGCGTTCATTAGTGAAATCAGAAACTGGAGGTGCTGGTAACGAAGCAGCTTCAAATGATGCTGAATTATTCAATAATATCGAAGTAAAATTCATCACTCACCAGGGTGGATGTGGAGGAATTCGTCAGGATGCACATAGTTTAGCAAAATTATTGGCTGGATATGTAAATAATCCTAACGTGGCTGGAGCAACGGTATTGAGTTTAGGTTGTCAAAACTTACAAATCTCAATCTTCCAGGATGCTTTAAAAGCTATCAATCCTGATAACCAAAAACCAGTTTTAATTTACGACCAACAGTCTATCGGAACTATCGAAGCTATGTTGTCTAGTGTAGTTAAAGATTCTTTCGAAGCGATTAAAAAAGCAAATGAAATTAAGAGAACTCCAGCTCCATTATCTAAATTAAGAATTGGTTTAGAGTGTGGTGGTTCTGATGGATTCTCAGGAATTTCTGCAAACCCAACATTAGGAGTTTTATCTGATAAATTAGTGGCTTTAGGAGGAACTACTATTCTTTCTGAATTCCCTGAATTGTGTGGTGTTGAGCAGGAATTAGTTAACCGTTGTGTGGATGATAAAGACGGAGAACGTTTCTTAGAATTAATGCAATGGTATGAAAAAACAGTTGTTGATGCAGGTTCAGGATTTGATATGAATCCTTCTCCAGGTAACATCAAAGACGGTTTGATTACAGATGCTATGAAATCAGCAGGAGCTTCTAAAAAAGGTGGAACTTCACCAATTGTAGGAGTTTACGATTATGGTGAATATATCAACGAACCAGGATTTACATTATTATGTACTCCAGGAAATGACGTTGAGTGTACAACTGCAATGGTAGGCTCAGGAGCAAATATGGTATTGTTTACAACAGGTTTAGGAACTCCAACAGGAAATCCAATTGCTCCGGTTGTAAAAGTATCGTCTAACACTCAGTTGGCTCAAAAAATGTCTGACATTATCGACTTTAACACTGGTGGAATTATTACTGGTGATAAATCGATTGAAGAAACTGCTGACGAAATGTTAGAATATATTATTAAAGTGGCAAGTGGTGAGGTTAAGACTAAAGCTGCAATATTAAACCAAAATGACTTTATTCCTTGGAAACGTGGAGTATCGCTATAAAGATTGTTTTTAGATTTTGTTTTTAGTTAAAAAGGGAGGTTGTTTTTTAAAACGCCTCCCTTTTTTTTATTTCTTCTAAGTCATTCTGGTCGATGACTGACGGATAAGTAATTTAGGTAATAAAACCACTTTGTTTTCTGATTTTCTATTGTTTATCTTATCTAGGAATACTTGTGCAGCCACTTTCCCCATTTCTAATGGAGACTGATCTATTGAAGAAATAGATAATTCCATGAATTTTGTGAAAGGTTCATTTCCAAAACCAAAAACGCAAAAATCCTCAGGTATTTTAATCCCGTGTTCTTTTAATTTTTGAATAGCACCCAAAGCAGCAAAATCACTCGTAGAAAAAATAGCATTTGGCGGATTGTCTAATGCTAATAATTTTTCGACAGCATCTCTTCCTTCTACTACATTACTTTTTATGACAATGATGTAATCCTCGTTTATGGGAATATTATTATCTAATAAAGCTTGTTCGTAGCCTCTATAACGATCTTCGTAAATTTCTAACGAACGGTCTCCAGAGAAATACGCAATTCGCTTGCAGCCTTGTTCAATAAGATGTTGGGTCGTTTGATAAGAAGCCTGATAATCGTCAATAGTTACCGAACTTACGTTTTCCATTTCTTTCTTTCTGTCAAAAAAGATAAGAGGAATGTTTTTTTGAATAACGCGCTCTATATAATGGTTGTTTTCTTTTGGAAGATTAGATATAGACATTAATATACCATCAACCTGAGCGTTTAATAAAGTATTGATATTTTCAATTTCTCTGTTTTCGTCTTCGTGTGTCTGACAAATAATAACCTGATAACCTTCAGGGTGTAAGGCTTCTTCAATCCCTCTAATTACTGATGCAAAGAAATTAGTATTAATACGTGGTACAATAACACCAACATTGTTGCTCTTTCCGCTTCTTAATGCTAGTGCTAGCCTGTTTTGCTTATAGTTCATTTTATTAGCGGTTTCAAGAACTAATTTTCGTGTACTATGGCTTATTTTAGGGTTGTTGTTTAATGCTCTTGAAACAGTTGCTGCAGTGATGTTTAGCTCTTTAGCAATGTCGTAAATTGTTGTTTTTTCACTCATTATAATAGTCTATCTCGGTAAAAATAATATATTTTTTCTATAATTTTTTGTTTACGTTCTATATTAATACATATAGGAGTTTTTTTGTGTTCTTTTTACAGTTATTTATTATATTTTCATATAAAGCAAAATAAAACGCTTTTTTTTGTTAAAAGTATTTTTTTTAGATAAATAAATAGTTTTTAATATAAAAAAAAATATATATTTGTGTAATCGATTGCATTATTTGATTGAGGATTTAGTGTAATCGATTGTTTTATAATCAAAATTTAAAACTTCTTTAATTTTATTAATCAATGAAAAGTAAATTTTACAACTCCCTTTTTTGTTTCTCAACAATGTTATTCTCTATTCTTTTTTTTAATTGTGTAACTCAAAAAAAAACTGATGTTTTAACCAATCCCTGGAAAGTAAAACAGCAAATAGAAAAAGAAGTAATAGTTCCAACTTTTAAAAACAAAATGTACAATATTGTTGACTTTGGAGCAAAGAGTGGAGGGCAGGTAAATAATTCAGAAGCCTTTAGAAAGGCAATCGAAACTTGTGCTAAAAACGGAGGTGGAAAAGTTATTGTTCCATCAGGTAAATTTTTAACTGGGCCAATCCATTTAGACAATAATGTAAATCTTCATTTAGAAGATGGAGCTGAAATCTCGTTTAGTACTAAATCTTCTGATTATCCATTGGTGTTAACTTCGTTTGAAGGAACTGAATTGATGAATCATTCTCCATTAGTTTATGCTTACAATAAAAAAAATGTAGCTGTTACAGGTAAAGGGATTTTGAATGGTCAAGCCGATAACGAAAACTGGTGGTACTGGTGTGGTGCAAAACAATACGGATGGTCTGAAGGAAAAGGAAATCAAAATGATCCTAAAAATCGTATTAGGTTAGTAGAATCAGGAGAGCAAAATATACCAGTGGAACAAAGAATTTACGGAGAAGGTTCTTATTTAAGACCAAATTTTATAGAGTTTCATACTTGTACTGATGTTTTGATTAAAGATGTCAAAATCATAAACGCACCATTTTGGGTTATTCATCCAATGAAATCGACTAATGTAACTGTTGATGGTGTAACTGTAGAAAGTCATGGTCCTAATAATGACGGTTGTGATCCGGAATACTCTAAAAATGTAGTTATAAAAAACTGTACGTTCAATACTGGTGATGATTGTATTGCAATAAAATCAGGAAAAGATGGAGATGGAAGACGTGTAGCAATGAAAACCGAAAATATCATTGTGAAAGATTGTATTATGCTTGATGGTCACGGCGGAGTTGTTATGGGGAGCGAAATGACTGGAGGAATTAAAAATGTTTTTGTAGAAAATTGTAAAATGGATAGCCCTAATTTGGATAGAGCCATTCGTATAAAATCAAATTCCAGAAGAGGTGGTATTGTAGAAAATGTTTTTGTTAGAAACTTAGAAGTTGGACAAGTTAAAGAAGCCGTTTTAAGAATTAATATGTTTTATAACGTTTACGGTAACCAAACAGGGAACTATATCCCTCAGGTGAAAAATGTACTTTTAGAAAATGTAAAAGTTAAAAATGGAGGGAAATATGGTGTTTGGGCACAAGGCTACAAAGAATTGCCTATCGAAAATGTGATTTTGAAAAATGTTAGTATTGAAAAAGTAGGAAAGGCATATTCTATAGAAAATGTTACTAACATTCAATTTCAAAATACTATAATAAATGGAGAGAAAGTAACAACTCCAGTAAAATAATAAACTTACTTTTTTCTTATTCAGTAAGTGAAGTTAAAAATTAATTATAATTATTAACCATTAAATCTAAACTATGAATTTTAAAAAAAAATTGAGAAATCGATTGAAATGCAATTATGTATTTTACACCTTTTTTTGTCTTCTACTTGGTATTCAGATGAATGCTCAGTCTGATCAAGGGCTGGTAGTTAAGGGGAAAATTACAGATGAAGCTGGTTTGACACTGCCGGGAGTAAACGTTATTGAAAAGGGAACAACAAACGGCGTATCCACTGATTTTGAAGGTAATTACAGTGTGAAAGTAAGTAACAAAAATGCAACTTTGGTATTTTCTTATTTAGGATTTAAAAATCAAGAAATTGCCTTAAATGGCAAAACAGTAGTAAACATTAAACTTGCAGAGGAATCTAATACATTAAATGAAGTAGTAGTTGTGGGTTATGGTAGTGTTAAAAAATCTGATGTTACAGGCGCAATTAGTACTATTAAACCAGAGACAATTACTGAAAGAAATGTTACTAGTCCTCTTGAAGCTATCCAGGGAAGTACTCCCGGAGTTCAGATTAGTTCAAGTTCAGGACGTGCTGGTGATGGATATAAAGTTGTTATTAGAGGAAATAACTCTTTATTGGAAGGATCAACGCCTTTATATGTTGTAGATGGTGTGCCTGCAGACAATATAGATTTTTTAAACCCACAAGATATTGCTCGTATGGACGTGTTGAAAGATGCTTCGTCAGCTGCAATTTATGGATCTAGAGGTGCGAGTGGAGTAATCATTATTACAACAAAAAGTGGTACTTCTGCTAAATCTGGGATAAATGTTTCATTAGAATCTTCTTATGGTGTTAGAACTGCTGCGAGGTTGCCAGAAATGATGAATGGTGCAGAATGGTGGAAATTTCATCAGGCGGCTTATTTAAGTGCAACCCCTTTAACGCAAACGTCAGCTCAACTAGCTACTTTAGCAGGAAATCAAAGTCCTTTATTGGTTTCTAGAGCTAATAATGGTTATAATTTTAATTGGTATGATGCAGTATTGCAAAATGGTATGACTTCAAACAATTATATCAACTTATCAGGTCGTGCTGATAATGGTTTGAGTTACAATATGTCTTTTGGTATTCAAGGTGAAAAAGGCTTGATTGATAAAGACTCAAATGATAAATACAACTTTAAATTAGGGTTAAATCATAAAATAAATGATAAGTTTTCTACTGGAGCAAATATTACGGTAGCTCGCGTAGAAACTCAGTTAGGTAGTGATTTAGCAATGCAGGATGCATTTAGGCTTAGTCCGTTAATGTCTCCTTATGCAGTAGATGCAAATGGGAATGAGACTAGTGCTTTGTTTTTTCAACCAGGTAAGTTAACTTATCCTAATAATGACTGGGCTGTTAATAAAACAAGTACTGTAAATCCGTTATTAGAAATTGCAAACTCTTCACAAACTAGAAATTACTGGCAGACTATTGGAAACGTATATTTCCAGTATCAACCATTAGAATGGTTGTCTTTTAAAACAACATTTGCAACAGGAATTGTAAACACTAAAGAAGAGAGTTCATATGGAGCTCAAACAAATGCGGGTGTGGCGTTAACAAATAAGAATTCTGCATCGATTAGAAATTTAGATAATTTTAATTATACTTGGGATAATCAAATAGACATCAAACATACTTTTAATGATGTGCATAATTTGAGTTTGCTTTTATTACAAAGTTCATATTCAAATAGAGATCAAAACTCATACATGTATTCTAATAATCAGCCATTTGATGTAGGTTCAGATAATATGGGGTCAGGTGTTCAAACAAGTTATCAGTTGACTTCTTTTTATTCAAAGAACACATTAAGTTCTTATGCTGTTCGTTTCAATTATGGATACAAGGATAAGTATTTAATTACTGCATCTAATCGTTGGGATGGTTCTTCAGTTTTGTCTCAAGGAAATAAGTGGGCTAGTTTTCCATCAGTAGCTTTAGGTTGGAATATTAGTAAAGAATCATTTTTAGAAAATAATAATACAGTTTCAAACTTAAAACTACGTGCTAGTTTTGGTTATACAGGAAATGACAACGTTGCTCCTTATACATCACAAGCTTTATTAGATCAACAAACATTTTATGCTAATGGAGGAAATGTAGTTTCAGGTTGGCAGTCTAAAAACTTAGCTAATCAGTCATTGACTTGGGAAAAAACAAGAGAACTGAATTTAGGTATTGATTTTGGTTTTTTATCTAACCGTATTACAGGTAGTGTGGATGTATATGATCGTTTATCAGATAAATTAATCTACGAACAAAAGTTGCCTTATGAAACAGGATGGGATAAAACATTTGCTAATGTTGGATCTGTAAGTAATAAAGGAATCGAGGTTGGTTTAACGACTAAAAACATTAAATCAAATTTTATTGATTGGGAGACTACTTTCACTTTTACTAAAAATAAAAATAGTTTAGAGTCTATTTACAATCAAGATCAGGTAAGTGATATCGGGAATAAATTAATCTTAGGTTCTGAACTTAATCCAAATTATAATTATGTATATGATGGTGTTTGGCAGGAAAGTCAAGCTGCTGAAGCTGCAACTTACAATATGAAACCTGGTCAGGCAAAACCAAAAGATTTAAATGGTGATGGGAAATTCAATGCGGATGATAGAACTGTAATTGGAAATGCAAATCCAGACTGGCAAGGAAGTATTTATTCTAAATTGAAAGTAGGACAATTTGATTTTAACTTTTCGATTCTGGCTAGTGAAGGGCAAACAGTGTTAAGTACTTTTCATGAAAACTTCGCAAATGTTAGTGATAGAGGACGTCAGAAAATAAAAATGGATTATTTTATTCCAACAAATGGTGCTGGCCTTGAGGCTAATGCAAACAACACAAACCCACGTCCAGGCCCGGTTGCTAATGGAGCAGGTGTTTTTTGGAATGAAGGATTGGCTTATTATAGAGATGTCTCTTATGTGAAAATTAAAAATATCTCAGTAGGGTATACATTCAATTCAAAAACACTTGAGAAAATAAAATTAAGTAGTCTTAGAGTTTATGTTAATGTATTAGATCCATTTGTGTTCACTGATTTTGATGGTTACGATCCAGAATGGGCTGGTGCTGCTTTTGGATTAAATAGACCTGCGTCAATTACAACTCAGTTGGGATTAAGTGTTAAATTTTAATAAAGAATAAAATGAAAAAAATCATAATATTATTAGGATTAATTATTACAGGATTTAGTTCTTGTAACGATTATATAGAAGAAGAAAGTCTTTCGAATGTTCCTGCAGATGCAACTTATAAAACGGCAGCTGGATTTCAATTATTAGTAAATTCAAATTATGCAACTTTAAAGAATATTTATGGAGGTACTCCCTGGTTATTTAGTGCAGGTACAGATATGTATGCTGAAGGTAGGACTCCGGAACCAGCAGGTTTAAGTCAGTATACTCAGTTAATCCCTTCTGCAACAGGTGTAGAACAATTGTATCAGTCTTGTTACCAATCGATTCAATCAGTTAACAAAACAATTTATTATTCAACTCTAACGGAACAAAATGCAAACATTCCAGCTTTAGTGGGAGAGGCAAAATTTATTAGAGCTAATGCTTATTTTTTATTGGTTCAAACTTATGGTGGCGTTCCAATTATAGATGAAAATATAACTTCGGCAGTTTTATCATTTGATAGAAATACGGCAGAAGAAGTGTATGCTCATATTATCAAAGATCTGGAAGAATCTTTGGCTGCTGTAGGAACAACTTCATATGTTTCTTCAGGAAAAGTAAATAAAAGAGCAGTACAGGATTTACTAGCAAAAGTTTATTTAACAAGAGGATATGAAACATTTGGAAATTCAGCTGATTTTGCAACTGCTGCTACTTATGCTGATGCTGCCATAGCTGGACAAACTTTGAATATTGCTTACCCAGAATTATTTAAAGTAAATACACTTACAAATAATGATTTAAATGCTGAAATACTTTTTTCTGTTCAGTATGATAAAGTGTCAACTAGTACAGATCCTACGCAATTAGGTAATATGCAATTTCATTATTTTGGACCTTATTTAGGAGGTTCAGAGACAAATGGAGCACCCTTAAGAAGTTACAATTTGTTGCCTACTAAATATGCTTTGAATCTGTTTGAAAAAGGAGATTCCAGATGGAATGCAACTTTTATGACAGAAATTTTTGAATATACTAAAACTGTTAATGGAAAAGCAACCACATTTCTTTATACACCGTTTTATGATCCTTCAGTTCCTGCTGCTGATTTGAAAGTAAGACATTTTTATGAGCCAAAATGGTTTACTGCTCAAGATAAAATTAATTATTTAGCTACTGCAAAACTCGCAACTGGTTTTGTGTACCATCCTTGGGGAGAATATGATGCTGCTCACACTTTAGTTGATAATAGAGACTGTTATACTATTCCAGTTAGAAAATTTGATGATCCTTCACCTACGACTCCTAATACAACTGGAAAAGTAAGTACTAGAGATATTATTGTTTCTCGTTTAGGAGAAACCTACTTAATAGCTGCTGAAGCTTATTTAAAATCAGGTCAACCTGGGACAGGTTTAGATCGTTTGAATGAAGTAAGAAGAAGAGCTGGCGTTACTGCTGCCACTATTGGGCAATTTAATATTGACTATATCCTAGATGAAAGAGGAAGAGAATTGTTGGGAGAATACAAACGTTGGTTCGATTTAAAACGTACTGGAACTCTTATTACAAGAGCTTCTGAACATAATTATACAATTAAGGCTAGCAATTTTGATGGTGCAAACGGATTGAAGAAAATTTTAAGACCAATTCCTCAATTAGCACTTGACTTAAATCAAAATAAAAATTTCCCACAAAATCCGGCTTATAATTAATAACTGAGAATTGTATATTGAAATTTGATGTTTGAGTTAAATTAGAAGCCTTGGCAACTTGCCAGGCTTCTAATTATTATAATTAAACCTCTTTTAAAATGATAAATTAAATACTATTATTTATTTTTGCTTGAGCAACTACGGCTACAATGCACAACTAAGTTGTAATATTGATAAATCATAAGCATTCAAGGGTGTTTAAGAAAAATCAAAAGTATTCACTTCACTATTAATTATCAAAAAACCTAACTCTGATGCTAAACCAATCTAAACCTAAATCCATTACAGCTATGATGTTAGTTGGGATTTTTATTATGTTTATTAGTAGTGTTACATTTTCTCAAAATGTAGAGAAAAGCAATAATATCAGAAAAAATTTAAAATGGTCAGAGCGAATGGCGTTATCCATTATGAAGCGTCATCCTAATGCCTGGCAAATTGATAATCATGAAAAACCGAAATGGGATTATAAGATTGGCATGATTTTAACGGCCTACGAAAAATTGTATGCTCAGACTAAAGATCCAAAATATTTCGCTTACATAAAAGATTATGCCGATACATTAATTGACAGCACAGGATCTTTTCAGAATTTTAATCCAAAAGATTATAATATTGATTTTATAAATGCCGGGAAAATTCTTTTTGGTCTTTATGATAAAACGAAGGAAAAGAAATATTTAATGGCTTTGCAAACATTGCGAAATCAATTTGTGAATTATCCAAGAACGGCTTCTGGCGGATTTTGGCATAAGTCAATTTATCCGAATCAAATGTGGTTAGACGGTTTGTATATGGGTCAACCATTTTATGCAAGATATACCACAGTATTTGAAAATGGTGAAAAATTAGACGATGTGGCTCATCAATTTGAGTTGCTTCGCAATCATGCTTATGATAAAACAACAGGATTGTTTTTTCATGCCTGGGATGAAAGTAAAAAGATGCCTTGGGCAAATAAAGAAACGGGAACAGCTCCGCATATTTGGTTAAGAGCTTTGGGTTGGTATGGAATGGCTTTGGTAGATGTCTTGGATTATTTCCCAAAAGAGCATCCTAAACAAAAAGAGTTAGTGGCTTATTTGAATGAATTAGCAAAAGGCGTTAGTAAATATCAGGATGTATCGGGATTATGGTATCAGGTGCCAAATTTACCAGACCGTAAAGGGAATTATCTTGAAGCTTCTGGTTCATCAATGCTGGTTTACGCTATCGCAAAAGGAGTCAATAAAGGTTATTTGCCTAAAACAATGAATAAAGTTGCGCTTAAAGGTTTTGATGGTTTGACTAGTAAACTAATAAAAGTGGACGACAATGGAGAGCTACATATTACACAAGTATGCGCCAGTGCAGGTTTAGGAGGTAATCCGTATAGAGATGGTTCATTCGAATATTATATGAGTGAAAAAATCAAGGTTGATAATTCACATGGATTAGGTGCTTTTTTATTGGCAGCAATAGAATTAGATAAATAATGAAAACAATTAATTAAAAACATAAAATGATGAAATTAATGAGAGCAAAACAATTTTTATTTACGTTTATTTTAATAGGCGCATTAGGATTTACAAGTTGTAAATCGCAGTCAAATTCAGCTTCGGCTAAAAAAGAATTAACATCACCAAACTTAAAATGGTCTGAAAAAATGGCTTTGACGTTAATGAAACGCCATCCAAAAGGTTTTCAAATTGATGACAGAACTACAGCTAAATGGGATTATGTTCACGGTTTAGTGACGAGTTCTATTCAGGAACTTTACAAAAAAACAGGTGATGAAAGATATTATGAATATGCAAAAGGTTATGCGGATGCTTTAATTGACGAAAATGGTAAAATTGCTACTTATGATATGGATAAATATAATATCGATATGGTAGTAGCAGCGAATATTCTGTTTGATATTTATGACAGAACAAAAGAGAATAAATATTTGATTGCGATGCAAACGATCAGAAAACAACTTGATGATCAGCCTAGAACTCCAAGTGGAGGATTCTGGCACAAAAAAATCTATCCAAACCAAATGTGGTTAGATGGTTTGTACATGGGACAACCATTCTACACTCAATATACTGTGAAGTTTGAGAACGGAAAGAATTTAGATGATGTTGCTAAACAATTTGAATTGCTTGAAAAAAATGACAAAGATCCTAAAACCGGATTATTGTACCATGCTTGGGACGAAAGTAAAAAAATGCCTTGGGCAGATAAAACTACAGGGAAATCACCAAATTTCTGGTCTCGTGCTTTAGGTTGGTATGCAATGGCATTAGTTGATGTTTTGGATAATTTCCCAAAAGAACACCCAAAACAAAAAGAATTAGTAGGTTATTTGAATGACTTAGCTGTAGCTTTAGAAAAAGTACAAGACAAAAAATCAGGATTGTGGTATCAGGTAACTGATATGGGTAATAGAGAAGGAAACTATCTTGAAGCTTCAGGTTCTTCTATGTTTGCTTATGCTTTAGCAAAAGGAGTAAACAAAGGATATTTGCCAGCTAAATTTAAAAAAGTAGCTAATCATGCTTTTGATGGTTTAACTACTCAATTAATCAAAACTGATGCCGATGGCGGAATTACATTGACTCAATGTTGCCAGGTAGCAGGTTTAGGAGGAAATCCATATAGAGATGGTTCTTATGAATATTATGTAAATGAGAAAAAGAAAGATAACGATCCTAAAGCAACAGGACCATTTATCTTAGCGGCTATAGAATTAAATAGATAATTTCAAACCATAAAAATTAAAATTTCACCATTAAGAAATTAAGAAAATTTAGATTTAATGTCTCTTCATTTCTTAATGGTTTTTTTAATCTAAAATGAGGTATCTATAGCCAATTTATGCTTATGTGGACCTGTATTTAAAGTTTAAGTTGTAAATTAAGCGAACTCAGGTCAAAACTTATATGACTTATATGGTTAAAAAAAATCACATTATTAATATATAATTTTCTTCTATGAAGTTTATAAATAATGCTGTAGCAATAGGATTAGTTGTGCTTTCGAGCCATCTAATTGTTGCTCAGGAAACAAAAGAATATTCTAAAGTTTGGGTTGCTGATAATGGCGACGGAACTTATAAAAATCCCATTTTGCATGCTGATTATTCTGATCCGGATGCCATTAGAGTAGGAGACGATTATTACATGACGGCTTCTTCTTTTAACTGTATTCCTGGTTTGCCTATTTTGCATTCTAAGGATATGGTCAATTGGGAATTAGTGAATTATGCGCTTCAAAAACAACCTCCTTTTGATGTTTTTGACAAGCCGCAACACGGAAACGGAGTTTGGGCACCCTGTATTCGTTTTCATAATAAGGAATTTTATATTTATTATCCAGATCCGGATTACGGAATTTATATGATTAAAACCAAGCATCCTAAAGGACTTTGGTCTGATCCGGTTTTAGTAAAATCAGGAGTAGGATTGATTGACCCAGCACCTTTATGGGATGATGATGGCAAGGCTTATTTAGGGTTTGCTTTTGCAGGAAGTCGCGCTGGTGCAAAAAGTTTATTGGCTGTTTGTTCAATGAACCCAGAAGGAACTGTGGCTAATGACGATGCTGTTATGGTTCTTGACGGACATTTTGACGAAGCTACTGTCGAAGGTCCGAAGTTTTACAAACGCAACGGTTACTACTATATCTTTGCTCCGGCAGGTGGAGTTCCTACGGGCTGGCAAACGGTTTTGCGCTCTAAAAATGTTTTTGGTCCCTACGAAAAACGAAAAGTAATAGATCAGGGAAAAACACCTATTAATGGACCGCATCAGGGAGCCTGGGTACAGACTCAAAAAGGGGAAGATTGGTTTTTTCATTTTCAGGATAAAGGAGCTTATGGAAGAATTGTCCATTTGCAACCTATGAAATGGATTAACGATTGGCCTGTTATTGGAGTTGATGAGGACAAAAATGGAATAGGAGAACCGGTTTTGACTTATAAAAAACCGAATGTTGGAAAAACCTATCCAATAATGACACCTCCAGATTCAGATGAATTCAATTCGACTAAATTAGGATTACAATGGCAATGGCATGCTAATTACCAGGTGTATTGGGGAATGCCAACATCAATGGGATATTACACGATGTTCTGTCGTCCAATGCCTGAAAAAGCAGTTAATTTATTTGATGTGCCTAATATTTTAGCGCAAAAATTTCCAGCTAAGGAATTTACGGCTACAGCCAAAATGACTTTCAATGCCCGTTTTGACGGAGAAAGCGTTGGCTTAGTTGTTCTTGGTCTGGATTACAGCATGCTAAAAGTAAAACAACAAGGTGGTCAATTGTTTATCTCTCAGGTCAATTGTAAAAACGCTGATAAGAATGGTGTTGAAACGGAGAAAAAAGCAGTAAAACTAGGAAGCAATACTTTTTACCTTCAGGTGAAAGTGAAAGACGGAGGGATATGCAGTTTCTTTTATAGTTTAGACGGTGAAAAATTTCAACCATTAGGCGAAGATTTCAAGTCTCGTGAAGGAAAATGGATTGGAGCTAAACTTGGAATTACTGCACTTAGAGAAGGTAAAATTAATGATGCAGGAAGTGTAAATATTGACTGGTTTAGATTTAATAAATAAGAAATAATGAAGATATTTTGTAAAGTTATAATTGCAATTTTTTTATCATTTGCTACAGGAATTAGTGTTCACGCACAAGTGCTGGATAAATCATGGAAAAGCATTACCGAAATGGATAATGACCAATGGTTTGCATCTGCAGAAGCAAAAGCTGTTGCCGAAAATGTGTTGTTGTACCAACGCAATATTGGTGGATGGCCAAAGAATATTCAAATCCAGAAACCACTTTCTGAAACTCAAAAGAAAGAATTATTAGTTCTTAAAAATTCAACCGAAGGTTGTACTACTGATAATAGTGCAACTTGCCAGGAAATGCTTTTTCTTTCTAAAATTTATAAGCAACAGCCTGATGAAAGATACAAAAAAGCCTTTCTTGCCGGATTGGATTATTTGTTAGCAGCGCAATATGATAATGGTGGATGGCCACAATTTTATCCTTTGAAGAAAGGATATTATACCCACATTACCTACAATGATGATTCTATGGTAAACATTCTTAATATTCTAAAAGGAATTAAGGATAAGACTGGGTTTTATTCGATTCAGCCATCTGAAGAAATTGTTGCGAAAACCAAAGTTGCTTTCGATAAAGGAATTGATTGCATTCTTAAAAGCCAATACAAGCAAAACGGAGTTTTGACTGCCTGGTGTGCTCAGCATGATGAAATTACATTATTGCCAGCCAAAGCCCGTGCTTATGAATTACCATCTTTAAGCGGAAAAGAATCGGCTAAAATTGTTTTGTTATTAATGTCAATCGAAAATCCTTCAAAAGAAGTCATTACTGCGGTTGATGCTGCGGTTGTTTGGTTCGAAAAAGTAAAAATTACAGGATTAAAAGAAGAACGAGTTTTAGATGCTAAAGGCAAAATTATTGATAAGAAGATGATTCCTGACGCTAATGCACTTCCGCTTTGGGCTCGTTTTATGGAATTGGATAACAATAAACCTTTCTTTTCAGATAGAGATGGTGTGAAAAAGTATACGCTGGCTGAAGTGGGTGACGAAAGAAAAAACGGTTATTCCTGGTATACTAATGAGCCAAAAGAAGTATTGAAAAAATATGATAAGTGGAAAAAAAAAGTCTCAACTGAAGGGATTTCCGTTAAAAAAAAAGTAACTAAAGCAACCAAAGACGATTATAACATTATAGTGGCCTTAGATGGCAGCGGAGATTACACAAGTATTCAGGATGCTATATACAATTCGCCTTCATTTCCATACAAACGTGTTTTTATTACCGTGAAAAATGGAACTTATTATGAAAAAGTACGTGTTCCTGAGTGGAATACTAAAATTTCATTGATTGGCGAAAGCAAAGAAAAAACCATTATCAGTTATGATGATTATTTTGGAAAAATCAATTTAGGACGAAATAGCACCTTTTTTACGCCAACAGTATTAGTAGAAGCAAATGATTTTATAGCCAGCAATTTAACGATTAAAAATACTGCTGGACCTGTTGGACAAGCTATTGCTTTGTCTGTAGTTGCTGATAGAGTAGTGGTTTCTAATTGTATTATTTTAGGAAATCAGGATACTTTGTATGCTTCGGGTGAAGGTTTTAAACAATATTTTAAAGATTGCTTTATCGAAGGAACGGTAGATTTTATTTTTGGTAGCGCCACAGCTGTATTTGATAATTGTACGATTCATGCTAAAAGCGATTCTTATATAACGGCTGCTTCAACTCCCGAAAGTTCTAAATATGGTTTTGTTTTTATGAATTGTAAATTAAATGGTGGTGAGAAAGCAACCGAAGTTTATTTAGGTCGTCCTTGGCGAATCAATGCCAAAACAGTATATCTGAATTGCGAAATGGGAAATCATATTCGAAAAGAAGGCTGGAACAATTGGTCAAAAGCCGATGCTGAAAAAGCTTCTTTTTATGCCGAATACAATTGCTCAGGGCCAGGATTTCAACCAGAAAACAGAGTGGCATGGTCACATCAGCTGAAAAAATCAGAAGCTAAAAAATATACTTTAGAAAATATTTTAGGAGATGCTAATTCAAAATCAAGCTCGGATTGGTATTCAAATTTTAAATAAAACATTTTATGAAAATTAAATTATTCCTTTTTTTACTAATTGCGACAAGTTGTTTTGCACAAAAAACAACAGTCTACACCATTGGCGATTCGACAATGGCTAATAAATCAAAACCGAACGAAAATCCAGAACACGGATGGGCTCAGGTTTTACAGCAATTTTTTGATAATAGTGTAGTGGTGGATAACAGAGCGCAAAACGGTCGCAGTACGCGTAGTTTTATCAATGAAAAACGCTGGGATTCTATTTTAAAAACTTTGAAAAAAGGCGATTATGTTTTTATCCAATTTGGACATAATGACCAAAAAGAAAATAAACCAAGTGTATACACAAATCCCAGCACTGCTTATCGCCAAAATCTAATCAAATTTGTAACCGAAGCTCGTGCTAAAGGCGCTACTCCGGTTTTGTTTTCATCTATTGTTAGAAGAAATTTTAATGCAGAAGGTACTTTGGTAGATACGCATGGACTTTATCCATTGGAAACCCGATTAGTAGCTACAGATTATAAAGTTCCGTTTATTGATTTGCAATATTTAACGGAATTATTAGAAGAGTCTTATGGAGTTGAAGGTTCTAAAAAATTGCATTTGCATTTTAATGCAGGAGAAAGTGCTTTTTACAAAACCGAAAAACATGACGATACGCATTTGTCATTGTTAGGCGCTACTGAAATTGCTAAATTGGCTGTAGCCGAATTGAAAAAAACGGATTTAGACTTAAAAAAACATATTAAATAATAATGATTATGAAAAACAATTCTTTTTATTTCGTCCTTTTGTTGTGTTTCAATGTTTTATGTTCCCAAACTAAAATTGTGGATAAAACGGTTGAAATAGAAAGAATTATCAATCGCATTCAATTGCCAGTTTTTCCAAAATATAAAGTTGCTGTAACTCAATTTGGAGCCAAAGGCGATTCGATTACCAATTGTAAATCGGCTTTTGATAAGGCTATGAAAGCCTGTGACAAAAAGAAAGGAGGAACTATTGTAGTTCCTAAAGGCGTTTACACGATTAACGGTCCAATACATTTTGTTAGTAATGTAAATTTACATTTGGAAGCAGGAGCTAAAATACGTTTTGGTTCTAATCCGGATGATTATCCGTTGGTTTTAACCAGTTGGGAAGGAACGATGCTGTACAATTATAGTCCGTTAATTTATGCAAATAATGTGGAAAATGTTGCTATAACTGGAACAGGTATCATTGATGGTGAAGCTAAAAATACCTGGATAAAATGGAAGCCACTTGAAGAAAAAGACAAGCTTTTAAGCAGGGAAATGAATCATAATAATGTTCCGTTAAAAGATAGAGTTTTTGGTAAAGGTCATTTTCTACGCCCACAATTAATTCAGTTTTTAAATTCTAAAAACATTTTAATGGAAGGTGTTACTATTGAAGATTCTCCATTTTGGTGTGTTCATTTATTAAAATCGAGTAGTATTACGCTTCGCGGATTAAAATACGATGCTCATAATAACAATAACGATGGAGTGGATCCGGAATATTCCAGCGATATTTTAATCGAAAATATTAAGTTTAATAACGGCGATGATAACGTGGCTATTAAAGCTGGACGCGATGATGAAGGACGTGCGAATCCTAATAGTCCATCGGAGAATATTGTTATTCGAAATTGCGAATTTAAAGGATTGCACGCTGTAGTTATTGGTAGTGAAATGTCGGCTGGTGTTCGCAATGTTTTTGTTGATAATTGTAAAGCAAGTGGTTATTTGAAAAGAGGGATTTATATAAAAACCAATTCAGATCGAGGAGGTTATGTAAAGGATTTGTATTTTTCGAATATTGCTCTGGGTCAGGTGGAAGATTGTATCTATATGACTGCTAATTACCACGGAGAAGGCGGTGGTTTGTATCCTTCTAAAATTTCAGATATTTCTATCTCGAATGTAAGTTGTGAGTCGGCTTCAAATGCAGCTATTGTTATTGAAGGGTTTCCAGAAAAGAAAGTCGAAAATGTGGTTTTAGACAGAATTACTGTAAAATCGGCTAAAAACGGAATGACTTTAACGAATACAAAAAATATTAGTGTAAACGAAATTGTTATTGGTGAAAAAATAGGTGTGCCGAGCGCTGTAAAATAATTCCCAAAAAAAAATACTTATAAAGTATTTTAAAATAGAACTATAGAAAGCTTGTTGAAATTTGTTTCAATGAGCTTTTTTATTGATTTAAAATTTAATAAAAAACAGATTTAATTATTTTAAACTAATTTCTAAATAGAAAATAAAAGATTGTGGATAGTGTAGTGGTGTTTTCAAATTCTCTCAAAAACGCATACGCTCTCTTCATTTGCGTTTTTACAGTGTTGATAGAGATATTGTACATTTCGGCAATTTCAGCATAACTATGTCCTTCTACAATATGCGACATAAAAATCTCTCTCCTTGCCTGCGGAATCTTTTCTACTAAAGTGAAAATTTTAGGGGTATTGTTTTCTTCTGCTTTTTCAAAAACAACTTGTTCTTCAAATTTTGGAAGGATGATTTTGTTGTTCTCTAAAGTAATTGTTTTATGTTTTTCTAAATATTGAAGACTTAAATTTTTTACTGCTTTTGAAGCATAAGCTTTAAAAGAAATAGTAAAATTTAGGGCTTCTTCTTTTTCCCATAGATAAATAAAAAAATCCTGTACAACATCTTTTGCTACATCTTTATCCTTAGTTATGTTAAAAGAAACTAAAGATAAAAAGGCAAAATGCTCTTTGTAAAGGGCTTCAAATATTTTTAAATCTTTGTGATTTGACATTTAGAAATAGCGTTTATTCTTGTTGTAATGGATTACATTACGTCAAATATAAAATAAAAAGTTAATTTTTTTTCATTATCCGTAAAAAAAATAATAAAATATTTAATAATCTTGTCACCCTAAAATAATATTTTCCTAACATAACTTTAACATACAAGATAAATATATGTACTCCAACCCAAATTTGGTTAATATCCTAAAAGAAATAGTAAGAAATGGAAGTGTTGATTCTTCCAGAATAGAATTGTTGTCACAAGAAGAACAAGAATTGATTGAAGACTTACAAAAAAATAATTTGCTTGATGAAGCATTATTCTATGCAGAATCAATTGATGAAGGTAGAAATTGGGAAGAATTTAAAAAAATAATAAATATTAAGAAAAGTTCTATTGTAATTAATTGGAAAAATATTTTTCAATATGCAGCTGTTTTTGTGGGTTTGTTAAGTTTGGTTTATGTTTTTCAATATAAAACGGATACGAAAACTAAAACTATAATTCCTGCCGATGCAATTCAATTGGTTTTAGAAAATGGAGATATCCAAGTTTTGAGCCCAAATGGAGAACAACAAATCATTAAAAAAGATGGAGGTGTTGTTGCTTCTCAAAAAGAAAATACAATTAGCTATAGCTCTTCTAATGTGATGGATAAGTTAGTTTACAACGAAATTAAAATCCCTTATGGAAAAACCTTTGTAATCACGTTATCTGATGGTACAGAGGTTAATATGAATGCGGGTTCATCTTTAAAATATCCAGTTCAGTTTATCAAAGGGCATAACAGAGAAGTTGTTTTAGAGGGAGAAGCTTTTTTTAATGTTGCAAAGGATAAAAAACATCCTTTTGTAGTTAAAACAAGAGGAGTGAATGTAAAAGTTTTAGGGACAAAATTTAATGTGAGTTCGTACAAAGAAGATGCTGATGTTAATACAGTATTGATTGAAGGCTCAGTTAGTTTGTCAAGTAAAACAATACCGAATGATAATGCAATGCTTGTCCCTGGTGAGAAAGGAACCTGGAATACTAATAATAAAGCAATAGCAGTGGAGAAAGTAGATACCCGAATCTACACAGAGTGGATGACAGGAGAACTTGTTTTTAGAAAAGCTGCTTTTAGAGATATTATAATAAAGTTAGAGCGCTCTTATAATGTAACGATTGAGAATAATAAAAAAGATCTTTTAGGTAAAAAATTCAATGCCAGTTTTAATAAGAATATTGAAAGTATCGAAGTGGTATTAGAAACCATGAGTAAAATTCAAGATTTCACTTTTAAGAAAGAAGGCAAACTGATAAAAATAAACTAACTAATTTACTAACTAACTAAAAACCAATTTATGAGATGAGAGTGTAATTTTTTAAAGGAAGAGATACATGAAAAAAAAAATCGGAAAATAGTACCAGTATTTCCCGATTTAGTAATGTGTTTTAAACGACGTATAGAAATTAAATCATTAAAACAAACCAAAATTATGAAAAAAATAATTAAAGGGGTATGGCTTAGTCCGTATTTGCCTAAAATTAGCCTAAAAATGAAACTAACCACGCTATTTTTAATATTGTCTTTGGTAAGAATCCAAGCCAGTACTTATTCGCAAAACACAAAGTTGACATTAAATGTAAATAATACTTCTGTAGAGCAGTTATTCAATAAAATTGAGTCTGTATCGGAGTATCGATTTTTGTTTGAAAGTAGTTTAATTGATTTAGATAGAAAGGTTTCTTTGAATGTTGAGAAAAAGAAAATTACTGAGATTTTAGAAAAAGTATTTAAAGGTACTGATATTGCTTACACAATAAATGATAGACAGATATTATTAGTTAAGAAAAAAGAGCAAGTAATTCCAATTGTAACGAATACCGTTGTGAAATCAGTTGTTGATCAGGATGTTATTTCAGTTTCAGGAGTTGTAAAAGATGAGAATAATATGCCAATGCCTGGATTAGGTGTTGTTGTTAAAGGCACATCTGTTTCAACCAGTACGGATATGGATGGTAATTTTAAATTTAATTCGATTGCTTCAAACGCAACTTTAGTATTCTCTTATATTGGTTATAAAGATCAAGTTGTTGAAGTGAAAAACAGATCAGTTATTAATATTTCAATGCAAGTAGATGTTAGTGAATTAAATGAAGTTATTGTTAATTATGGTTATGGTAAAGTAAAGAAAGCAGATATGACTGGTGCAACAGCTAGTATTACTAGTAAAGAGCTTTCAAAAATACCAGTAACAAGTGCTGCTGAAGCATTAAAAGGAAGATTGCCAGGGGTGAATGTTACTTCAGCTGATGGAGAGCCAGGAGCAAGTATCAGAATTAGAGTAAGAGGAGGAACTTCAATTTCTCAAAATAATGATCCTTTATTTATTGTTGATGGATTTATTGTTGGAAATATTGATAACATTCCAGTTAATGATATTGCTAGTATTGATGTTTTGAAAGATGCTGCAGCTACTGCTATTTATGGAGCGCAAGGTTCAAATGGAGTTATTGTTGTAACAACTAAAACTCCAGTAGCAGGAAAAGTTACTGTGTCTTATAACAATTATTTTCAATTCAACCAATTGCCTAAAGACAGAAAATACGATGTTTTAGATCCTTATGAGTTTGTTTTAGCAAATTATGAATTTGCTGCTTTACAAGGAACAACTCAGGTAGAAAGTTTTGAAAAATATTTTGGAAAATATGACGATTTAGAGTTATACAAACAAAAGAAAGCAACTGATTGGCAAGATAAGTTGTTTGGAGGTTCTAGACTTTCACAATCTCACAATTTAAGTATTGGTGGTGGGAATGAGATGACTAAAGTTAATTTAAGTCTTACTAACAACAAAGATGAAGGACTTTTAAGTGGATCTGGTCTAGAAAGAACAGTGATTAACTTTAAAATGAACCAACAAGTATTTAAAAATCTTAAAGCTGATTTTTCTGCAAGAATAACTAACACAGTAATTGATGGTGCGGGTACTTCTGCCAATGCGCAACTTAGTATAAAAGATGCGGTTCAAACTAGACCTGTAAATGGTATTGCAGATGAATTAGATATTGATCCGTCTCAAGTAGCTGGAGATAATGATTTTGAGCAGTTTATTCAAAGTTTAGTAAGCCCAAGTGAATTAGTAAAACAAGACTGGAGAAAAAGAACAACCAATCAATATGTTTTTTCAGCAGGATTAACATGGTCATTGTCAAAAAATTTAGATGCTAAATCGACAATAACTACGTCAAGAGATTATTCTGAACAGTTAAGATTTTATGGTCCACTTACAGGAGAGTCTTATAACAATGGAGGAAGTTTACCATTAGGAGAAAGAACAATTGGAGAAGCTCAATTTTATCGTGTAGTGAATACTATAAATTATAGAAAAACGTGGAATGATTTTAAATTGGATGTTTTAGTTGGTCAGGATATATCTTCTGCAACAGGTAAAAGCAATTTTTTAAGAGCAGAAGATTTTAGATTATCTGTTACACCTGAAGAGTTATTTGCAAACATGCAATTTGGTAGAGTAGATAGAATTGATAGTGGTGAAAATACACCATTTAATAGAAAATCATTATTTGGAAGATTTGATTTTCAATTATTCGATAAATACATTTGGACACTTACAGCAAGAGCGGATGAATCAAGTAAGTTTAGAGGAAGTAATAAACTAGGTATTTTTCCATCGCTTGCTTTTGCGTGGAAAATAAATAAAGAAAACTTCATGAAAAATGTAGATTTTGTAGATGACTTAAAATTGAGAATTAGTTATGGACAAACAGGAAATGATGGAGTATCTACAGAAGCATCACAATTTCTTTTTAATGGTACAACATTAAGAGGGCCAGGTTTTGGGAACTTCGATAATCTTTATTATACACCATCTAGTAGCGTTTTGTATAACCCAAACATAAAATGGGAAAGTACAGCTACAAGCAATTTTGGTTTAGATTTCGCTTTATTTAGAAGTAGGTTAAGTGGTAGTTTTGATTATTACAAAAATGAAACAAGGGATTTACTTTATCAGTCAGCTATACCAAATAATACAGGTTTTGATAAACAATATCAAAACGTAGGAAGTACTTCTAATAGAGGTTTTGAGCTAGCCTTGAATGCTATTATTGTAGATTCTGATGATTTTAATTTTTCAATCAATGCCAACATTGGTAGAAATGATTTTAGAATTGATGCATTAGATGGTACGCAAGATTTGTTTGCAAAATCAAACTGGGCAAGTACCGATCTTAAAAATGTTAATGATTTCTATTTAAAAGTAGGAGGAAAGGTAGGAGATTTTTATGGTTTTGAAACGGATGGTTTCTATTCAACAGCTGATTTTGATAGTTATAACGCTACAACGGGTAGATATGTTTTAAAGAGTGGTGTACCTAATAGTGGCGCACTTGTAGGGAACACCAATATTAGACCAGGATTCATGAAAATAAAGGACTTAAATGGAGATGGAATTGTTAATGATGATGATAGAAAAGTTCTAGGAAATGCTACTCCTGATTTTCAGGGAGGTTTAGGTTTTAATTTTAGTTACAAAGGTTTTGATTTATCAACGTTTTTTGATTATCAGGTTGGAAATGAGGTGTATAATACTGGTAAGATTCAGTATAATCAATTTAGAAGAATCACTTATGGAAATTTATTGACAACAATGAGTTCTGATAATAGATTTACTTACTTAGATGTTGATGGACAATATACAGGTGTAGCAGGAAGTATTGTAACCGATTTAGATCAGTTGGCTGCAATGAATGAAGGGAAAACAATGTGGTCTCATGGAAGTTTCGGGGTGGCTCAGGCTCTTATCACTAATTTTGGTATTGAAGATGGATCATTTCTTAGATTAAACAATGTTACATTAGGATATAGCTTACCAAAAAAGCTAATATCTAAAATTGGTTTAAGCCAATTTAGACTATTTGCAACAGGTAGAAATTTACACATCTGGACTAAATATTCAGGTTATGATCCAGATGTTAACTCACAAACTAGAGACCCTCTAACGCCAGGTGTTGATTATTCTTCTTTCCCGAAAAATCGTAATTATACTTTAGGATTAAATGCAACATTTTAAAATGATAACAAAATATTTAGATATGAAAACAAATTATATATTGGCTATTTTCGCATTCTTGCTTTTAGCTTCCTGTCAAAAGGATTTTCTAGATCCGGATTCTATTTCAACTTTTGATAATAACTATATCTATTCTAACGTAGATGATGCCAGAAAAGGAGTAAATGCAATCTATTCTTCTTTTCAACAAGATGCTTTTAGATCCAGATTATCAAACAATTTTTGTGGAAACACAGATATTGAAAGACAATCAGGCTGGTCCAGTACTGCAGATAGATACCAGATTTGGGATTTAAATGCATTGGATAGCAATGGCGATTTAAACGTAGTATGGTCAACTGCTTACAGAGCAATTAGAGATGCAAATATTGCTATTGAAGGGATGCAAGCTAGCGGAAATTTAGAATCTTCTGATCCTAGTGTAAAAAGAACTTTTAATCAGTTATTAGGAGAATGTTATGTAATGAGAGCTTACTGGTATAGTATGCTGGCTTTCTATTTTGGTGACGTACCTTATGTAACTCAGGCACCAGTAGCAGGACAGAATTTTTATATACCTAAGTCGAATAGAAATGAAATTCTAACTAAAGAAATACAAAATATTATAGATGTAGAGGAAAGGATGCTTTGGGCTGACCAAATTCCATACGGTATTGAGCAAATTAACCGTGAATATGCTTTAGGTATGATTGCAAGGATATCCTTACAAAGAGGTGGGTATTATTTAACTCCTGAGTTAAATATGGTTAGGGATAGTGATTACTTGGATTATTATCAAATTGCAAAAGATTATTCTCAAAAATTAATGACTTTAAAAGACAGAGCTTTACCAACAGATTTTAAACAAATATTCATGAATGAATGTAAGTTTATAGCTCCTGTAAATCAGGAAATTCTATGGGAAGTTCCTTTCTCTAAAGGAAGTGGTGATGTAGGATGGAACATTGGGATTACAGTTATTGGAGGTACAACTTCTAAACATGATTATGGAGCAGGTAACAATTATATGGGAATGCCACCTACTTATTATTTATCCTTTGACGGTAAAGATAAACGTCGTGACGTAACTTGTGGATTATATCAATATAATGCCGATTTTGTTCAGGAAATTATACCAAATGCTAATAATATTTCTCAAGGAAAATGGAGTAGAGCTTTTCTAACAGACCCTCCAGGAAAACAATCGGCTAAAGGTACAGGAATCAATTGGCCAATGATGCGTTATGCAGATGTTATTTTGATGTATGCTGAAGCAGAAAATGAATTAAACGGTCCAACAATTGACGCACAAAATGCGCTTAAAAGAGTACGTCAAAGAGCGTTTGATCCAACAGATTGGATTACTAATGTTGATGGTTATGTTGCTCAGGTTTCTACATCCAAAAGTGCTTTTTTCGATGCTATTGTTGATGAGAGAGCTTGGGAATTTGGAGGCGAAATGATTCGTAAATATGAATTAATCCGTTGGGGTATTTATTCAGAAAAAATGAAAGAAACTGTTGATGGCCTTAAAAAATTAGCCGATGATGCTTTCAACGGTACAGGTACTGGTCCAGATTATTTATATTGGAAATTAGACGATAAAGGGAACTTTATTGTTTTAAATCCTAATACTAAACTTGCAGCAGCTCCTGACGCTACTTGGAAAAGACAGTCATTTTTATTGCAGTTGCATAATAACACTACAACATATCAAGAGTGGATTACTAAAGATTATGCTAATTATTATTTGACAGGTCCACAACCAGGTGTAGCAAGATATATTTTTCCAATTCCTGCAATTAGTATAGCAAATAGTCAGGGTACACTTAAAAATGACGGCTACAAATTTAAATAACAAGTTATAAAACTATAAGAGATGAAAAATAGAAATAATATTTTGAACATAAAAATATTCTTGTTTTTATGTTTAAGCGGGATAGTCTTTAACGCCTGTCAATCAGAAGAAGATCTATTTGAAAAAACGCGTTTGTTCCGTCCAGTACTTACAAATGGTAAATTAGAAGCTGAAGGTAATGCTATAATAGTGAACATGGGTAAATTAAAAGAAGCTATTGGTTACACATTGGAAGTTAGTAGAGATACTTTTAAAACTATAGACTATACAATTAAAACGGATACTAATTATGTTAGGATTGATTCGGCTCAAGTAGGTGAAGGATTATTTTGGAATACTTTATACCAAGTAAAAGCAACTGCTCATGCTCAGGATCCTCAATATGATAGTAAGGTTTCTGACTTAGGAAGCGTACAAACAGAACGATTTCCAACAATATTAAACATTCCGGCTAGCTTTGATGTAACTGATATTGCTGCCAGAGTCACTTGGACAGTTGCAGGAGAAGCTGTTACTGGCATGAAAGTTTTTGCAGCTAATGATTTAAAACTTACCACACCTCTTTTTCCTGAGACCGTAGTTACATCCCAGGAACAGTTAGCAGGAATATCTGTAGTTTATGGTTTGTCACCTGATACCAAATACCAAATTGCAATCTACAGTAAAGGGAAGATTAGAGGTTGGGTTGATTACACCACTAAAGTAGCTGATATAAGTCCAACTGCCCCGGGAGTGATTGATATTAGAGCAAATACAAGTCCTTTAGCTATTGATAATGCTTTAGCAACTGCTCCTGATGGTGCCATTATATTAGTGAAAAGAGGAATGACTTATGATATGCCAACTTTTGCATTTAATAAATCGGTTACTATTAGAGCAGCTTATGGTTTTGGTGAAAAGAAAGCCAGATTATATAAAGATGGTAACATGAATATTGCAGTAGGCGTTAATATTGATCACATTCGTTTTGTTGATTTAGAAATTAGAGGGAAAAAATATGATGCTAATTATGTTTTTAATCCATCTAGTGGAACTACAGTTATTAATGAATTATTATTTGATAATTGTAAAATAGGAACTTTACGTGGTATAGTAAGATTGAGAACAGGAAACTCTATTAATACTTATGAAATTAAAAACTCCGTTGTGGACAGTATTGGAGGATATGGTTTATTAACTTGTGATCAAGCTCCAGCAACACCAAAAACAGCAACTGTTAAAAATATTAAATTAACGAATAGTACTTTTAATAAAGTTAACTATTTAATTGTTTCAAAAAATAATTCTGAAACAATAACTATTGAGGGTTCAACATTTGCAAACGTAAATAATCTTTTTAGTTATTCAGGAGGTGCTAATAATAATAATGTTACAGCTGGTATTTCTATCAAGAATTCTATTTTTGGACATGCTTGGGATGAAACAAAATTGGCAACTACTTGGACTACTGTAGGAGTTGCTAATGGTTTGGCTAATACCAGTTTTGATGTTGGTAATAGCTATACAACATCTGATATTACTTGGAGTAAAGAAGTACCTAACTTAACACCAAAAACATATTCCAAAAATCAAGTTGATCTTTGGACTGACCCACAAAACAATGATTTCAATTTTAAAGATAGATCATTTATAGGAAGAACAACTGCAGGTGATCCTAGATGGAGATTGAAATTATAATCATCTGTCATTAAATAACTATTTTAATAACAATAATTAGTTTGTTAGTTTTTATTGAGGCATGCATAATTCATTTTTTGCATGCCTCTTTTTATTTAACCTCAAATTTAAAAAACAATGAAAAACAGTATAATTTTAATAGGTTTAGTATTCTTCTCTTTACTTTCCTGCTCGAAAGACGATATTGGAAAAGAAACAAAAGTAAAAACAATTGTTATCAATGGGGATGCTACATTAACCAGCACTCCTAAGCAATTAACAGCAATTGTGCTTCCTGATAATGCTAATAATAAAGAAGTAGAATGGAGTGTTTCTGATCCTGCTATTGCTGTAATTACTGAAACAGGGCTTTTAACAGGAATAAAAAATGGAACAGTAAAAGTTATCGTAAAGGCTAAAGATGGTTCTGGAATTGTTTTTGAAAGAACTTATACTGTTTCAGGTATAACTGGCTCAACAGTATTTGTAGAAAGTGTAACTATTACTGCCGCTACAATTACTAATGGCCAACCGCTGCAATTAACAACTCAAATTGTTCCGGAAAATGCAACTAATAAAACAATCAATTGGACAATTTCAAGTCAAGCCATAGCAACTATTAGTACTGAAGGATTGCTGGCTCCTAAAACTAATGGTACTATTACTGTCACAGCAACAACGGCTGATGGAAGTGGCAAAAGCGCCCAACTTCAAATAACCATTTCTGGAGTTACAACTGTTTATCCAACTACAATAAGAGGTGAAAGTATCTTATTATGGCAAAGAAATAATGGAGGATGGGGAAAAGCCATTGCTGATTTGAATGATTACAATGTGGCACCAACAGCCCAAGAAAGAACTACTGCATTGGCTTCAAAAAATAATACAGATACCACAATTGACAACGGACATGTGGTAACCGAATTACGATGGTTACTAGCCGACTACAAAACAACTCAGAATCCAAATTATTTAGCAGCTGCCGAAAAAGCCATTGATTGGTTGTTTTTAGCCCAATATGCTAATGGCGGTTGGCCACAATATTATCCTGATAAAAGCGGCTACAGACACCAAATAACCTTTAATGATAATGCCATTGCGAATGTGATGAATTTGATGTGGGATATAAGTAAGGGCAAAAATAATTTAGAATTGGTAAATCCAATTTATAAAGACAAGGCTGTTACTTCTTTTAATAAAGGGATTGACATAATATTACAAACTCAAATAACCTATAAAGGCAAAAAAACGGTTTGGTGTGCACAACATGATGAGGTGACTTTACAACCAGCATTAGCCAGAGCTTATGAGTTGCCTTCTTTTAGTGGTTCTGAATCTGTAGCTATTGTTCGTGTTTTAATGTTGGTAGAACAGCCATCTGCAGCAGTAAAGCAAGCGGTAAAAGATGCAGTAGATTGGTTTAATGGCGCTAAAATTACAGGAATTAAAACAGAGAAAATCAACGATGCTTCTCAGCCTTCAGGTCAGGATGTTGTAGTGGTTGCAGCACCTGGAAATATTATCTGGGCCAGATTTTATGATTTAGTAAATAATGAACCTTTCTTTTGTGGCCGTGATGGAATTGCTAAAAAAACACTGGCAGAAATAGAAAACGAAAGAAGAGTAGGCTATTCCTGGTATGGAAACTGGCCAAGCGGTTTAATTGGTTCAGAATATACCAACTGGAAAGCTAAACACGGTTTGTAATTATTGATTAATTTTGATTGCAATTTATTCACTTTGTAAATTGTGATTTTTTAAATTTAATAATTAATAAAAGGACAAATGGCAAATGTAATATTGCAGCATAAAATCAAAAAGATATCATTTTTATTCTTTTTTATAATTGGTATTCAGTGCTTAAACGCTCAATATCTAAAAGGTTTAACTCAGCTTAGAGATACTTCTTTTGCGACAGCGAGTGCTTTTAAAAAGACATTGAAATACCATCCTAATACTACGATGGTTCCTGAAATGCATTTTGATTTTGTTAAACAAAAAAACAATGTCGTTTATTGTCGTTACGGAAAGCGCAAAATGAAATTAGATGTTTTTTTTGATAAAAATGTCAAGCAAAAACAGACGGGAATCATCATCATTCACGGTGGAGGTTGGCGTTCAGGAAGCAGAGAACAGCACCATCCGATGGCACAAAAGTTAGCAAGTTTGGGTTATGTGTGTTTCACTCCCGAATACCGACTTTCAACCGAAGCGCTTTTTCCAGCGGCTATTTATGATGTGAAAGCGGCTATTCGTTGGGTTCGAAAAAACGCTAATCAATACAATGTAGATCCGAATCAAATTGTGGTGTTAGGATTTTCAGCTGGTGGTGAAATGGCAGCATTTATGGGTACAACAGCAAATATGCCGTTGTTTGAAGGAGTGGTGACCAATTCTAATTCACAATCTCAGGTCAATGCAGTGGTTGATATTGATGGAACTTTATCCTTTGTACATCCCGAAGGAGGTGAAGGCGATGATAGCAAAAATATTTCGGCAGCTACCCATTGGTTTGGGTATTCGAAAAAAGACAATCCTAAACTTTGGGAAGCAGCTTCACCTTTGAGTTATGTAAGCGCGAGAACGCCGCCAACATTATTTATTAATAGTTCTGTAGCCCGAATGCACGCTGGTCGCGACGATTACAGAAAGGTTTTAGATAAAAACGGAATCTATTCAGAAGTGCATGAATTCGAAAATTCACCACATACTTTTTGTCTTTTTAATCCTTGGTTTGAACCTACGATTCAATATATTGATGGTTTTTTGAAAAAACTTTTTAAGAAATAAAAGTAGTTTTATAAAATAACAAAGCCTCAAAATTATTTTTGAGGCTTTGTTATTTAGTTTGCACGGGCGGAGGGATTCGAACCCCCATCAACGGTTTTGGAGACCGCTATTCTACCCTTGAACTACGCCCGTAGAAAGAAGCAGCGAACTGCCTTGAGTCCGCAAATATACTTTTATTTAGAGAAAAAACGAACAGCAGCAGCAAGTATAAACAATAAATTTTGTTCCTGTTTTCTAATGAAATGGTTAGGAGGTACTTGCGTGTAAAAAAAAATATTCTGGATTTTTTTTCTTTATCAACGATCTGGTACTACAGCGGGTTTGAGACTAAATTAAGCCCTGTTTTCGAATTTGCCAAATCCGTTGTAGTGGTTGTTATTCTTCTGTTCCTAATATTTTTTTCATTAGTTTTTTATTGTGTTTTTTATCGTAAATTTTGTTACTTAAAACCCAATAGAAAGCAATACCAATAAAAATAGTTAGGGTTATTGATATTAAATTTAATCCAAGCAAAATATAAATTAGAAATAATAATATACTCATTATTATTTCAAAACCGTATTTCTCTTTTTCTTCATTACGTCGTTTTAAAATAATTAAATTTCCACGCCTTTTATTTATTCTTTCTATTACTTTCTTTGTGATACTGTCAATAGAATAATATTTGTCGACATCAGGAATCGAAAAACAAATACCAAACTCGAGTTCAAGTTTGCTCATAAATCGATAATAACGTCTAACACCTTTAAAAGTATTTTTTATTGTATTTTTTGGATGAGCTGGAAATGTAAGAAAGTCAAGAAAATGAGATTCCGAAAAGTCAGCATCAGGCTTTTGCCTTTCTTCCTTAAAGATTTTTAAAATAATATCTTTAATTTCTGTTTCAGTCATTTGATTAGTTGTAGTTTTATAATAGCCACTAACGTTCTCGCGTTATAAGCAGTTTGGTACTAAATTAAGCCCATTCTTCGGATTAGCCAACCGAACGATAGCAATTAGGCGAAGTAAATCATTACAAATAAAAAACGAACTCTCGTTAAGCCAATTGCTTGAATTCATTGTGATAGTTATTAGTGCCAGTTTTTATTCTTCAAGGATCTTTTTGATTTTAGTTCTAAAAGTTTGATTTCCACTTGGTGGAATAACACCAAATCCTAAGATATTCCCATTATAGCTTCTTATTTTGGACCGATGAAGATTAAATATTTCTGAAGCGAATAAATTTTGACGCTTTGATAATTTTGCTTCCATATAGTCTTTAATTGAACCAATTATTAAATCACTGAACTGTAAAAGAGGACTATGATTACATTTTGCAAAAAGTAAAGTATGGAAGAATTTGCATTCTGATAATTTTCCACATTTTGCAGTAGTTCCTCCAGAAGATTTTCCTTGATGAAATAATTTATAATATGCTTGAACTAATGGTTGTGGGTTTTGATCTGGTGGCCAATCAACAATAACATAAGTTTCATGGTTATTGTTCATTGCGTCTATTCCGAGTCTCATTAAAATATTTTCAAAAGAATATTTTAAAAATTCAGGTTTGGTTTTTTTTGCAAGTTTTTGATCGTCAGAGTAGTTTTCGATTATTCCACAAACTATCTGATAGTTTAACTCTAATGAATTTTGAATAATTTCTTTGCGCCAAGCATTAGAATTGGAAAGCATTATTTTGTATTCTTCTAGTCTATCAAATTCTGCAAACTTGTCTGTTATTACCGTGTCTTTAAAATTCCACTTCATCGGTAAATTTGGATGTGTATATTTCGATTTAGCATCACTTATAATTTGAAGTAAGCGTGGCTCATCTTTTTTGTCAATTAATATTCCTCCAAAAAGATGAATTCGATTTGTTTTATCCGACTTGTCAGATTTACAATATGTGTCGTCTGCATAAAATGTCTGCATAAATTGCCACTAGTGTTAATTCAATTCTTCAAATTTGCCAAAAACAAAAATAATTTTCCATTAAGCCTATTGCCTAAATTCGTTGTAGTGGCTGTTAGCTGTAGGTTTAGTATATTCCTCTTCCTTTTAATATTGTCTGCTGTTTAAGTTTAAAAAGGCCGTCTACATAATTGCCATAGACTACTATTGCCTTGCCATCCTTTATTTCATAATACGGTTTAGGAAACCTAGTTTTTATTTCGTCTGGCGACAATTTGTCAATAGGAAAAGATATTTCCTCCTTGAACGAAATTTTTTCGGGTTTAACAGTAATATTGTCCTTGTATGGATGGTTAAAGTCTTTTTCGCTTGAATAAGGACTTGCCCATTTATTGTCAGTCGTTAAATACAAGTCAAAATATTGATATTTTTCGTGTATTAGTTCGCCTTTGTAATGCGAAACAAAAAGTAAAACTGTCTTGTATTCAGAAAATGCTGGTTTACCATAATGGTCAAAAGCTATGAACTCTATCGTGTCTTGTTTGTATGAACCATTAATTAACTGCAGTACTTTATACTTTACAACATACCTGCTGTCAAAACTTAGAGGAACTTGTCTAACATAACTTGTATCTTTACCTTTAATTATTGTGTCCACTGGAGATTCTTTCTTTTCCTCTGGTGAATATTTGACGTCAATTTTTTCTCCAACAAAAACTAGCAAGCTGTCTTTTCGAGTTTGTCCAAATACCGAAGTCAGTGAAATTATCAATGTCAATATTGTAATTGTTGTTGTCTTCATTCTAACTAACTTTTTTTTGTTTTGAAAATCATTGATTTTTCGAAAATTCGTCCAAATTTTCACTTTCCTCTGTTAGCAGAACGAGTCAATTTGATGCGAATATTTGGAATCACAGGTAACTAGTATAATAGGTCTGACAACAATCAGATTTTATTTGTGTCAAATATATAAATAATTCACTACAAATTATCAAAAGTACTTTTGTTTTCTACAAACTTTTCGTACTTCTATAAAATAAAAAAAGTACAGCGTGAACTGTACTTTTAGAGTATAAAAAATGAAATCCTATTATTTCTTTTCAGCAACAATACTAAGCGTTGTTGCTCCTTGTGTCAAACCTTCCACATCTGCTTTTATTGAAATGCTGCCGCTGTCTTTTGCGGCTTTAACAATTGCAATGGCTTTTCCTTGATAGGCTCTTGTTTTCTGACCTTGATAACCATCGTGGTTGATGATGTTTCCATTGTCAACGGCAATAATTTTACCAGAATCCGTAATGGAAAATTGGATTAGATGATCCGCATTGGCACATCTAATTCCTTTTTCGTCCACAATAGTTGCGGTAATAAAAGTAACATCGTCCCAGTTGTTAGCAAGTGTTCCTTTGCTTTGTGTTAAAATAATTTTGGCAGGTTTCCCAGCAGAAGTATGTTCTTCCTGAGTAACCACTTTTCCGTTGTTTTTTCCAACAGCTTTTATCGTTCCTTCTTCAAAAGTAACATTCCATTCTCTTGGCGAATCGTCAGCTGGTTTTTTCAATGAACCTAATGATTTATCGTTCAGAAAAAGTTCTACTTCTTCGCAGTTACTGTACACATTTACTTTGGCATTATCATAAGTATCAAAATCATTCGGTGTCCAGTCAGAAACCCAAAAACCAGCTCCCGCATTATCTGATTTTCGAACAATATGCACCACAGGTTCTGGAGACCACCAACTGTCTCTTTGCAAAGATTGTTGTTTCCAGTTCCCGGCTCTGTCAAATAAACCTTGATTGTTAGTGGTTTCTGGCCAGTCGGCTTCTCCTAAATAATCGTAACCGGTCCATAAAAATTGTCCTGCCATATACGGTTTGTCTCTTAAAGCCAGCCATTGGTTCAATACATGTGTATTTTCGGTACCAATAACTTTCCAGTCTGGATGTGCTTCATGAGCGGCAATCAGTTCGTTTTCACGGTAATTCTGACCTACAACTTCCATCTGTGCAGCATAACCATTGTCATATACTTTAGAAACATTAGGTCTAAAAAGTGCCATCGTTACAGGTCGGGTGTTGTCGTATTTCTTTACCACATCTTCCTGCATTTTATATTTTTTGTAGCCTTCTGGATAGCTTAAATCGTCATGAATTTCGTTTCCAATACTATAAATTACAATCGATGGATGATTTCGGTCTCTTAAAATCATGTCTTTGGTGTCTTGTTCCCACCATTCTTTAAAGTATAAATTATATCCTTTTTCACCATTGTGCTTGGCTGCCGTCCAGGTATCGAAAGTTTCGTCCATCACCACAAATCCCATTTGGTCACACAAATCAAGAAATTCAGGAGCTACAGGATTATGCGAAGTACGAATTCCGTTTACGCCCACTTCTTTTAATTTTTGCAAACGCTCTTTCCAAACGCCGAGCGGAACTGCTGCTCCAACGGCTCCACCATCATGATGCAGACAAACTCCTTTTATTTTATAATTTTTATTGTTTAACCAAAAACCAGTTTCGGCTCTAAATTCGGCATTTCTGATTCCAATAGTAATCGTCTGATTATCGATAAGTGTTTTTCCTGAATACAATTTGGTATTTACCGTATATAAATTAGGCGCTTCAATATCCCATAATTTAGGATTTAGAATTTCAATTTCTTTGGATAATTCACTGGTTTTATTGGCTGCAATATTTTCCTGGCTTTCGCTGGCTTTCACCACTTTTCCAGTATTGTCTACCACTTCAATTTGTAATTTATAAGTTCCGGCAGCTCCTTTATTTTCAATTTCAGTTTTGATACTTACCACTGCTTTTTTAGCAGTTGGGTTAGGAGTTGTAATTTGTGTTCCCCAATGTTTAAAATGCGTTTTGTTGGTTGCAACCAAACGTACATGACGGTAAATTCCAGCACCTGTATAATAACGGGAAGCAGGTTGAATGGTGTTGTCGGCTCTAACGGCAATGGTGTTGTTTTTATCTTTTCCAAAGTTCAAATAAGGCGTTAAATCATAACTGAAACTAATGTAGCCATAAGGACGTTTACCTAAATGCTTTCCATTAATCCAGACATCGCTATTGGCCATAACACCATCAAACTCGATTGTGAATAATTTATTAACATCGGCAGCATCAACTTTAAAGGTCTTGCGATACCATCCAATCCCGGCAGGCAAATAACCACCACCACGTGCTGTTGGATTTTCTCTGTCGTAAGGACCTTCGATACTCCAGTCGTGTGGAACGTCAAGATTTCTCCAGCTTTTATCGTTGAACTCTGGTTTTTCAGCACCGGCGATTTCTCCTTTTGTAAATTGCCAGTTCGCATCAAAATTGATGGTTTGTCTCCCTTGAGCGAAAACGGTCGTTGCAAAAGCTAAAAAGAATAAAAGGCTGTAGACTTTTATGTTTTTTGGATTCTTCATTTTTATGGTGTTTAAGTTGGTTTATTTTACGTTTATTCTGCCAATTACAGAGAATGGCACACAGATGAAACTAATTTTAACTGATTATCGCAGATTATGATTTTACAGATAGTTATGAAAAATCCGTTTTGATCTGTTCAATCAGTCATATCTGTGTGCCATTTTTCATTTAGTCCGCTAAGCGGACAGTCATGTTATTTTAAAATGGAATTGATTTGGTCTAATTCGGCTGTGCTGAAATTGGTGTTTTCCAAAGCCTTGATAGAATCTATAATTTGTTCGGGTTTGCTAGAACCAATTAATACCGAAGTAATTCTGTCATCGCGTAAAATCCAGGCTAGCGCCATTTGAGCTAACTTTTGACCTCTTTCTTTTGCAATGTTGTTTAAGGCTATGATTTTTTCAATTCTTTCAGGAGTAATATGATCCGCTTTTAGAAATTGTCCGCTGGTAGCTACTCTTGAATCGGCTGGAATTCCGTTCAAATATTTATCAGTCAATAAACCTTGTGCCAATGGAGAAAACGGAATACAACCTACTTTTTCTTTTCCTAATAAATTCAAAAGTCCGTCTTCTACCCAACGCTCAAACATTGAATATTTAGGTTGGTGAATCAGGCAAGGTGTTCCCATTTCTTTTAATAATTGAAAAGCTTTTTCCGCTTCGGCTGGGCGATAGTTTGAAATTCCAACATACAACGCTTTTCCTTGTTGAACAATCAAATTCAAAGCTGCCATTGTTTCCTCTAAAGGCGTTTCTGGATCGGGTCTGTGGTGGTAAAAAATATCGACATATTCCAAGTCCATTCTTTTTAAACTTTGGTCTAAACTCGAAACCAAATATTTTTTCGAACCCCAATCGCCATAAGGACCGTCCCACATGGTATAACCGGCCTTAGACGAAATAATCATTTCGTCCCTGTAGTTTTTAAAATCTGATTTTAAAATTTTTCCTAAACAGCTTTCTGCCGAACCTGGAGGCGGACCGTAATTGTTAGCCAAATCAAAATGGGTGATCCCATGGTCAAAAGCTGTTTTTATCAGGTTTCTGCTGTTTTCAAAATCACTGTTTTCTCCGAAGTTGTGCCAAAGCCCTAATGAAAATGCAGAAAGTTTCAATCCTGAATTTCCACATCTGCGGTATTCCATTTTATCGTATCGGTTTGCTGCTGGTTGATATGTCATATATTTTTTTTTTTTTTTTCTT
>Ga0247814_10000113_pt1 | contig 76231 bp, 64 predicted proteins | sample UWRJL179409R1_FD_179947 | JGI IMG/M metagenome (GOLD analysis project Ga0247814, IMG submission 179947) | Plant litter microbial communities from Arlington Agricultural Research Station in Wisconsin, United States - UWRJ-L179-409R-1 | ecosystem: Environmental > Terrestrial > Plant litter >... | reverse complement strand
GATTACATCCGTTACTACAATCACGATCGCATCAAAATGAAGCTAGGCGGACTGAGTCCTGTGGCCTACAGGACCCAGCCGCGAGCCGCTTAACAAAACCGTCCAAATTTTGGGGAGCAGTTCAGATGCCAGCGGTTTGTCAGGCACCCGGATTCTTGTCGTCTTCCGGGTCGTCTGCCAATTCAGACTCTGTATCAGGCTCATTGATCAATAAATCGTCGAAGTCGATTTTCAGGCCCTGCTCCATGGAATCGAGCTCCACCAGCAGGCTGCGGAAGCTGGTTTCATCCCGTGGCGGCTCGGGTTCGGCGTCCGGGTCGAGGCTGGCGTCGGCCAACGCCTGCAAGTGCGCCGGCACCGGGGCATCTTCGAAGTCGAGGATCGGATCGGGTTCCAGCTCGCGCAGATCGGCCAGCGGCGGTAAATCGTCGAGATTTTTCAGGTTGAAGTGGTCGAGAAAACCCTTGGTGGTGGCGAACATCGCAGGTTTTCCGGGCACATCGCGGTAACCCACGACCCGGATCCACTCGCGCTCCAGCAAGGTCTTGACGATATGGCTGTTGACCGCCACGCCCCGCACATCTTCGATTTCGCCACGGGTGATCGGCTGGCGATAGGCAATCAGCGCCATGGTTTCCAGCATGGCTCGGGAATAGCGTTGCGGGCGTTCTTCCCACAGGCGGCCGACCCAGGGCGAAAATTTCTCGCGGATCTGCAAGCGATAACCGGAGGCAACTTCCTTGAGCTCGAAAGCCCGGCCATCGCAGGACTTGCGCAGCAATTCCAGGGCTTTCCTGAACACCGGTGGCTCGGGGCGCTCGCCTTCTTCGAACAACTCAAAGAGGCGTTCCAGCGATTGCGGCTTGCCCGAGGCCAATAGAAAAGCTTCGAGCAGCGGTGCCAGCTCGCGGGGTTCGTTGAGGTTCATTGATCTGCTCTTATTCGGCTCGCGCCCGGACATGGATCGCCGCGAAGGGCTCGTTCTGCACCAATTCCACCAAGGATTCCTTGACCAGCTCAAGCACCGCCATGAAGGTCACGACCACGCCGAGCCGCCCTTCTTCGGCAGTGAACAGCTCGGCAAACGGCACAAAACCGCCGCCTTTGAGTCGTTCCAGCACGTCGCTCATGCGCTCGCGGGTGGACAACGCTTCACGGCTGACCTGATGGCTTTCAAACATATCGCCCCGGCGCAGCACTTCGGCCATGGACATCAATAGCTCGTCGAGACTGACATCCGGCAACAGCTTGCGCGCCCTGGCTTCCGGCGCGTCCAGCCGGGGCACGCTGACATCGCGGCCGACCCGGGTCAGCCGGTCGATGCCTTCGGCAGCGGCCTTGAAGCGTTCGTACTCTTGCAGACGACGAATCAGCTCCGCGCGGGGGTCGTCCTCTTCCTCCTCAATGGCCGCCGAGCGCGGCAAAAGCATGCGCGACTTGATCTCGGCGAGCATGGCGGCCATCACCAGATACTCAGCGGCCAATTCCAGGCGCACGGTTTTCATCAGCTCGACGTAGCCCATGTATTGCTTGGTGATCTCGGCCACCGGGATATCGAGGATATCGATGTTCTGTTTGCGGATCAGGTAGAGCAGCAGGTCCAGCGGGCCTTCGAAGGCTTCGAGAAAGACCTCAAGGGCATCCGGCGGGATATACAGGTCCACCGGCATCTGCATGACCGCCTGGCCATAGACCATGGCGAATGGCAGTTCCTGCTGCGCGCCGGCCTGGCTGTCCACCGTTTCCGCCACGGTCATTACGCTTCCACACCGAACGGCGTTGGATCGCCACAGCCGACGCGGATCACCTGCGGCTCGCCGTCAGCCAGATTGATGACCGTTGAAGCAGAAATCCCGCCGATGCCGCCATCGATGATCAGGTCCACCTGGCGCTCCAGGAGCTGACGCATTTCGTAGGGATCGCTCAGCGGCACGCTGTCCCCCGGCATGATCAGGCTGACGCTCATCAGCGGTTCGCCCAGTTCCTCCAGCAGCGCCTGCGCGATGGGATGACCCGGCACGCGCAGACCGATGGTGCGGCGCTTGGGGTGCAGCACCAATCTCGGCACTTCCCGGGTGGCGTTGAGAATGAACGTGTAGGGCCCCGGCGTATGCGCCTTGAGCGCGCGAAACGCGCCGGTATCAACCTTGGCGAACAGCCCGAGCTGCGACAGGTCGCAACACATCAGGGTGAAGTTGTGCTTGTCGTCCAGCTGACGCAGGCGGCGGATTCGCTCGATGGCGCTTTTGTCGCCGATCTGACAACCCAGTGCATAGGAGGAATCAGTGGGATAGACCACCAGCCCGCCAGCCTTGATGATTTCTGCGGCCTGTTTGATCAGGCGCGGCTGCGGGTTTTCCGGGTGCACCTGGAAAAATTGACTCACGGTATCTTCCTGTTCAGACGGCGGCAGTAGGCTGGTCATGTTTGAATCGACACCAAAGTGGCGGCAGGTCTTCGGGCAACGGTCGGTAAATACCGATCTCGGACCAGGCGCCAGGAGCGTGGAAGTCACTGCCGGCACTCACCAGCAGACCGAATTCACGAGCCAGGATGGCCAATGTCCCGACCTGCTCGGCAGGCTGCAGACCGTTGACCACCTCTATGGCATGGCCGCCAGCCTGCAAAAACTCGGCGACCAGTTTACGACGTTTGCTGCGGGTGAAATCGTAGTGCGCAGGGTGCGCAAGGCTGACCCAGGCTCCAGAAGCGCGCAGCATCGCGACGGTATCTTCCAGCGTGGGCCAATGCAGCTTGACGTCGCCGAGCTTGCCGGCACCCAGCCATTTGCGGAACGCTTCGGCGCGATCCTTGACGAAACCTTCACGCACCATGAAGTCGGCAAAGTGCGGACGGGCCGGTGCATTTCCGCTGTCGCCCAGCTCCTGCTGGATCGCTCGGGCACCTTCCAGCGCTCCGGGCATACCTTTGATCGCCAATTTGCGACTTATTTCTTCGGCACGCAGCCAGCGTCCGGTGTGCAAACGGGCAATTGCCTCGACCAGAAGCGGCGCATTGACGTCGAAACCATAGCCCAGAATGTGGATGGTCGCCCCGCCCCAGGTGCAGGATAATTCGACGCCGTTGACCAGCTGCATACCCAGCGCATGCGCCGCAGTCCGGGCTTCTTCGAGGCCTTCGAGGGTATCGTGATCGGTCAGGGACAAGACGCGCACGCCATTTTCATAAGCACGCGCAACCAGGTCCGCAGGTGCCATGGCGCCATCGGAAGCAGTGCTGTGGCAGTGCAGGTCAACATTCATAAGGTGGCGCTTTCGCTGTCATTGATGTTTGTTATTATGCCGCCACATCCTGCTTCTGGCTGCCATTGTGAAACAATTCATCGACTTCATCCCGCTGTTGCTGTTTTTCATCGTTTATAAAATCGAGCCTCGCGCCGTCGACATCCTGGGGAACAGCGTCACGGTGGGTGGCATATTCAGTGCGACCGCCATGCTGATCATCAGTTCGGTAGTGGTCTACGGCTTTCTGTTCTTCAAGCAAGGCAAGCTGGAAAAAAGCCAGTGGCTGACGTTGGTCGCCTGCCTGGTGTTCGGTAGCCTGACGCTGGCGTTCCACAGTGAAACCTTCCTGAAATGGAAAGCTCCGGTGGTGAACTGGCTGTTCGCCCTGGCGTTTGCCGGCAGCCATTTTATCGGCGACCGCCCGTTGATCCAGCGCATCATGGGCCATGCCCTGACCTTGCCGCAGGCCATCTGGACCAAGCTGAACATCGCCTGGATCATCTTCTTCCTGTTCTGCGGCGCGGCCAACCTGTACGTGGCGTTTACCTATCAGGAATTCTGGGTCGATTTCAAAGTCTTCGGCAGCCTGGGCATGACGCTGTTGTTCCTGGTCGGCCAGGGCCTGTTCCTTGCCCGCCACATGCATGATCCCGAAACACCTCCACCTTCAACAAAAACCGAGGACTGACATGCTCTATGCCATCGTAGCCACAGACGTTGAAAACTCCCTGGAAAAACGCCTGAGCGTTCGCCCCGCCCACCTGGAGCGCTTGAACGCGCTCAAGGATGAGGGTCGCCTGATCCTGGCTGGCCCGCATCCGGCGGTGGACAGCAACGATCCGGGCGCGGCCGGTTTCACCGGCAGCCTGATCGTTGCCGAGTTTGACTCACTCAGCGCGGCCAAGGCCTGGGCCGAGGCTGACCCATTCGTGGCAGCCGGTGTCTACGCTCACGTGGTGGTCAAGCCGTTCAAGCACGTCCTGCCCTGATAGCCCGTCGTCCAATGCTGCGATTGTTGCTCGACCTGAGCAACAATCGCACAATCCCCGCTCGTCATTAATCATTCTCATCGCCCTGCCGACAACCTTCTGAATATCTAAAAACACTGCTTGAAAACAGGGGTTCAGATGCGTTCAGGTTCGCGATGTCTGTTAGTGATGGTATTGGCCATGGGCGCGACATTCGCCCAGGCCGAGGAAACAAGTGGCGTCGCCACGCATGTCCAGCCGGAGCCGGCAGCGCAGAGCCAGGTCAATGACCTGCAACTGCGTTTGCGCGACAGCGAACGGCAGCGTGAAGAACTGATCAAACAACTGCAAAATACCAGCGCCGAACGCGAAAGCGCGCAACTGAGTCGTCTTCGCCAGGAGAACCAAAAGCTCAAGTTGCAGCTCAAAGAGTCACAATCCGTCGAGCCCCAACGCTACCTGACGGAGCAACAACAATGGTTCGTCGCGGGGGGCGGCGTTGCGATGATCGCCCTTTTGTGCGGTATTTTTGCCAGCGGTTGGCGTAGACAGCGCCGACAGTGGCTAAATTGAGTGAGACATGAGCGAGCTGCTACTTATAGATGACGATCAGGAGCTGTGTGAGCTTCTGAGCAGTTGGTTGAGTCAGGAAGGCTTTGTAGTGCGCGCCTGCCACGACGGCAACAGCGCCCGGCGCGCCCTTGCCGAATCGGCGCCTGCTGCGGTGGTTCTGGACGTGATGCTGCCCGATGGCAGCGGCCTGGAACTGCTCAAGCAACTGCGCAACGACCACCCGGACCTGCCAGTGCTGATGCTCTCGGCACGCGGCGAACCCCTGGACCGCATTCTCGGCCTGGAACTGGGTGCCGACGATTACCTGGCCAAACCCTGTGATCCTCGGGAGCTGACCGCACGCCTGCGTGCGGTGCTGCGGCGTAGTCATCCCACTGCGGTGTCGACTCAGCTGGAATTGGGTGACCTGTGCTTCAGCCCGATGCGCGGCGTGGTAATCATCGACGAGAAAGAGTTGACGCTCACTGTCTCGGAAAGCCGTTTGCTGGAAGCCCTGCTGCGCCAACCCGGCGAGCCGCTGGACAAGCAGGAACTGGCGCAACTGGCGCTGGGCCGCAAGCTGACACTCTATGACCGCAGCCTGGACATGCACGTCAGCAACCTGCGCAAGAAAATCGGCCCCCACCCGGACGGTCGCCCGCGCATCATGGCCCTGCGCAGTCGCGGGTATTATTACGCCGTCTAGTGACGCAGTCGTAGGAGCGGATTTATCCGCGAGGTGCCGGGGCGGCGCGGAATCACTGCAAGAACGACCGCCGCCCTCCCGGCTAAAGCCGGTCCTGCGCAAAACCTCTTTACCGAAGCTTTACGCTAGCCTGACCGCCCTTGACCTTGATCTCCCTAAACTGGGCTCAACCGGCAACGAGCCGGATTCGAGACAAGGAGATACACCATGCGCAAGACTCTAATCGCTTTGATGTTTGCCGCTGCTCTGCCTACCGTCGCCATGGCGATGCCACCGGCTGATGGCCCTGGTCGGGACGGTGTTGGCCACGAAGGTCCACGCATGGGCATGATGCATCATGATCGCGGTCCTTTCGACAAGCTGGACCTGAGCAGAGAACAGCGTCAGCAGATCGGTAAATTGATGGGCGCACAAATGCACGACCGCAAGGAAGTCACTCAGAAGTACCTGGCCAAACTGCCAGCCGCTGACCAGAAAGCCATGAAGGACGAACTGGAGGCAAAACGCACCAAGACCCAGGCCGACATCCGCGCATTGCTCAAGCCGGATCAGCAGAAGGAATTCGACGAAATGCAGAAAGAACGTGCGCAACACAGGGCTGATCGCGCAGAGTTCGAAGCCTGGAAAGCGCAAAAGGCTCAGAAAGCCCAGTAATCCATCGATTCACCTGAACCCGACACTCCCCAAGCGTGTCGGGTTTTCTCTATTTGGGGGTTTCACGTGCGTTCATTGTTCTGGCGAATCCTGGCCAGTTTCTGGCTGGCCATTGCCCTGGTTGCAGGCCTGTCGATTCTGCTGGGCCACATGCTCAATCAGGATGCGTGGATCCTCAGTCGTCATCCCGGCCTGAACAAGTTGCCGCAGACCTGGACCGAGCTGTACGAAAGTCAGGGCGAAGACGCCGCGCAGGATTACCTGCAAAATCTCAAGCGCAAGTACCACATCGACGTTCAAGTCCTCAATGAAAGCGGCGACCCGGTGGTACGCGGGACGTTCTCGCCCCGTGCAGCCGCACTTGAAGCTCGCCAGGGTGACGACTCGCGTCAATTGCCGTGGCGGCGCCTGACGTCGGAATACACCAGTGAGAAGACCGGCGAAAACTATCTGCTGATCTATCGCATTCCGCATCCGGAACTGGACGCCTGGCATCGAGACAGCCTGATGTGGCCGCTTAGCGCGCTGGGCATCGCGCTCGTCGTGCTGACCTTGTTCAGCCTGCTGGTGACGCTGTCGATCACCCGTCCGCTCAGCCGCTTGCGCGGTGCGGTTCATGATCTGGGGCAGACCACGTATCAACAGAACAGCCTGGCGCAGCTGGCCAATCGTCGGGACGAGTTCGGCGTTCTGGCGAACGACTTCAACCGCATGGGCGCGCGCCTGCAAAGCCTCATCAGCAGTCAGCGTCAGTTATTGCGCGACGTATCCCATGAATTGCGCTCGCCACTGGCTCGGCTCCGTATCGCCCTGGCACTGGCCGAGCGCGCGGAACCGGCCGAGCGTGACAAGCTGTGGCCACGCTTGAGCCGCGAATGTGATCGCCTGGAAGCCTTGATCAGCGAAATTCTTGCCTTGGCGCGTCTGGATGCAGATTTTGGCAGCGCCGAACCCGTGGATCTGAACCACTTGTTGTTACGCCTGAAGAACGACGCGACGCTCGACGGTGGCGATCAGCAGATTCAGGTAAGCGTGCAGGAGGATCTGCAACTGCAAGGCTGGCCGGACATGCTGGAGCGGGCCCTGGACAACTTGCTGCGTAACGCGTTGCGCTTCAACCCGACCGGTGAGCCCATCGAAATGCAGGCCTTGCGTGTGGGTGACCGGTTGCAGCTGAGCGTGCGCGATCATGGGCCGGGCGTGGCCGATGAACATCTGCTGCAACTGGGTGAACCTTTCTACCGGGCTCCCGGCCAGACCGCGCCTGGGCATGGCCTGGGCCTGGCCATCGCCAAACGCGCCGCCCAGCGCCACGGTGGCGATCTGGTGCTGGGCAATCATCCGCAAGGCGGGTTCATTGCCACGCTGGATCTGCCGGTGGAGTTGGTGGTGGTGGGTTGACCCAATGTTCAAACCCGTTGGAGGCTTGCCCGCGAAGAACGGTAACTCGGTGGATCTGACCCACCGAGGCGTCCGGTTCGCGGGCAAGCCTTGCTCCAACGATCCATCTATCGGTCTATATCGTGTTCAACCCTGCCACTCGCTGACAAAATCCACCAGATCAACCTTGCCCGCAACGCGCGGCGGGTTTTGTGGTGTGCCCAGGTACAGGAAGGCGATGACTTGCTCATCGGCGGCCAGACCCAAGCCCTTGGCGACAATCGGCGAATAGGAAAGCTCACCGGTACGCCAGACCGCACCAACACCCAGCGCATACGCGGCCAGCAGCACGCTATGGGCTGCGCAACCGGCAGTGATCAATTGCTCCTGTTTCGGCACCTTGAAGTGATCGGTCAAACGCGCGATCACCACCACGACCAGAGGTGCCCGCAACGGGCCCAGGCGCGCCTTGTCCAGCGCCTGGGGCGTGGCGTCTGCGCCACTTTTGCGCAGTGCTTGAGCCAACAGATCGCCCATGCGTTCACGGGCCGGACCTTCGACGGTGAGAAACCGAAACGGCCGTAACTGTCCATGATCGGGCGCGCGCATCGCCGCGTTGAAGAGGATTTCACGCTGCGCAGCATCCGGCGCGGGGTCGAGCAACCGTGGAACGGAAACACGGTTGAGCAAAACGTCGAGCGCCTCCATGGGCTACCTCCTTGAAAAATGAATGAGCATTCTAGACTCAGATAACGAACCCTGGCGGCGATTACTTACAAGCATTGGCTGACGCGCCCCGGTTTACTTGCCGTGGGCCGCAGGTAGAATGGCGCCTCTCCCCACTTTAGTCAGAGCGACTGCATGGCGTTGCCGACCCTTCGTATCATCGGTTTCATAATCGGCATCTTCCTGATCACTCTGGCTATCGCCATGATCGTGCCCATGGTGACGCTGGTCATCTTCGACCGCATCGAAGACCTGCGCTCCTTCCTCTGGGCCAGCCTGCTGACGTTCATTGCCGGCCTTGCGCTGGTGATTCCCGGTCGTCCGGAACATGTACACCTGCGGCCCAGGGACATGTACCTGCTCACGGTTTCCAGCTGGATCGTGGTGTGTGTCTTTGCCGCGCTGCCGTTTCTGCTGACGCAACATATCAGCTACACCGACTCGTTTTTCGAAAGCATGTCCGGGATCACCGCCACCGGTTCCACGGTCCTCAGCGGCCTGGACACCATGTCACCGGGGATTCTGATCTGGCGCTCGATGCTGCACTGGCTCGGCGGGATCGGCTTCATCGGCATGGCGGTGGCGATTCTGCCACTGCTGCGTATCGGTGGCATGCGCCTGTTCCAGACCGAATCCTCGGACCGCTCGGAAAAGGTCATGCCTCGCTCGCACATGGTTGCCAAGTTCATCGTGCTGGCCTATGTCGGCTTCACCACGCTGGGCAGCATTGCCTTCTGGCTGGCGGGCATGAGCCTGTTCGACGCGATCAATCACGCCATGTCAGCGATTTCCACCGGCGGTTTTTCAACCTCCGATCTGTCCCTGGCCAAATGGCACCAGCCGGCGGTGCATTGGGTGGCTATCGTGGTGATGATCCTCGGCAGCCTGCCCTTCACCCTGTATGTCGCAACACTGCGCGGCAACCGTGGCGCGTTGTTCCGGGATGAGCAGGTGCGTGGGATGTTGGGGTTGCTGCTGATAACCTGGCTGGTGATGACCGCCTGGTACTGGGCGACAACTGACTTGCCCTGGTATGAGGCGTTGCGCCATGTGGCGTTGAACGTCACGTCGGTGGTGACCACGACGGGTTTTGCCCTTGGGGATTACAGCCTGTGGGGCAATTTCGCCCTGATGTTTTTCTTTTATCTGGGCTTCATCGGCGGTTGTTCCGGCTCGACGGCGGGCGGCGTGAAGATTTTCCGCTTCCAGGTCGCCTATATTCTGCTCAAGGCCAACTTGCACCAGTTGATCCATCCACGGGCGGTCATCAAGCAAAAGTACAACGGCCACCGTCTCGACGACGAAATCGTGCGCTCGATCCTGACCTTCTCGTTCTTCTTTACCATCACCATCTGCCTGATCGCGCTGGCGCTGTCGTTGCTGGGGCTGGACTGGATGACCGCCCTGACCGGCGCCGCGAGTACCGTATCAGGCGTCGGGCCGGGACTGGGCGAAACCATTGGCCCGGCGGGCAACTTCGCCAGCCTGCCGGATGCCGCAAAATGGATTCTGTCCCTGGGCATGCTGCTCGGCAGGCTGGAGATCATCACAGTGCTGGTGCTGTGCATCCCGGCATTCTGGCGTCATTGAGGTCCGCTTCGAAGGCTATTGCCGTCAGATGCAAAAAGGCGTTTATTGTCACTGTCGATCCACAGGAAGGTGTCCATCGCCTTCCCGGACAAGTCCGGTCCTACCGGGTCTTGGATTAGGTAGGAGGGGACTTGTCCCCGAAGAGGCCAGTACGTCCGACTCAGACCGAACCGCAAACAAGATCAGGAATGGCAAGCATGGAAAACACCAAACAGTTCACCCGTTTTGCCGATTTCTATCCGTACTATTTGCTTGAGCACCGCGACAGTACTTGCCGTCGCCTGCACTTCATCGGCACCAGCCTGGTGATTTTCCTGCTGGCGTTCGCCGTGGGCGCTGGTCATTGGGGATTATTGTGGCTGGTGCCTGTGGCCGGTTACGGATTCGCCTGGGCAGGTCACTTTTTCTTCGAAAAGAACCGCCCCGCCACCTTCCAGCATCCCTTCTACAGTCTGCTGGGAGATTTCGTCATGTACCGGGACATGGTGCTGGGCAAAGTGCCGTTTTAGCCAAAAAGCATCAGACCGCCGGTTCGCTGGCCGGAGCCTGTTCTTCGGTCGGCAGTACCTTCGCCGGCAGGTGCGCATCAGCCAGGCGGAACAACTCGATCGAGCCGTCCAGGTGCTCGATCAGCGCTGAACACGATTCAACCCAATCCCCGCAGTTCATGTATTCCACGCCGCCGACCTGGCGAATTTCCGCATGATGGATGTGTCCGCATACGACGCCATCCAGCCCACGCTTGACGCACTCGTGAGCGATAGCTTCTTCGAAGTCGCTGATGAAGCTGACAGCGGTCTTGACCTTGTGCTTGAGGTACGCCGACAGCGACCAGTAGCCATAACCGTATTTGGCCCGCCAGTGATTCAGCCAGCGGTTGAGGGTCAGCGTGAACTCATAAGCCGAGTCGCCCAGAAACGCCAACCAGCGGTGGTAGCGAGTGATGACGTCGAACTGATCACCATGAATCACCAGCAACCGGCGACCGTCTGCAGTGACGTGCTCGGCTTCATCCACCAACTGGATATTGCCCAGGATCAGCTTCGAGTAGCGGCGCAGGAATTCGTCGTGATTGCCGGTGACGTAAATCACCTCGGTGCCGCGCTTGCTCATGGTCAACAGGCGGCGGATCACATTGGTGTGCGCCTGTGGCCAATACATGCCACTGCGCAGCTTCCAGCCATCGATGATGTCGCCCACCAGATAAACCTTGTCGGCCTGATAGCGCTTGAGAAAGGCCGACAGATGTTCGGCCTGGCAATCGCGCGTGCCCAGATGCACATCGGAAATCCACAAGGTGCGGACGCGTTGCTTACGGCTGGGTCTAGCAAGCTGAGCGCTGCTCATGGTCAACCTCCGGCAGGGTTTTAAGGATCATGCGCCGGTTCGGTTAATCGATTGTGACTGCATCGTGGCAGTGTTGTGACAGCGCAAGCCCCCGGTTATCCGAGGGTCTTGAGGCTCATGGAGTGACCGGGCTGCCCGGCTTGTCGTTGTGACCAAGATCGCGTTGCGGATCGATCTGGTCGCGGACCCGCTGCTTGAGAATCTTCGCCTCAGGGAAGCCGCCGTCAACCTTGCGCTCCCAAATCTGCACCTCGTCGCAGGTAATCCGGAATACCCCGCCAGTACCAGGCTGCAGAGAAACCTTGCCGAGATCGTCGGAGAACGTGCTGAGTAACTCCTGAGCGAGCCAGGCCGCACGCAGCAGCCACTGGCATTGGGTGCAGTAGGTAATGACAATTTCAGGTTTGACGGCTGACATGAATGCAAACTCCAGAACGTTGTCAGGTTTTCGCGAAGCTGCAATCGGGCGCTGCGTTGCCGCAGCGCTGATTTCAACTGATGCTGGTCAACAACTCCCGAGCCATTTGTTGATGCTCCTCGTCGGCATCTTCCATGACTTCCAGCAACAACTCCCTGGCAGACTCGAAGTCGCCGTCGTCGATCAACACTTGCGCCTGGTTGATCTTGCTCAACGGGGCTTCGTCCATATCGAGCAGGTCAAATTCCGATGAGTCGTCCATGAAGCCATCCAGGAACGCATCGTCCAGGGAATCATTGTTGGATTGCACGATGGGTTCAGCATCGTCGAAGTCACTCAGGAACTGGTCATCCTGGATCTCGAACACTTCCGGCAACTCCGTCAGGTTGGACGAAAAAGCCAGATCTTCCTCAATGACCGGCTCCTCGACCTCGGGTTTGCCGCGCAAGGGTTTCGGGCTGTCGAACGGATCGACCAGATCCCATTCGGCATCCATGGACAAGTCGTCAAGGTTCAGCTGGAATTCGTCGCCAGATTCCGGATTCAGCGCCGCTGCGGCGGTTTCGTCCAGTTGCGCGGGCTCAGGTTCAGCCAGCGGGATAGCCGCCACTGTCGCCGGTACGATCAGCGGTGCAGCAGACGCTTCCACGGGTTTGAGCTGTGGATAACGGTTGCGCAGTTCCGCCAGGGTTTGCGGGTCGACGCCGTGCTCCAGCGCACTTTGCTCTTCACTGGCAAAGCCTGGCGCATCACCCTGCTCCGCCAGCAGCTCAAGAATTTTGAGGCGAATATCGGTGCGCTGTGGATCACGCTGCAGAGCGCCGCGCAAAATCCCCAAGGCTTCGGCAAATCGACCATAAGCGATGTAAATGCTCACGCCATCCAGCGCATCGGGCGCCGCGTTGGCCTTGGGCGCAGCGGCAATCGGCCGAGGGGCGTTCTGGGAAATCTCCGGCTGGACAACTCGCGAGGCCATGACCGGCGCGTCATAAACCGAAGTCTCCGGGGCCTGCGCAGGTTTGATCAGCGGCGAATCTGCAGGGATTGCGCCCGCTGGATGTTGCTGCTTGCGCCGATTGCGCCGTACCGAGTAAGCCAGGGCGAGCAGCAACAACAGAACCAGGATTGCCCCCGGCAGCATCAGCGATGACAGCAATGAATCCTCTTCAGGCTCAACCACCACAGGCGGCGTAGTGCTTACGGGTAAAGGCGCGATGACCGGTGCGCTTGGCGCCGGTGCCGTGGCTCTTTCGGAGAGCTGGGTTTGCAGACCGACGATCTGCCGATCCTTGCCGGTCATTTGTTCTTGCAGCGCCGCGATCTGGCCTTTCAAATCATCCAGATTTTTGTTCAACAGTTGATTTTCAACGGCAGCGGTAGCCAGTTGTTCCGCGCTGCGTTGCACATCGGCAGGCAACGCGGCGGCATTGGCTGGCGCGGCGGGAACAGCTGCCGGCGCTGCATTGCGAGCGCTGGGCACCACGGCGGCGTCGGGCAGTAACAGGTTTTGCCCGACTTTCAGGACGCTGCCTTTACCGTTGGCGAACGCTTGCGGGTTCAACGCCTGGATGCCATCGGCCATTCGCGCCGCCGAAGCATTTGCACCATTGCCCTGCACGCGGCGGGCAATCGAATCAAGCGTATCGCCGCTAGCAACGGCGTAACGCTTGTCCTGCGAAGTCGCGGGTGGCGCGATCGGCATACGTGACTCAGGGGCTGCCTGCACCGACGAATCTCTGCTCCGGCCGCTTGTCGCGGCCAGACCTGCCGGCGAGGTCGCCGGGTCGAGTAGCACGGTGTATTCATGCAGCAGATTGCCGTTCGGACGGACCACTTGCACAAGGAAATTCAGATAGGGTTCGGTGACCGGCTTGGTGGAAACCACGCGTATCACGCCGCGATTGCCTTTGATAATCGGGGTAAAGCGCAGATCGTTATAGAAGAAAACCCGCTCGACGCCGGCCTTGGCGAAATCTTCCACCGAGCCTAGCCTCGCAATGATGTCCTCGGCGCTCAACCCGCCGGTTTCGACCAGTTCGATGTCGGCATTCAACGGCTGATTCAGCGCGGAATGCAGGGTGATGTCACCCATTCCCAATGCCGATGCAATGGACGCATGCAGCATCGAGACCGATGAAATGGCCGCCAGCAAGGCGGTTTGGCGCAGCGTTTTGCCCATGTGACTGGCGTGACGACGATAGCCCAGCGCAGCAGCCTGAAAACTCTTCAGCATACAGACCCTTATGGAAACCAAAGCAGGCTTCTCGGCATGTTCAATATAAAGCGCAGACTTCATCGCCTGATGAGCACAAGTATGAGCGAGAAGCCGCTCGCCCGCCTCAGGATCTTTCGAGGTTAGCCTGAATTTGCGCATGAACACGCATGCAGGTGCGCAGATCTTCTTCGTCGATACCGTTGAACACCTCGATACGCAGCGCCGTGGCGATGGCTTCGATTTTTTCAATCAGCGGCAGGGCGGTGTCGCAGAGGACGATTTTCTTCGCGCGTCGATCTTCCAGTACCGCCTGACGTTGCACCAGCCCTTGGGTTTCCAGGCTGTCGAGCAAACGTGCCAGGGTTGGGCCTTCAACCGCAACGCTTTGCGCCAGCTCGCGCTGCGTAGGTGGTTCCTTGAAGCGGGCCAGATGCAGCAACACCAGCCACCGGGCCTGGGACAGCCCCATGTCAGCCAATCGTCGGTCAAGCTCGGCTCGCCACCCGCGGGTGATTTGCGCAAGTTGCATACCGAAACGATGTTCATCAGTCATTGGCATAGAAAACTCATGGTTGAAACTAATTATTAGCCAGCTAACCATGGACCCCGGACGGTGGCAAGTTTCCTGCTGTGTCCTTTGGTCGCAGTACTGTCAACGCCTGGGCTGCAGCGAATCTCAGACTTCGAATTCGGACTGCAACGCAGCGCGCACGCAATACAACACACCTTCGGGAACGCGCCCGCTGAACTGTTCGGCAATGGCCGCAACCGGCGGCAGTTCGCCCTCGCCATCCAGGAAGGCATCCTGAACTTCACCCAGCAGGTCTTCCGGCAGATCAAGGGCCTGTTCAAGGGATAACTGCTGCTTGCCGATGGCCTCGGCAAGCATGGTGTAGACGTTTTTCTCCGAACATTGCAGCTGACCGGCAATCTGCATCGGGGTCATCCCGGCCCGGGCCAGACTGATCAGTTCATGACGCACGTCGGCAACCACTTTCGGCGCCTCGGCGGTGCCGCTCAGCACCTCAAGGAACGCCTGACCATAGCGCTCCAGCTTGCGCGCGCCGACGCCGCTGACCTGCGCCATGTCGGACAAGGTGTCGGGTTTGCTGCGCAGCATCTCCAGCAAGGTGGAATCCGGGAAAATTACATAAGGCGGCACGCCGTGTTCTTCGGCCAGCTTGCGACGCAAGGCGCGCAAGGCTTCCCATTGCTCGCGCTCTTCGCCACGCACCAGTTGACTGGCCGGGCTGGAGCCGCCTTTGGCAGTGGTTTGCGGTTTCAGGTCGCGACGCAACTCAAGGCTGACTTCGCCGCGCAATAAAGGCCGACAGGTATCACTCAGGCGCAAGCCGCCGTAGCCTTCCAGATCGATATCCGCCAGCCCGCGCGCGACCAGTTGCCGGAACAGCGAACGCCACTCGCCTTCGGAGCGATCCTTGCCGACGCCAAACACGGCCAGGTGCTGATGGCCGAAGCTCTGCACCTTGTCGTTGGACTTGCCCAGCAGCACGTCGACCAGATGCCCGACGCCGTAGCGCTGCCCGGTGCGATAGATCGCGGAAAGCGCCTGTCGTGCCGGCTCGGTGGCGTCCCAGGTCTGCACGCCATCGACGCAGTTGTCGCAATGCCCGCAAGGTTCGGGCATGTCTTCGTCGAAGTAGGCCAGCAGGGTCTGACGACGGCAGCGGGTTTCTTCGCACAAGGCCAGCATGGCATCGAGCTTGTGTTGTTCCAGACGCTTGTGCCGTTCATCGCCTTCGGAGTTTTGCAGCATCTGCTTGAGCATCACCACGTCTTGCAAACCGTAGGTCATCCAGGCATCGGCCGGCAAACCGTCGCGGCCGGCGCGCCCGGTTTCCTGGTAGTACGCCTCCAGCGACTTGGGCAAATCCATGTGCGCGACGAAGCGAACGTTGGGTTTGTCGATGCCCATGCCGAAAGCAATGGTCGCCACCATGATCAAGCCTTCCTCATTAAGGAAGCGTTTCTGGTTGGCAGACCGGGTTTCAGACGGCAGACCCGCGTGATAAGGCAGCGCCGGATATTTGTTGTCGCAGAGAAACGCGGCAACTTCGTCGACTTTCTTGCGCGACAGGCAATAAACGATGCCCGCGTCGCTGCGCCGTTCGGAGAGAAACGCCAGCAACTGCTTGCGTTGCTGCTCCTTGGGCACGATGCGGTAAAAAATATTCGGCCGGTCGAAACTGGACAGAAACCGCTCGGCATTCTGCAAATGCAGGCGCGTAACGATCTCTTCACGGGTCCGTTTGTCGGCGGTGGCGGTCAGGGCGATGCGCGGAACGTCGGGAAACAGTTCGGCCAACTGGCCGAGTTTCAGGTATTCAGGCCGGAAATCATGGCCCCATTGGGATACGCAGTGGGCTTCATCGATGGCGAACAGGCCGATCTGCAGGTTTTGCAAAAACGCCAACATGCGCGGCTGGACCAGACGTTCCGGGGCCAGATAGAGCATTTTGACCTCGCCCAGACGAATCCGGTTGGCCAGGTCACGTTGCTGTTCGGCGCTGAGGGTCGAGTTCAACGCCGCGGCGGACACCCCCAATTCCTCAAGCGTCGCCACCTGGTCGTCCATCAAGGCGATCAACGGTGATACCACGACTGTCAGGCCGTCGCGCAACAGTCCGGGAACCTGGAAGCACAAGGACTTGCCGCCGCCGGTGGGCATCAGCACCAAGGCGTCGCCGCCGTTGGCCACGCGTTCAATAATGGCACCCTGGCGACCACGAAAGCTGTCATAGCCGAAGATGTCTTTAAGTACGCGTTGTGCCTGTTCGAGCATAAAAACCCCAGATTGTCCTGCTGCACTGCAAAGCGCGGCAGTATACCCGACCGCATAAAGGCAAAGGACAGCGGCGACACGAGCGGTCGAAATTAACCTCAAACGGCCTCGCCGCTGGCGCCCACGGCTCTCAGAGCCTAGAATTCAGCATCGTTTATTTCCAAGGTAGTCTTTCAATGTCCTTCGCTGAGCAACTAAACCGCCTGCAAGCCTTCCTCGATGCCGATGAGCTGCATGACGAGGCGCTGGACTACGTGGCCGCTCACGGCTACATGACCGCCCTGTCCATCTGTGCCGAAACCGTTCCCGAGCGTGAATGGATCGATGCCTTGTTCTCCGAGCCGCCGCATTACGAAAGTGACGCCCAGCGCGAAGAAATCGAAGCCACGCTGATCCAGTTGCAGGCGCACATCGCCCGCCAGCTGGCATCCGACGAGGAATTCGAGCTGCCCTGCGATCTCGATCTGGGCGACGAGCCTGACGATTCCGATCTGCGCGGCTGGTGCATCGGCTTCATGGAAGGCGTGTTCCTGCGTGAAAACGCCTGGTTCGAAAGTGCCGAAGAGGAAGTCAGCGAAATGCTGCTGCCGATCATGGTCGGCTCGGGCCTGTTCGACGAGCAGCCTGAGTTCGCGGACATCGCCCAGGATGCCAACCTGATGGACGACATGATCGTGCAGATCCCGGAAGCCCTGACCGCGCTGTACCTGCTGTGCCAGGCGCCGGACGAGAAACCGGCGATCCTCAAGCCTCGCCACCACTGAGTCGGCGCCTATGGCGCAAGATTCACCCCGCACGAGTCGTAACCGGTTCGTGCGTTATGCCCTTCAAGCCATCGGCTGGGTGAGCGTGACGCTGGGTGTGATCGGCATATTCCTGCCCATCCTGCCCACCACGCCATTTCTGCTGCTGGCCGCCGCGTGCTTCGCCCGAAGCTCGCCGCGCTTCTATCACTGGCTGGTCAATCACAAACGACTCGGCCCGTGGATCCGCGATTACCTCGAAGGCAACGGCATCCCCCTCAGAGCCAAGGTCTACGCCATCGGCCTGATGTGGATCAGCATCGGTTTTTCCTGCTACCTGATCGCCCTGCCCTGGGCCCGTGGCTTCATGCTGACCAGCGCGGTGCTGGTGACAATTTATATCGTGCGGCAGAAGACGCGGGAATAAAGCACCGTAGGTTCGGATTTCCAACACATGGAGTGCGGTGAGCCAATTAAAGATCCCAGGCTCGCAATATCCTGCCTTTGTGGGAGAGGACTTGTCCTCGATGGCCAGCCCAGACGACCTTGATCCGCCTGAACTACCTGCAGTGCTGAATTTACCGCCTTCGAGGACAAGTCCTCTCCCACAAGGCGTTAGACCGTATCCGTCTTCATCGAATGATCCCCCAACATTCCGGTAATGATCGATGCGGTGTCCGCGCCGCCAGCCACCATGCCGCCGGAGCCGGGTGTCACGCCGTACTGGGTTGCCAGATCGACCCCCGCCAGATCAATGGTCTGGGTCGGCGCCGCGCCTGCTCCGGGTCCCACCTCGATGCTCGACACCAGATCCGCGCCGCTGCCGGTCACCTTGAAATGCAGATAATCCTCCAGTGAATCCCCGGTAGCGGTTATGCCCTGCAGCAATTGCGAAAGGTCCAGTGTGTCGCTGCCGATGGAGAAATCCGTGATTTGATCATGACCGCTGTCGCCCGCCAGCCATTGAAAGGTGTCGGTACCCAGCCCACCGGTCAGCGTGTCGTCACCGGCAGCGCCGATCAGCACGTCGTTGCCCTGCCCGCCGTTGATCACGTTGGCTTCCCAGTCGCCGGTCAGATGATCGTCATGGTTCGATCCGATGAGGTTCTGGATGTTGATCAAGGTGTCGGTGCCTGCGCCGCCGGTGTCCTGCGGTTCTGTCGAGGCGCTGGTGACGGTGACGCCGGAAGTCGCCAATGCATAACTGGCGGTGTTGTTGCCCGCGCCGCCATCCATCACGTCGTTGCCCGGCCCGCTGAACAGCACGTCATTACCGTTATCGCCGTACAGGTCGTTATTCCCGGCACCGCCGTAGAGCACATCGTTGCCGTCGCCGCCCGACACGCTGTCATCGCCCGTGCCGCCAATCAGCACGTCGTCGCCTTGGGTGCCCTGCAGAGTGCAACCTTCCTGATAATCAATGCTAACCAGCGCCGAGTCGCTGCCGCCATGGGCATCGTTGACGGTGTAGAGGCTTTCATAAGTGGGCGTGGTATCAACACCGCTGTAGTCGATGGACAGGTTCAGCGTGTAGTGCTCGCCGGTATCGCTGACACCGGGATCGGGTTGGTTGACCAGCAGGATGCGATAAACCCCGTCTTCAGTGGCGGTGAATGTGCCGTCGGCTTCCAGTGACTGAAACGCGCCCTGGTCCAGCTGCCAGAGCACGCCAATCGAATCGTTGGCGTTATGCACATCAACCAATACCGATTCACCGGCCTTCAACTCGACGCTGTATTGATCGTGAGCATTGGCCGGCGCACCGCTGAAAGCGCCCAGGTATCCGGTCAGGACTACCATGGCGGTCATCGCGCTGTTGCTGAAAAAGTCGCTGCGTTCCAGGGTTTTCAGCTGGTTGCTGACCTTGTCGCGGGTGCCGTCGAAGTCGATGGTCTTCAGGTGACTGGCGGAGAAATCTTCACCCCGCGCCTGCCAGCCGGTGTTGAACACTGTCGGCGTGGCGCTCAACGGGTCGCCGTTGGCGGAAACGTCATTGGCCAACAGCAGCGCCGCAGGCACTTCGATGCTGGACGACAGCACGTTGGTGATCACGTGGTCGGCCACGGCGGTCGGGCCTTGATCCGCAACCGGGCTGCCGGGAACATGAATCAGCAGATTGGCACCGGCCAGGTCGCCGTCGTTATCGCTGATGACATAGCTGATCTGTTCGGTCAGCGCCGCACCGCCCACAGCACTCGCCGGGGTGTACGTGAACGCCCCGCTGAGCACATTGACCACCAGCGTCCCGCCGTGATCGCTGACGACGGTGAGGTTGCCGGTCGTGGCGTTGAAACTGCCGTGATCCGTGCCTTGTGCGGTCACCGCGCCGGTTTTTGGATCGTAGGAATAGACCGTTTGGTCGACGGTGATCGACTGGATAAATCCACCGTCGGCACCGAATGCGCCACCGCTCAGCAGGCTGCCGCTGGTGCCACCTTGGACTGTACCGGTGAGCACCGCGCTCAACTGGCCGAGATCGGTGACGATGACCGCGCCACCAGTCCCTTGGGCATTGTTGTTATGGGCGATAGGGTCAAGATAAGTCCCGCTGATGTCGGTGCCCAGGCCAATGGCGTATGCATCAATGCCATGGCTGTCGAGAAAGCTCACCCACGCGTCATGCTCGCCGGGGTCGATGCCGTCGCCCTGTTGCGGGTTGGGCTGACTATTGGGGTTGGTGTGGGTTGGCGACAAAGTTGGATTGCCGTCCGAAAAGAAGTAGGCAAGGTTCTGCGCTCCGGCGAGGCTGCCCTCGGTGACAAACGCGGCTTGCGCGCCCGCCAGCGCCGCATCGTAGTTGGTGCCATTGCCTGCATCCAAGGCGTTGATCAGGCTCTTGGCCGTGGCGACGTCAACCCAGACATCACTTAATACACCGGCCTGGCTGTTGAACGAGACGATCTGCACTTTCACGTCGCCCATGGCGGCGTAGTTGTCCAGCAATTCACTGATGGCCTGCTTGGCCAACTCCAGGCGGGACAAGCCGTTGACCCCGGACGGGTCTTTCATGCTCTCGGAATTATCGATAATCAGCAGCAGGTTGGTGCAGACCGGCTCGGTGGTGACGGCAACTTCAATGTTCGCGGCCTGGGGCAAATCATCGACGATGGTGATGTCCAGCGTGCTGGTCGCCGAATCGTTATCAACGTCGGTGGCAATCACAGTGATCTGCTCGCCGGTGGTGTTGGCGCCCTCCCCGTCGGGATGCGGCGTCGAGCCGTTCAAGGTGTAGCTGTAGCGCACCTCTCCGGTGTCGGGGTCATAACCGATGACGCTGAAGGTGTTACCCAACGCGGTGGTGACGGGTTGCGAAAAATCAGCGACCACACCGCCACTGACCACGACAATGCCGCCCACGGTCAGGTTCTGCAGCCCATCCACGGCCGTCACCTTGAAACTGCCGGTCTGCGTCAGAGCATCGCCATCACTGGCCGAGCCCGACGGCAGGTTCGCTTCATTGAGGGTCAGGGCACCGCCGGAAAGCTCGACGCCATGGTCGGTTGGCGGTTCTACCGGGGGCTCAACCGGTGGTTCGGGCGGGGTAACCGGCGGCTCGGTTGGGGGTTCAACCGGTGGCTCGGTCGGGGGCGTCACCACGGGCGGTTCGATTGGCGGCTCTACCGGCGGCGGCTCAGGAGGTTGAGCAGGCGGCTCGATGATCGGCGGCACGACCTCCGACGGCGCATCGGGCGAACCGTTGCGAAAGCCTTCGATGCGGCCCTCGGGAAACTCCGGCACATCGGTGAATCCGGCCGTCGGGAAGCCGATCACCGGGGTCACCACGCCACCGGTTTCCGTCAACAGCACAGCCGAATGACCGCCACCCAACGCGCCGGGCGTACCGCCGGGATTGTCGGGACCGGTAGCCGGCGCGTCCGCGACCTGCGTCGGGTCGGCACCGGCGGCAATGGCTTGCTGCAACTGCTGGACTTCGGCGAGCTGGGCGATGGTCGGCGTTATCGGGTCCGCAGTGTCGACATGGGTGGCGTGATTGGCAAGGATCTGCGCCGTCAGCGGCAACTGGCTGTCGCGCCCAAGCGTCAGCTCGCCACCGGCTGCCAGATGCACCGCCACCGCACCATTGGCGCCGGTCTGCAGTTGCTCCCCCGCAAACAGCCGATCGCCTGGCTGCAAGACGCGTCGTGTGCCGTCCTCCGCGACGGCAAAAACTTCCCCTACCACTTGTCGCACCGTACCGATGAGCCTGGCCATATTCCCTCCATTAATCACAACAATCAGGTCCGTAAACCTTACAAATTCGCTTGAAAATGCTTCTGGCACGTTACGAAAACTGGCTTTAATTTCCATATCGACAAAATACTGACACTCGTAAAATTCAGATATTTGCTTTAAAAATCAGCCAATTCCAGCCAGTCAAAATATCGCCATTAATCCGTAATTCTTAATTTAGGCACCTTAAGCATCTGTATTTACTGGATCAAGCCAACCAACAATCGCTGCTCTTTGAAAAAACGCATAAGTTTTTTTTGGCATAAGGCTTATGAAAAAAACGTCTTGGCAACGCCCAAAGTTGTTCTTAGCTGTGATGTTACAAACCTGATACGGTTTCCATCGCAGAAAACGCCATTTTAATGGCGAAACGAACATTACTACTTAGGGAGAAGTACTCATGCGCGATTTGACCCCGCTCTACAGTGCAGTCGTGTTGGCGGTGGCCTGTGCCCAAGCGCAAGCCATGTCCTTGACCGATGCGATCCAAAGCACCATCAACAATCACCCGGAAATCCACGCCAGCAAGAACAATCGACTGTCTGCCGATGAGGATGTGAACGTCGCCAAGGGCGGGTACTTGCCCACCGTGGATCTGATCGCCGCGTATGGTCGCCAGCGTGTCGACAATCCAACCACCCGCGCGCTGTACGGCCACGAAGACAAATCGCTGAACTACACCCAGTCGGAGCTGCGCCTGCGCCAGTTGTTGTTCGATGGTTTCAATACCCCCAATGAAGTCGGACGCACCAAAGCGGTGGTCAACTCCCGCGCCTATTACGTACAAGGCACTTCGGAAAGCCTCGCCCTGCGCGCGATCGAGGTGTATCTGGAAGTCCTCAAGCGCCGGGAACTGCTGACCCTGGCCAAGAACAACCTGCAAGCCCACTTGCGCATCAACGATCAGATCGGCTTGCGCAGCGACCGCGGCGTCGGGACCACCGCCGACCGTGACCAGTCGCGAGCGCGCCGGGCATTGGCCGAAAACAATTTCTATACCGCCCAAGTCGACCTCGCCGACGCCGAAGCGAACTTCTTCAGTGCCGTGGGACGCGTGCCGGACGAGCTGGAATCCCCGCCGTCGATCAAGGGTGAAGTGCCGCTGAGCCTGAGCGATGCGCAGAAAAGCATGCTGGTCAACAACCCGTACCTGAAGTCGGCTCAGGCCGATGTGCAGGCCGCCGAGAAACAATACGAGATCGCCAAGTCGCCGTTCTACCCGCGCTTCGACGCCGAACTGGCCGTCGGCGCCAACGACAACCTGCAAGGCGAGGAAGGCCACGACAACGAATGGCGCGCCGCCGTGGTGATGAATTACAACCTGTTCAACGGCAACCGCGACAAGGCGCGCATGCGTTCCGATTCCTACAAGACCGGCCAGGCCATGGATATCCGCAACAACGCCCTGCGCATGCTCAACGAGAACATGTCACTGGCCTGGAACGCCATGAACAACGCCCGCCAGCAAACCCCGGTAGCACGTGAGTACGCCGAGACCACCACCCGGGTTCGTGCCGCTTATCAGGATCAGTTCGGCCTCGGGCAACGCACCTTGCTTGATCTGCTGGACAGTGAAAACGAGCTGTACAACGCCAGCCGCCGCTACACCGAAGTGCGCTACACCGAAGAGTTCGCCATGTACCGGGTGCTGGCCACCGAAGGCGAATTACTGCGCAAGCAGCGTGTGGTGCTGCCCGCTGAAGCGTTGGCGCTGACGGAAGTCAAAAGCGAAGCCCGCCTGCCCGAATTGAAATAGTGCATCCGCCCAGGGAGTACGCCCGTGACAAGCATGGAATTGCCGCACCCACTCGACCCTCGTTCAAGCTTTGACGACCCGTTGCTCGACGGCTTGTTGATCCTGTGCAAGCTGCACGACTGCACGGCAAGCCGCTCCAGCCTCAGCGCCGGCCTGCCGCTGGCGCAACAGCGTCTGAGCGCGGATTTACTCCCGCGCGCCGCTGCCCGGGCGGGCTTGCAGGCGCGCTGGTTGCGCCGCGAGCTGAACACCATCGACCCCTTGAGCCTGCCGGTCCTGTTGTTGTTCGAAGGGCAGAGCTGCGCGGTATTGCGCAGCTGGGGCGAAGACGGCCGAGCGCTGATCCTGCCGTGCGAGAGTGATGGCGGTGAGCAATGGGTCACCCGTGATGAACTAGGCCAACGCTACAGCGGCCAGGTGTTGTTCGCCCGCCCGCGCCATGAGCTGGAAGACCTGCGTGCGCCGCTGGTGCCACGGGTCAAGGCGTGGTTTCGCGACACCCTGAAACTGTCGCGCTGGCTCTACAGCGATGCGATTCTCGCCAGCCTGTTGATCAACGTGCTGGGCCTGATGGTGCCGCTGTTCGTCATGCAAACCTATGATCGCGTGGTGCCCAATCAGGCCTTGTCGACACTGTGGGTGTTGGCCATCGGCTTGTTGGTCGGCACGCTGTTCGAACTGGCGTTGCGCTTGATTCGCGCGCATTTGCTGGATCAGGCGGGCCGCAAAACCGACGTAATCCTGTCCGCGACGCTGTTCGAACGCATCACCGGCATGGCCATGAAAGCGCGCCCCGCCACGGTCGGCGGTTTCGCCCAGAGCATTCACGATTTTCAAGGTCTGCGGGAATTTCTCACCGCTGTCACCTTGACCAGCATGATCGACCTGCCCTTCGCCGCGTTGATGCTGGTGGTGATCGGCCTGCTCGGCGGCTGGCTGGTGTTGATTCCGTTGCTGGCCTTTCCGCTGACGATTCTGTTTGCCTGGCTGATCCAGATTCGCCTGCGCGACACCGTGCAAAAAAGCCTGAGCCTGGGTGCCGAACGCCAGGCGCTGCTGATCGAAACCCTCGGCGGCCTGGAAACCCTCAAGGCCTGCGGCGCCGAAGGCCAGCGCCAGCATCAGTGGGAAACCACCCACGGCGCGCTCACCCAACTGGACAGCCACGCCCGCAATCTTGCTGCGCTGGCCAGCAATGGCACGCTGTTCGTGCAGCAGTTTTCCGGCATGGCGACCATCGTCGCCGGGGTGTACAGCATCGTCGCCGGTAACCTCAGCGTCGGTGCGCTGGTGGCGACGTATATGCTCGGCAGCCGGGTCCTGGCGCCGCTGGGGCAGATCGCCGGATTGATCACGCGCTACCAGCAAGCGCAACTGACCATGAAAAGCACCGACGCGTTGATGTCCCTGCCTCAGGAACGTGACGCCGCCCAGCGCTCCCTGGAACGCACGCCACTGCTGGGCGCCATCAGTTTCAGCCAGGTGAGTTTTCGCTATGGCAAGCAAGGCCCGCAAGCGCTGTCCGGCATCAGCTTCAAGGTCCGGCCGGGCGAGCGGATCGGCATTATTGGCCGCAGCGGTTCGGGAAAAAGCACCCTGGCGCGGCTGATGATGGGTTTCTATGAACCGGACGAGGGCCAGTTGTTACTCGACAATCTGGACCTGCGCCAACTGGACATCGCCGACCTGCGCCAACAGATCGGTTATGTCGCCCACGACCTGCCGCTGCTGGCCGGTAGCCTGCGGGATAACCTGACACTGGGCGCGCGCTACATCAGTGATTCACGAATGCTGGAAGTCGCCCGCATCACCGGCGTCGACGAGCTGGCCCTGCGTCACCCGCAAGGTTTCGACCGGCCGGTAGGCGAGCGCGGCCAGCTGCTTTCCGGCGGTCAGCGTCAGGCGGTGCTGTTGGCCAGGGCATTGCTGCTGGACCCGCCGATCATGCTGCTGGATGAACCCACCAGCCACATGGACAACGGCAGCGAAGACGTCCTGCGCCAGCATCTGTACGAATTGATGCCCGGCAAAACCCTGCTGTTGGTCACTCACCGCATGTCGATGCTGACGCTGGTCGACCGGCTGGTGGTGATAGACAGCGGCAGGATCGTCGCCGATGGCCCCAAGGACGCGGTCATCGAAGCATTGCGCAAAGGCCAGATCGGCTCAGCCTCGGTTTAAGGAGCAGCACTTATGTCAACCATTCAAACCCCGCGTTATTTCAACCCGCGCCTGCGCGATGACCTTGAGTTCATGCCTTACCGGGCCGGCGCCTTGAATCACGATGCATCGAGGACTTCCCGGGTGACCGTCTGGGTCATTGCCGCGCTGATGGTCACTGCGCTGGTCTGGGCAAAATTCGCCGTCCTCGAAGAAGTGACCATGGGCGAAGGCAAGGCGATTCCGTCGAGCAAAGTGCAGGTCATCCAGAACCTGGAAGGCGGCATCGTCACCGAGATTTTTGTCCGCGAAGGGCAGATGGTGAACAAGGGCGAGACCCTGCTGCGCCTGGATGACACGCGCTTTCGTTCGAACAAGGGGGAGAGCGAAGTGGACCGCTACACCTTGACCGCCCAGGTTGAACGCCTGTCCGCCGAGGCAGAAGGCCGGCCTTTCAAACTTTCCGATGAGGTCATCGCCAAGGCGCCACAGGTGGCGGCGGACGAACTGGCGCTGTATCAATCCCGGCAACGCCGTCTGGCCAGCGAGCAACGTACGCTCAACGAACAGTTGCGCCAGAAAACCCAGGAACTGGCGGAGTTTCGTTCCAAGCAGGATCAATACCGCAACAGCCTTGGCCTGGTTCAGGAGGAGTTGAACATGTCCGCGCCGCTGGTGGGGTCTGGCGCGGTTTCGCCGGTGGAAATCCTGCGCCTGAAACGCAGCGCCGTGGAAATTCGCGGTTCCATGAACGCCACGACCCTGGCCATTCCGCGCGCAGAATCGGCGATCAACGAGATCAAGAGCAAGGTCCAGGAATCGGAATTCGCCTTTCGCTCCGACGCGTCAAAGGAGCTCAATGAAAAACGCGCAGAATTGTCCAAGATCAGCGCCAACAGCATCGCCATCGACGACCGCGTGACGCGCACCACGGTGGTCTCTCCGGTGCATGGCATCGTCAAGATGCTCAAGGTCAACACCATCGGCGGCGTCGTCCAGCCAGGCAGCGATCTGGTCGAAATTGTACCGTTGGAAGACAACCTGTTGATCGAAGCCAAGGTCCGTCCGCAAGATGTGGCTTTTCTGCATCCCGGCCAGAAAGCCATGGTCAAGTTCAGCGCCTATGACTACACCATTTATGGCGGCCTGCCGGCCAAACTGGAACTGATCGGCGCCGACACCATTACCGACGACAAGGGCAACAGCTTCTACCTGATCCAGGTGCGCACCGATCGCAATCACCTGGGCAACGACGCCAAACCGCTGCTGATCATCCCCGGCATGATCGCCACCGTGGATATCATCACTGGCGAGAAAAGCGTGATGGATTACCTGCTCAAACCGGTCCTCAAAGCCCGGACCGAAGCGCTGCGGGAGCGGTGAGGAAGATCTCCAGCGCCGGGTTTGTGGGAGCGAGCTTGCTCGTGAAGGGTTTCAGGCGCTGCAGATGGGCGCCCGAGCCGACGCCCTCCCGGCTGAAGCCGGTCCTACGGGATCGCAGCCTGCTCTGGTTATTTCTTCTTGTCCCGCGCAAACGCCGCTTCCAGCGCCTCATTCAGGGTGCGTAACACTTTGACCCGGGCCCAGCGTTTGTCGTTGGCTTCGATCAAGGTCCAGGGGGCGATTTCGGTGCTGGTGCGGTCGACCATGTCGCAGACCGCATCGCGGTATTGCGGCCATTTCTTGCGATTGCGCCAGTCGTCGTCGGTGATCTTGTAACGCTTGAAGGGGATTTTCTCCCTGGCCTGGAAACGCTCAAGCTGGGTTTTTTCGTCAATGGCCAGCCAGAATTTGACCACCACAATCCCGGCGTCGGTGAGCTGTTCTTCAAAGTCGTTGATTTCGCCGTAGGCCCTTAGCCAGTCCGCTTCGCTGCAAAACCCTTCCACGCGCTCGACCAACACCCGACCATACCAGGAGCGGTCGAAAATGGTGAATTTGGGCTTTGCCGGAATCTGCCGCCAGAAACGCCATAGATAAGGCTGCGCCAGCTCATCCTCGGTAGGCGCAGCAATGGGCACGATGTTGTACTGACGCGGGTCAAGCGCCGCCGCGACCCGGCGAATCGCCCCGCCTTTGCCCGCAGCGTCGTTGCCCTCGAACACCGCCACCAGCGCATGTTTGCGCATGCGCTTGTCACGGATGTTGCCGGACAGCCGCGCCTGCTCGGTGATCAACTGTTCTTCGTAATCGTCCTTGCTCAGGTTCAACGTCATGTCGAGGCTGCTCAACAACGTGATATCGCCATGACCGGGCGGCAGAGGCGGCACGGTGACGACCGTTGATTCGGCTTGCGGCGTTTTCAATGCTGCCTGCAAACCTTCAAGCAACAAACGGCCGACCGTCAGGCTGCGGTAGTACGGGTCAACGCCTTCGATCACATGCCAGGGCGCGTAGTCGCGACTGGTGCGCCGCAGCACACGCTCACCGAAGCGCACGAATTTGTCGTAGGTCTTGGATTGCTGCCAGTCCAGCGGGCTGATCCGCCAGCTGTGCAGCGGATCATCCTTGAGTTGTTTGAGGCGCGATTTCATTTGCTTCTTGGACAGATGAAACCAGAACTTGAAAATCACCGCGCCTTCATCGCAGAGCATTTTTTCCAGACGTTCGGAGCCATTGATCGCCTGATCCAGCACCGCATCCTTGAACAACCCATGCACGCGACCTTGAAGCATCTGGCTGTACCAGTTGCCGAAGAAAATCCCCATGCGACCCTTGGCCGGCAACTGGCGCCAATACCGCCAGGCCGTGGGATGGGCCAATTCCTCATCGGTTTGCTGATCAAAGGTCCGCACTTCGATAAAGCGCGGGTCCATCCATTCATTCAGCAGCTTGACCGTTTCACCTTTGCCCGCGCCTTCGATGCCGTTGATCAGCACGATAATCTGGCGACCTGCCTGCTCGTGGAGATCAAACTGAGCGTCGAGCAATGCTTCACGCAAGGCGGGTACTTCGGCGTCGTAGGTTTCTTTGGCGATGACGTGACCGATTTCAGCGGATTCGAACATGAGCGGCTCTCTTGAGAAGGTCTGCGGCTAATGTAGACCAGCTTGATGTGCTGGCGATCCTCGTGGATCAATTAAAAGGCCCGTCGGTTTGAATGACGGGCCTATGCTGCAACAAACGCTGGGCCGCGCGCGCTTACCCGTTTTTACGCAGGGTGTCGGTGATGTGCGCCAACAGGGCTTTCTGTGCAGCGGTCAGCCTGGCGATCAATGCCCGGCCCTGACGGTCGAACTCATCATGGTCCACAGGCGGATTGCCACGTAGCGCCACCAAGTCGCTGTTGGCCGCCGCCAGGGCGGCGGGGTCGTTTGCGGCATGCGCGGCATTGAGTCGCTCATAAAGGGCGCTGTGGCGACGAAGGTTTTCGGTCATGTCGATTGGCGGATGTTCCAGCAGGGCTTCCTGCTCGGCCCTTATGGGTGCGGTCACACGCTGCAGATCAGCTTGATATTCAACCTGCAGACGCTCGCTCCAGCGGCGGTCCGCCAGGGCGTATTCAAGAAACTCCACCCCCGCTTCGCGCTGCCTGATGACTCGCGCGGCATCGAGAATGTTGCGGTGTTCCACGGCAGCGACACGGTCCCAGACCATGCCGACGGGTTGTCCCGGCAGGTTCAGCTCGGTGGCCAGACCAATGCGATAGGCCATGCGCACTTCGGCATGATCAACACGTGCCCCACGCGCTTCGCGAGAGGCAATCTCGACATCGGCAATGACCTGAACTTCATTGAGGCGAAACAGGCTGCGAATCACGCTTAACAACGCCTGGGTCCGCTGCGCCTCAGGCACATTCTGCAATGCGGCCTCGGCATACACCGCGACCTGGACATCGCTGAAGATCAACCGAGCTCCGTCCTGGCAGGTCTGATCAGCACCGAACAGTCGATCATTGGCCATGATTTCCAGGTCAGCGCGCAGCTGGTGATTATTCCCGGCGGCTTCAAGCACGCGCATGACATCGCTGGCGAGTTCTGCATGGACCCGTATGAAATCGCGGCTTTCCCTCAGCCTTTGCAGCAATATCAACAGATTCGGCGCGTCACCGGTCTGTTCCACGCGCTCCCAGGCGGCACGGATTCTGGAGTTGAATTCAGGGCGGCCTTCTACGATCCAGATATCCACGCTAGGGACCGGCACAGGAGGAACCGAATGGTCAACGTTATGGCTGTGCCAGGCGACCTCTTCGTCCGATGAATAGTCTTCGCTTTCAGCTTCCGAGGTGGTCGGGGTGCGCGCCATGTTGCTAATGCTGTCAGGGTAGCCGTATTCCAGCTCATACATATTGCTGTTGCGCTGGTTCAACCAGCATTCGAGCAGCTCAGCATGATCGAAGGGATTTTCACTGCCGTAGACCGTCATCAGGAACCGGGGGCCCTGCTCGTTATCAATCAGAAACCGCGGCAAGTGGACAATCTGGTTACGGCTGATATCCAGCACCTCCAGAGGAAGATCGTCGGTCCACACCGGCCATTGTGTGAGTTGCATGTTGGCCATATACAGCCGTCGGGCGTGAAGGCCAGCGGTATGCGTCAACTCACCCAGCGTATTGCCGGAGATGTCCAGCATGGAAAGTTCCGGCAGGCTCATGAACACGTCCATCGCGGCTTGATCGATGATCAGCCCGGTATCCTCGAAGGACAGCTCGCTCAATCGAGGCAATGCGCTTAATCCCTGCGGCACATGGCTCAACCCGGGACCGAGTATGTCCAGCCGCGTCACGCGACTGAAGCGTTGCAAAAACCGGCTCATCTGTTGGTCGGTAGCGGTGATGTTATCCAGCGTGATTCTGCTGATCGCTTCGTAGTGCCCGGGAAGGTCCGGCAAGTCTTCCAGCAAAGCCAGATCCACCGATTCCAGCACCAATCCGCGGACGTTAAAAAGCGAGCCCATGTGACTGCTGCGCCAGGCGTTACCGACAGCCTGAGCGATTGAGCGCCGCGCTGCCGCCTGCGCTGCGCCGCCGGCTTCCACCCAGCCTTCCAGCGTCGAACGCAGCACGTCAAATGCCTGCTGGTCTTCCAGCGTGGCGCGCATCAAAGCCTGCACGTCATAACCGTTGTCGACCAGCCTGCCGGAAACGTAGCGCTCCATATCAGCGATCTCGGGATACAAAATGCGCAAGGTTGCCTCCAGCTCCCGTACTGCGAGGTCGTATCGCTCGACCGCTTGCAAATCCGCAGGAAGCCGGCCGCGACCGCTCATTTCATAACCGATCCGGCCATCGGCCAGTCGTTTCGGCCAGCGCGCGCCGGGCTTGAGCGCCCACTGCTCCAGTATGCTGGAGATACGCGGACGGTCTTCGAAAGCGGCACCAATAATGCGACTGCGCAATGCCGGCGCGTCGTCGATGGCGTCGGGGAACCCTATGGCATGCCGCGACGCCTCAGGCAACGCTTGCAGGGCGGCGGCAAAGAAATTGTCCTGCCCCGCGCTGCCTGGACTCAGTTCAATGCCTTCGCTATCGACCGCCTCGAAGGCAAGGCCACGTTTAATGAGTATCCCGCGCTGCGGCGCCTGCGGGTTGCCAAGAGACGCCAGCACGGGACCGCCCAGCGCAGCGTCATGCACTTCCACTCGCAAGTCGCTCGGCCAGCCTGGCAAGTCTCCCAGCAAGGCCAGGGCCACCTTGAGCGTGTCGGGGTTATCCGCCCTGGAGGTCAGACAAAAACCTTCCAGCGCACGATCAAGCCGAGTTTCCTGGATATAACCTCGTGCCCTGCCCGCGATTTCCAAAGGCAAGCGCTGGCCAGCCCTCATGCTGGCGATTTGTTCGGCCGTGGCCTGAGACAGCAGTTCCCCAGCGGTCGTCGACGGCAGCGACGGGAAGTCGCGTTTGATCAGGCTGACCAACGGGTCGCTGCTCACGTCCAGGCGCTGGTACAGCAGATCGAACAACCACGCAGAACGACCTTCGGCGAAGCGGGCGATTTTCGCTGCGAGATTCTCCGGTGTGCGGGGCAGCGAACGGCCAAAGAGGCGATTTTGCCCACCCTCACCCAACCCTTCGATGATCGCTTGCAGGAGCTGGCCATCGGTGATCAGGCCTTGAGTCAGCTGCAACGGCTCAAGGCTCGGCACACGATTGGGATGGGCCAGCGGTAGAGTGCTCGCGCCATATTCAGCGATTTTCAGCCCTTGGCTATCGAGCACATGAATAGGCCGTCCAACAGGCCAGCCCGGCAATGCAACCAATAGTTCCAGCTGCAACTGCGCGTCGGCCGAGGCGTAAGCGCCGACATCATTGATGCGCCGGTGAAACGTAAGGACGTCCTTGTCCAGTGCTGCCCGCTGGATGATATCGGCCGCGCCCGGCAAAGGTGCGTCGGTCAGCCGAGTCGCGTGGCCGAAGGGCGTCAGCTCCGGCGGCGCCAAACGTATCTCGCCACCTGGCAGTCGGGTCGGGACCATTTTCTCGATAAAGGACGAAGGCTTGAGGAGCGGCATTTCGGGTGCTTGCCCAGCCTTGACCAGCGCGCCAAACGCAGCCATGAACGCGAGGTTTTCCGCGACGCTGCCCAAATGTTCCAAGGCCTCCTCCATGTCGGAGTGATGCCAGGCGTCGATTCCCTGAAAGGTTTCAGTCAGCAATTGCGCACCGGCCACGACCATCATCGCTTCGCCCAGCAACGGCACGAACAGCGCCGCAAGGTTCACCACGTTCAGGCCCACGGAGAGATATCCCGACAATCGGGCCCGACGCGACGCTTCATCTTCATCGCCGGTCGGCACTGCCAGCACACGGGCATCGTCCTTGATGCGCAGCATATTCTGGAAATAAAAATGGCTGAACAGGTCGTAAGGCATTTCGTCGAGTGCAATGTCCAGATCAAAATCGCTGTCGACTTCGCGAACATGCATCAGGCGCGGAATAAGGGCGTTGTCATCGGGATCAAAGCGCAATCGGCCCGGCGCGACGCGATCAGCCACCTTGCTGTAGAACGCCGCCTTGCTGCGTTGCGCGATAAAACGGTTCATGAAGCGTTTGCAATAAGTCGGCGTAAACCTGCGATTCAACAGCCTCTTCAACTCATCGAATGAGCTGAACTCCTTCAGGCTCTGGCCCAAACCGTCAGGGATGTAGATCACGCAGGTTTTTGCACCCTTGATGGTAAAAATCAGAATGTCACGCACGCTAAAGCCGCAGATTGTCAGGCAGCCGTAATCCAGTGTGCCGCTTCTGGCGCGCTCGGGAAGCGCCAGCAGGTGCTTATAGAATGTTTCGGAAATGTCTTTGCGCAGGTAGGCAATGTGCGCCTGAACCTTCAACGCGTTGAGCGCCTTGCGGCCGCACAGATCGGTGATCTGTGCGCTGCTTTGCATGTCACTCCTCTCTGAATCGCCGGTTGACGGGCCAAGCACTCGGTCCAGATGCCGCTGATATTGGCGGCCCAGGTCCAGCTGGCGACAGACACGCATGAATCTGGCCGGGTCGATATTCATCGGATGGCGCGGGTACTCGTCGTAACTGCCGTAACGCTGGTCGGTGACCGGCCTGACCTCGACAATCCGCATGCGCCCTGATTTATGCGGCGCATCGACTTCTTCCTGATGGAAATTCTGTAGCGCTGCGTGCAGCAATGTTTGCAGGCAAACCTCAGGCGGTGCGAGTTGCGGCTGACCAAAGGCGCCGCGCTGGTAGATGTCTTTGAAAACGTAAGCGTTGTCGACGTCCAGTCCCGGACCAAACTCATCGTCCAATGCCTGCTTCAACAGCGGTCGGGCAAATTCGTCCAGCGCCTGGATTCGCGCCAGCGTCAGGCCCCATTCCTCGCGAAGCTGCTGACCGCTGACCATGTCGCGATTCAACGTTTGCCGGCTTGGCGCAGCGGCTTCTACATACCATGCAGGCAGCGTTTCGCTGATCAGTCCTTGGTGGGGATGGGCAATAATCGAGGTCATGCTCAATGTCCTTATCGAGAAGAAAAGAAGTGAGAGCTGACCAGCCAATGCGCGGTGTCAGGATATAAATAATTATTTGTCGTTAATATGACGCCCCCCTGCGCACAGGCCCGACCGAACATGACTGTTACCCGCCACGCCCAGATTGACTGGGATGAACAAGGCAATCCCCACTCGCGGGAATTTTGCGACGTGTATTTCTCCACTGAATCCGGCCTGGCGGAGACCCGGCATGTGTTCCTGGTGCAGAACGATCTGGCCAATCGCTTCACGGCGTTGCCCGAACATGGCCGCTTGGTCATTGGCGAAACCGGATTCGGCACGGGTTTGAATTTTCTCTGCGCGTGGCAGCTGTTCGAGGAATGCGCGACAGCCAGCGCTCGCCTGCATTTCGTCAGCGTCGAGAAATTCCCGTTGAGCCTCGTCGACCTGCAACGTTCCCTGGCGCTGTGGCCGGAACTGGCGGCATTCGCCGAACAGTTGCTCGCGCAGTACGTGGCGGTGCATGAAGGGTTCCAACGTTTTGTATTCGACGGCGGGCGCGTCACCCTGACCTTGCTGATCGGTGATGCGCTGGAGATGCTGCCGCAGCTGGACGGGCAGATCGACGCCTGGTTTCTCGACGGTTTTGCCCCGGCGAAAAACCCGGAAATGTGGACCCCGCAGCTGTTCGCCGAACTGGCCCGGCTGGCTGCGCCGGACTCGACCATCGGCACTTTCACCAGCACCGGCTGGGTTCGTCGCGCCCTGAACGCCGCAGGCTTCAAGATGAAACGCGTGCCCGGCATCGGCCATAAATGGGAGGTGCTGCGCGGCGTGTTTGTCGGCTGGCCCGAGGAGGCTCCAGCGATCCCTGCCGCAAAACCCTGGTTCGCCCGACCCGCGAAATATGCAGGTCAGCGCAAGGCGCTGGTGATCGGCGCGGGCATGGCCGGTTGCACCACCGCCGCCAGCCTTGCCGCGCGGGGGTGGCAAGTCAGCCTGCTGGAGCGGCATGCCGAGGTCGCGCAGGAAGCTTCGGGCATGCCCCAAGGCGTGTTGTATCTGAAACTGTCCGCTCACGGCACGGCGCTTTCACAATTGATCCTCAGCGGATTCGGCTACACGCGCCGCGCCCTTGAACGCCTGCAGCGCGGCATCGACTGGGACGGCTGCGGCGTGCTGCAACTGGCGTTCAACGACAAGGAAGCGCAGCGTCAGGCGCAACTGGCCGAGGCATTCGACCCCGAGCTGTTGCAGCTTGTGGATAAGTCCGAAGCCGAAGCCCGCAGCGGCATCACGCTGACCAGTGGCGGGCTGTTTTTCCCGGAAGGTGGCTGGGTTCATCCGCCAGCGCTGTGCCGGGCCCATGCAGCGCATGCGAATATCGAGCTGCACCTGCATCGCGAGGTCGTCGAACTGCGCCGGAATGGCGATCAATGGCAGGCATGGGATGGCGATAAGCTGCTGGCCACTGCGCCGGTGGTGATTCTGGCAGGCGCGGCCGATATCAAGCGCTTCCCGGCCAGCGCCGATCTGCCGCTCAAACGCATTCGCGGACAAATCACCCGTTTACCGCAGACCGAGGCGAGCCAGACGTTGCGCACGGTGGTCTGCGCCGAAGGCTACGTCGCCCCGCCACGCCTGGGCGAGCATACGCTGGGTGCCAGTTTCGACTTCAAGAATGACGATTTGAGCATCACTACGGCTGATCACTTGGGCAATCTGCACTATATGCAGGAAATATCCGACGATCTGCTTGAGCGGCTCGGCGCACCGAGCCTGGCGCCAGAAGACCTGCAAGGCCGCGCGGCCTTTCGCTGCACCAGCCCGGATTACCTGCCCATCGTCGGACCGCTGGCGGACAAGGAAGCGTTCACCCAGACCTACGCGGCGCTGAGCAAAGACGCACGTCAGGTGCCGGACGCGCCCTGCCCCTGGCTGGAGGGTTTGTACATCAACAGCGGCCACGGCTCGCGCGGGCTGATCACTGCACCGCTATGCGCCGAACTGCTCGCCGCCTGGCTGACCGACGAACCCTTGCCGCTGCCGCGCAGCGTCGCCGAAGCCTGCCACCCGAACCGCTTCATGTTGCGGGAGTTGATTCGGGGCAATTGAAAACACCGACGGGATCCGTAGGACCGGCTTTAGCCGGGAGGGCTGGAATTCAAACAACGAAGCCGCTGTGAATGGACTGGCCTCCTCCCGGCTAAAGCCGGTCCTACGCAATGCGTTGCGAAAAGCCGCTATCCTGCCCCTTCTCTCCCGTCCTGGAATCGAGCCCGCCGATGCTTGAGGTAAAAAACGTCTTCAAGAGCTACGCCACCGCCCAAGGCCCGCTGGCTGTGTTGCGCGGAGTTGATCTATGTCTGGAAAACGGCAGCAGCCTGGCCTTGATGGGGGAATCCGGCAGCGGCAAAAGCACGTTGCTGCATCTGGTGGCCGGGCTGGATCAGGTGGACAGCGGGCTGATTGCAGTCGGCGGCCAGCGCCTGGACCGCATGAACGAAGCACAGCTGGCGAATTGGCGGCGTACCGAGATCGGTCTGGTGTTCCAGCAGTTCAACCTGATCGGCAGCCTGAAAGTCGAGGACAACCTGGCGTTTCAGGCGCGGCTGGCCGGGCGCTATGCGCCCAAGTGGCAGGCGCAACTGGTGGAACGTCTGGGCCTTGGCGACTTGCTCAAGCGTTATCCCGAGCAACTTTCCGGCGGACAGCAGCAGCGCGTGGCAATCGGCCGCGCGCTGGCGTCGCGTCCGGGTTTGCTGCTGGCCGACGAACCCACCGGCAACCTCGACGAAGCCACCAGCGATGAAGTCCTGCACTTACTGCTGGAGCTGCTGCAAGACAGCCCGACCAGCCTGTTGATGGTCACGCACAGCCCACGGGTTGCCGAGCGTCTGGCGCAGAAAGTGGTGTTGCATCTGGGTCGTCTGGCGGCCGGGAGCGAGGGCTGAGATGCGGGTTTTCTACTGGACGCTGCGCGCCCTGCTCAGCCATTGGCGCCGCCATCCGGTGCAGTTTTTCAGCGTCTTGACCGGCTTGTGGCTGGCCACCGCGCTGCTCACCGGTGTGCAGGCTCTCAACAGTCAGGCGCGCCAAAGCTACGCCCAGGCCAGCCAGTTGATCGGCGGCGAGCCACAGACCAGTCTCGCCACCGCCAACGGCGCGCCATTTTCTCAGGATCTGTTCATCAGCCTGCGTCGTGCCGGCTGGCCGGTTTCCCCGGTCGTGCAAGGTCGAATCACGCTGCAAGGGCTGGAAGAACGCCGTGTGCAGGTGATGGGTATCGAACCGGTTTCCCTGCCCGCAGGTTCGACGCTTGCCGGGCAAACGTTGGACATCACACAGATCGTCGCCTTCTTCACGCCGCCCGGTCGCACCTGGATCGCGCCGCAAACCCTTGAGGCGCTGGGTCTGCACGAAGGGCAACAACCCTTGACCCTCGACGGGCAAGTCTTGCCGCCATTGCACAGTCAGATCGGCATGGCGCCGGGCGTGCTGTTGATGGACATCGGCTTCGCACAACCGCTGCTCGGTCTATCCGGGCAGATTTCGCGGCTGTTGCTGGACAAACAATTCGCCGCTGGCAACCCAGTGCCGCCGCCTGAATTGAGCGGCCAATTACTGCTGAAAAAAAGCGGCGAAGAGAACAATCTGGCGCGCCTGACCGAAAGCTTCCACCTGAACCTGGATGCGCTGGGTTTCCTGTCGTTCGTGGTCGGCCTGTTTATCGTCCACGCCGCCATCGGCCTGGCCCTGGAGCAGCGGCGCGGGCTGCTGCGCAACCTCCGGGCCAGCGGGGTCAGCGCTCGCTTGTTGATTGCCTCACTCAGCGTCGAACTGGGCGTTTTGGCGCTGCTCGGTGGCGTGTTGGGCGTAGCCAGTGGCTATTGGCTGGCGAGCCTGCTGTTGCCGGATGTGGCGGCCAGCCTGCGCGGGCTGTACGGCGCGGAAGTGGCTGGCCAACTGACGCTTAGCCCGTGGTGGTGGCTGAGCGGTCTGGGCCTGAGCGTGCTGGGTGCGTTACTGGCCGGCGCCAATAGTTTGCTGCGTGCCGCACGCATGCCCTTGCTGGCCTTGGCAAATCCCCAGGCTTGGCATCAGGCGCACAGCCGCTGGCTGCGTCGCCAGGCGTGGGTTGCCAGCGCCGCAGCCGTCATCGCTCTGGCTGCGTTGATCCTCGGTGACAGCCTCGCCAGCGGGTTTGTGCTCATGGCGGCGCTGTTGCTGGGCGCTGCGCTGGGCTTGCCGGTGTTGCTCAACGCCTTGATCAACCTGCTGCTGGGCCGCAGCCGATCGGTTTTGGGGCAATGGTTTCTGGCCGATTGCCGCCAGCAATTGCCTGCGTTGAGCCTGGCCTTGATGGCCCTGCTGCTGGCGTTGGCGGCGAATATCGGCGCGGGCAGCATGACGTCGGGCTTTCGTGCAACGTTCGGCAACTGGCTCGAACAACGCCTGACTGCCGAGCTGTACGTCACGCCGCAAGAACCCGCCCAAGCGCCGCAATTGCAAGCCTGGCTGAATCAGCAACCCAGCGTCACGGCGGTGTTGCCCAATTGGCAGGTGTCGATTCAATTACAGGGTTGGCCCGCCGATGTGTTCGGCGTGATCGACCATCCAACCTACCGGCAACATTGGCCGCTGCTCGAAGCGGCGGCGGGTGATCCCTGGGAGCAACTGGCCCGACAGGACACCGTCATGGTCAGCGAGCAACTGGCGCGCCGCCTGAAGCGGGGACTGGACGATACGCTCAGCATCGCAACGCCCGATGGCCTGTGGTCGCCGCGCATCGTTGGCATCTACGCCGACTACGGCAATCCCAAAGGACACTTGCTGGCCAATTCGCAACATTTTCTTAAGCACTGGCCGCAATTGGCACCCAACCGTTTCAATCTGCGCATCGATCCCGCCGCCGTCCCGCCACTGGTGCGCGCGCTGCAGGATCGCTTTGCCCTGGACGACAACCACATCATCGACCAGAGCCAGCTCAAGGGCTGGTCGACGCAAGTTTTCGAGCGCACCTTCGCCGCGACCGCCGCGCTGAACAGCCTGACGCTAGGGGTGGCGGGCATCGCGCTATTCATCAGCCTGCTGACCCAAAGTCAAAGCCGTCTCAGCCAACTCGCGCCGCTGTGGGCCTTGGGCGTGACGCGGCGGCAGTTGATGCTGCTCAATCTGGGCCAGACCTGGTTGCTGGCGGTGCTGACCCTCGCGTTCGCCCTGCCTCTGGGCCTGCTGCTGGCCTGGTGCCTGGACGCAGTGATTAATGTGCAGGCCTTTGGCTGGCGCCTGCCGTTGCAGATTTTCCCCGCACAACTCGCGCAGCTGGCGGCGTTGGCACTCTTGGCCACCCTGCTCGCCTCGGCCTGGCCGCTGTTGAAGCTGTATCGCACGCGCCCCGCCGACTTGCTAAGGACATTCGCCAATGAGACGTAACGGGCTGGTTCTGATCCTGGGCGCCTTGTTGCTCGCCGCCTGCGACCAGCCGGCCGCGCCGGAAGAAGGCTTCGCCGGGCTGGCGGACAAGGCTGAGCAGTTTGCGCAGGTAACACCGGGGCGGCCGTTCGTCTTCCCGGCTGATCATGGCCCGCATGCTGGCTACCGGATTGAATGGTGGTACATCACCGCCAACCTCAAGGACGATCAGGGCCAGAGCTTCGGCGTGCAATGGACGCTGTTTCGCAATGCGCTGCGCACCGGCGAGACCGGCAGCGGCTGGAACGACGGCACAATCTGGATGGGCCACGCGGCGGTGACTTCGGCGACGCACCATTTCGCCGCCGAACGCTACGCCCGAGGTGGCGTCGAGCAGGCCGGCGTCAACGCAGCGCCGTTTGCAGCCTGGATCGATGACTGGGCATTGAGCAGCACGGCATCCGGGCCAGATCCGCTGGCGTCCATGCAGCTGACTGCCAAAGATCCACGCTTCGCCTATCGATTGACGCTCAAGGCGCAAAAGCCGCTGGTACTGCAAGGTGATCAGGGTTTCAGTCAGAAATCCGAGCAAGGCCAGGCGTCGTATTACTACAGCCAGCCGTTTTTCCAGACCGACGGCGAGCTGCAAATCGACGGCAAGAACTATCAGGTCAGCGGCCCGGCCTGGCTGGACCGCGAGTGGAGCAGCCAGCCGCTGACCGCCAATCAAACCGGCTGGGACTGGTTCTCCGTGCACCTGGACGACGGCGCGGCACTGATGCTTTACCGCATGCGCCAGAAGGATGGCGAGCCGTACCTCACCGGAACCTGGATTGCGGCCGACGGCAGCACGCAGTTGCTGCATGCACGGGACATCAGCCTGTCGCCTCTGCAAACCACGCACGTCGCCGGACACAGCATGCCGACCCGCTGGTCAGTGAAAATCCGGGACAAGGGCCTGGAAATCACCACTACCGCGCTCAATCCCAAGGCCTGGATGGATTTGCGCATCCCGTATTGGGAAGGTCCGGTAACGGTCAGCGGCAGCCATCAAGGGGTTGGGTATCTGGAGATGACGGGGTATTGAATTCAGAGCCTCGCTCCAACGAGTCAATAGACTTATCCCAAATCATCGCCTTATAACCGATTGATCTAAAACTACCCTGTTTCACATAGGTCAGTTTCTGGGTGGTCGTATTTTCCGGCCACCTTCCCCAACGGAAAACCGGTAAGGACTTATGTGCGGATTAGCAGGTGAATTGCGTTTTGATCATCAACCGGCGGATCTCGCCGCGGTTGAACGAATTACCCATGAGCTGGCGCCTCGCGGCCCGGATGCGTGGGGGTTTCATAGCCAGGGGCCGGTTGCCCTTGGTCATCGTCGATTGAAAATCATGGATTTGTCGGACGGCTCTGCGCAGCCGATGATCGACAGCCATCTGGGCTTGTCCCTGGCCTTTAACGGCGCGATCTACAACTTTCCGGAATTGAGGACCGAGCTGGAAGGCTTGGGTTATCAGTTCCATTCCGGCGGCGACACTGAAGTGCTGCTCAAGGGCTATCACGCCTGGGGCGTGGACATGCTGCCCAAGCTCAACGGCATGTTCGCCTTCGCCATCTGGGAGCGCGACAAGCAAGAGCTGTTCATCGCCCGCGACCGTCTGGGCGTCAAGCCGCTGTACCTGTCGCGCACCGACAAACGCCTGCGCTTCGCCTCGACGCTGCCCGCGCTGCTCAAGGGCGGCGACATCAGCGGCATGCTCGACCCGGTTGCGCTCAATCACTACCTGAACTTCCATGCCGTGGTGCCAGCACCACGCACGCTGTTGGCCGGTGTTGAAAAATTGCCGCCAGCCAGCTGGATGCGTATCGACGCAATCGGCAAGACCGAGCAGAAAGTCTGGTGGCGCCTGCCTTACGGGCCGCATGCCGACGAAACCAGCCTGACCCTGGAAGACTGGCGCGACCGGGTGCTGGACAGCACGCGCGAAGCCGTGGCGATCCGTCAACGGGCAGCGGTGGATGTCGGCGTGCTGCTTTCCGGCGGCGTCGATTCAAGCATGCTGGTCGGCCTGCTGCGCGAAGTGGGGGTTGAAGATCTTTCGACCTTCTCCATCGGCTTTCAGGATGCTGGCGGCGAGCGTGGCGACGAGTTCCAGTATTCGGACCTGATCGCCAGGCATTACGGCACCCACCATCATCAATTACGGATTCAGGAAAGCGAGATCATCGAGCAACTGCCTGCGGCGTTCCGCGCCATGAGCGAGCCGATGGTCAGCCACGACTGCATCGCGTTTTATCTGTTGTCGCGTGAAGTCGCCAAGCATTGCAAGGTGGTGCAGAGCGGCCAGGGTGCTGACGAGCTGTTCGCCGGTTATCACTGGTATCCGCAAGTGGACGGCGCCAGCGACCCGGTTGCCGCCTATCGCGACGCCTTCGTCGATCGCAGCTATGACGAGTACAAGGCCACCGTGCAGCCAAAATGGCTGACCGCTAATGACGCCGCCGGTGATTTCGTACGTGAGCATTTCGCCCAGCCAGGCGCCGATGCAGCGGTGGACAAAGCCCTGCGTCTGGACAGCACGGTGATGCTGGTCGACGACCCGGTCAAACGCGTGGACAACATGACCATGGCCTGGGGCCTGGAAGCGCGGACGCCGTTTCTGGATTACCGTCTGGTGGAGCTGTCGGCGCGCATTCCCGGCAAATTCAAGTTGCCGGACGGCGGCAAGCAAGTCTTGAAAGAAGCCGCACGCATGGTCATTCCTTCCGAGGTCATCGACCGCAAGAAGGGTTACTTCCCGGTGCCGGGCCTCAAGCATTTGCAAGGCGATACCCTGAACTGGGTGCGCGAATTGCTGCTCGACCCGAGCCAGGATCGCGGCCTGTTCAACCCGACCATGATCGACAAACTGCTGACCGACCCTCAAGGCCAGTTGACCCCGCTGCGCGGCTCGAAACTCTGGCAGTTGGCGGCGCTGAACCTGTGGCTCAGCGAACAAGGACTTTGATCTGATGAAACAGAATTCGACGGCTTACAGCCAACGCCTGTTGCGCGGCCAATCGCCCTCGTATGAACGTCTGCAAGCTCGCCTGGCCGAAGATGGCAGCCCGGTCGATGCGCAACCGCTGGCGCTGCATTGCGGCTGGGGTCGGCTATTGATTGGTCACACCTATCCGGACCCGGCGAGCCTGGCCAACGAGTTGCTCAATGAAAAGCCCGGCGAACGCGACATCGCGCTGTACGTCGCCGCGCCGCAGCAAGTGCTGGCGCAGTCGCCGCAACAGTTGTTCCTCGACCCGTCCGACACGTTGCGCCTGTGGTTCAGCGATTATCGGCCGGCGCAGCGGGTGTTTCGCGGGTTTCGCATCCGTCGGGCGCAAAACAGCAACGACTGGCAGGCGATCAATAACCTGTATCTGGCGCGCGGCATGTTGCCGATTGATCCTGAACTGCTCACCCCGCGTCATCAGGGCGGACCGGTGTACTGGATCGCCGAAGATGAAAGCAGCAATGCGGTGATCGGCAGCGTCATGGGCCTGAATCATCAAAAGGCTTTCAACGATCCCGAAAAAGGCAGCAGCCTGTGGTGCCTGGCCGTTGATCCGCAGTGCACGCGGCCCGGTGTCGGCGAAGTGTTGGTGCGGCATCTGGTCGAGCATTTCATGAGTCGCGGCCTGAGTTATCTCGACCTGTCGGTGCTGCATGATAACGAACAGGCCAAGGCACTTTACGCCAAACTGGGTTTTCGCAACCTGCCGACCTTTGCCATCAAGCGCAAGAACGGCATCAACGAATCGCTGTTCCTCGGCCCCGGTCCGTTGGGGGATTTCAATCCCTATGCGCGGATCATCGTCGAAGAAGCGCACCGACGCGGCATTGAAGTTCAGGTCGACGACGCCGAAGCCGGGCTGTTTACCCTGGCCTACGGCGGCCGGCGGATTCGTTGCCGGGAATCCCTCAGCGACCTGACCAGCGCCGTGAGCATGACGTTGTGTCAGGACAAGAGCATGACCCACCGGGCGCTGAAAGCTGCCGGGCTCAACCTGCCCGCCCAGCAACGCGCGGGTGAAACCGAGGCGAATCTGGCGTTCCTCCAAGCACACCGGCAAATCGTCGTCAAACCGCTGGATGGTGAGCAAGGCCAGGGCGTGGCCGTCAATTTGCGCACCCCGGAAGAAATGCAGGACGCCATCGAGCGCGCCCGTCAGTTCGACTCGCGGGTGATTCTCGAAAGCTTCCACGAAGGCCTGGATCTGCGCATCGTGGTGATTGGTTTCGAAGTGGTGGCGGCAGCGATTCGGCGTCCGGCAGAAGTGGTCGGCGATGGTCGACATACCATTGGGCAGTTGATCGAGGCGCAAAGTCGCCGTCGTTCAGCGGCTACTGGCGGTGAAAGCAAGATTCCGCTGGATGAAGAAACCGAACGCACGGTACGCGACGCGGGCTTTACCTATGACAGCGTCCTGCCTCTGGACCAGCACCTGGCCGTGCGCCGCACTGCCAATCTGCACACCGGCGGCTGCCTGGAAGACGTCACCGGAATCTTGCATCCAGTGCTCAACGACGCCGCGATCCGCGCAGCGCGGGCGCTGGACATTCCGGTGGTCGGCCTGGACCTGATGGTCCCGGCGGCCGATCAAGCCGAATACGTTTTCATCGAAGCCAACGAGCGTGTTGGCCTGGCCAACCATGAACCGCAACCCACGGCAGAACGCTTTGTCGATCTGCTGTTCCCCCATAGTTTGCCTGTGCATTCGTAGCCTGTAGGACCGGATGTATCCGGGAGTGCGTCGTGTCAGGCATCCATGATGTCTGGCTGAGCCACCCTCCTCGCGGATAAATCCGCTCCTACGCAGTCTGTACGCGTAAGGCCCCCGCATTTCAGGAGTACCCCGATGACCACTGCAAAAAAAATCCCCGAGCCGGATCTGAATTACCTGCAGAAAGTCCTGTTGGAAATGCTCGCGATCCCAAGCCCCACCGGCTTTACCGACACCATCGTGCGCTATGTCGCCGAGCGTCTTGAAGAACTGGGTATCCCGTTCGAACTGACCCGGCGCGGGACCATTCGCGCCACCTTGAAAGGCAAGCAAAACAGCCCCGATCGGGCGGTTTCTGCGCACCTGGACACCATCGGCGCTGCTGTGCGCGAAGTGAAAGACAACGGTCGCTTGTCGCTGGCGCCGATTGGTTGCTGGTCGAGCCGTTTTGCCGAAGGCAGCCGGGTCAGCGTGTTTACTGACAGCGGCGTGATCCGGGGCAGCGTGCTGCCGCTGATGGCTTCCGGGCATGCGTTCAACACCGCAGTGGACGAAATGCCGATCAGCTGGGATCACGTCGAACTGCGCCTGGATGCCTACGCCACGACCAAGGCCGATTGCGCATCGCTGGGTATCGGCATTGGTGATTTCGTGGCCTTTGATCCGCTGCCGGAATTTACCGAAAGCGGGCACATCAGCGCTCGCCATCTGGACGACAAGGCAGGCGTGGCGGCGTTGCTCGCAGCCCTTAAAGCCATTGTCGACAGCGGCGCCGAACCGCTGATCGATTGCCATCCGCTGTTCACCATCACCGAAGAAACCGGCACCGGCGCGGCGGGCGTATTGCCATGGGACGTCAGTGAGTTCGTGGGCATCGACATTGCGCCGGTTGCGCCGGGCCAGCATTCCAGCGAGCACGCCGTCAGCGTCGCGATGCAGGATTCGGGCGGTCCGTACGACTACCATTTGTCCCGACACTTGCTGCGCCTGGGTGCTGAAAACGAACTGCCGGTGCGCCGGGACATGTTTCGCTATTACTTCAGCGACGCCCATTCGGCGGTTACTGCCGGGCATGACATCCGCACCGCGCTGCTGGCCTTCGGCTGCGACGCGACCCACGGCTATGAACGCACGCACATCGACAGCCTCGCCGGTCTGAGCCGCTTGCTGGGCGCCTACATGCTCAGCCCGCCGGTCTTCGCCAGCGATGCGAAACCGGCGTCGGCGTCGCTTGAAAAATTCAGCCATCAGATCGAACACGACGCGCAAATGGAATCCGACACCCGCGTTCCAGCGGTGGACAGTCTGATTGGGCAGAACCGGGAAGAGGTCGAGTAGTCCACTGGCTCTTCGCGAGCAAGCTCGCTGCCACACAGACTGCACAGGTGCACGAATTGTGGGAGCAAGCCTGCTTGCGAAGGCGGGATCTCATCCGTAGAAGATTCCCCGTCGCGCAGCAGCACCGGTCGCCACTCGCTCCAACAGCGCCTGTGCACTATCATCGCCGGGAATTGATGCGAGAACTCTCATGCTGATCCCCTACGACCAACTCGAAGCTGACACCCTCACCCGCCTGATCGAAGATTTCGTGACCCGCGAAGGCACCGACAATGGCGATGACACGCCCCTGGAAACCCGCGTGTTGCGCGTGCGGCACGCGTTGAACAAAGGTCAGGCGGTGATTTTCTTTGATCTGGAAAGCCAACAGTGCCAGCTGATGCTCAAGCATGAAGTGCCCAAGGAATTCTTCGACTGAAGCGCCACCGGCTCAAGGACAACGTTCTCCCGCGATTTCCTCGCGCTGCTGCGACAGCCGCTGGGCAATGCGTCGGTACACTTCGGCTCGATGAACCTTGATGTGGCTGGGCGCGGTGATACCAAACCGTACTTGATTGCCCTGGATGGCCAGGATTTGTACGGTGATGTCATCGCCGATAGAGAATGTTTCGCCAACTTCCCGCGTCAGTATCAGCATTTTCCTACTCTCTTGAAGTTAAAGAGAATCAGGTTGCATGGGCGTCTTATGCCCATCAATACACAGGCGGAAAATCAGTCATGTCCTTCAAGGCTGCCGGAAAAGCTTGCAGGAAACGTCCTACACTCGATAGAAAAACGCTTGTTCAGTTCAGGGTTATGGCGCAGACCAGCGCGGACCCAACAGGATGATCGTCGCGCCAACTACACACAATGCGGCACCGAGCCAATCAGTATTCAAAGGTCTGACCCGTTCGATAACACCCAGCCAGGCGATGGACGCAATAATGTAGATCCCGCCATACGCCGCATAAGCGCGCCCGGCATAAGTTGCCTCCACTCGAGTGAGCAACAGCGCGAACAACGTCAGGCTGATCAGCCCCGGAATAATCCACAGTGCACTTTTACCCAGACGCAGCCACATCCAGAAGGCATAGCACCCGGCAATTTCAAACAAGGCGGCAAGGAAAAACCACAGGTAGTTGAGCACAGGATAATCTCGTCGAAGGTCGCCAGCGAATGGCGGCAACCCTATCAGAAAGCGCCGAGCCTAGAAATCAGGATGCACAAACCTGTGCAGGAGGGGACTTGTCGCCGAAAATTCAGGCAGGCGACATTGCAATCTTACTTATCCGTTTACCCTGAAAATCGCCTTCGGGGACAAGTCCCCTCCTACATTGGTTTCCCTGTTTGATGGCGACGCATTTTCTCCGACATCGTCGCCATTTCGTCATACAGCAACTGCGGATTCTTGCACTTGAGTTGCCAGGCCATGCGCCCTTGTTCGTGGGGCAGGATCATGAATTCACCTTGGGCGACCTGCTCGAAAATGTAGTTGGCGATTTCACTGGCCGTGATCGGCGAACTCTCCAGCAACTTGCCGACCTGAGCTTTCATGGCCGGCGTTGGCCCTCGGAAGGAGTCCAGCAGGTTGGTCTGGAAAAACGACGGGCAGACCACATGCACGCCGATTTCCTGTTGGCGCAATTCAATCAATAGACTTTCTGACAAGGCCACCACTCCGGCCTTGGCAACGTTGTAGTTGCTCATGGCCGGGCCCTGCATCAAGGCCGCCATGGAGGCAATATTGATGATTTTGCCCTTGCTGACTTCCAGCAACGGCAGGAACGCCTTGCAGCCCTTGACCACTCCCATGAGGTTGATCGCGATCTGCCAATCCCAGTCTTCCAGGGACAGCTCGCTGAAAAAGCCACCGGAGGCAACGCCCGCGTTATTGACGATGATATCGATGCCGCCGAGCTTTTCTTCGCAGGCCTGGGCGAAAGCGGTCAGCTGGCTGTAGTCGCGGACATCGCAGCGCTGTACGAAGCTCTCATTACAGGCCTCACCGCCCGCCTCGCGGATCAGTTTGAGCGTCTCCTGCAAACCCGCATCGTTGACATCGGACAATGCCAGACGCCAGCCTTCACGGGCCCAGCGCAGCGCGATTTCGCGACCCAGGCCAGAGCCGGCGCCAGTGATCATGATGCGATTTTGCATAGGGAAACGCCTTGTCTTTGCGAAGAAGATAAGCCGCAGTGTAACCACTGCAAACGCCAATCCGACCCACCATCAAGGCGCTGAATGACTGAGGCAAACCCTGGGTTACAAGGATTTGCGGCGCGCCCATCGACGGCTGGCCAGCCAGCTATAAACCAGCACATTGCAGAGCACGACGATGCCGCCCAGCCACAGTTGAAGCTGCGGCGTCAGGCCTGCGGGATAGATCAGCGGGATAAGGTAATGCTCGATAAAGCCGCCGTCATAGCCTTGCGTGCCGGCCCGGCTGCGCAACGCGTTCTCCAGCGGGGTCAACGGGCAGTAGAGATGGCAGAACTCCACCAACGCGCCCCACACCAATGCCGGAACATGCAGGATCACCAGCCAGCGCCAACGCAGCACCAACAGCCCGCCAAACAATACGAACACAATGAACAACAGATGCACCACGACGACGGCGTCGGCGGCCAGGCGAAAAAACATGGGTAAATCCTGCGGTGGCGTGGCTATAAAAGCGCGATCTTTCAAACCCGGTTAAAGTTCAATAATCCACTGATAAATATAAATATTTTATTATTTTCCGGCTTTCTTGAACCTGGCATGGACTTTTTCTGAAACACGACAGTCGGAGTATTTAAGCAGCACAAACTTTACGCCGGTTTGGCAAAAGCTTGAACTGTTAAAGCCACTCCACGAACACCAGAAGGAACTCGTCATGGGCATCGGCACAATTCTTATCATTATCCTGATCTTGCTGTTGGTTGGTGGTCTGCCGGTATTCCCGCACTCCCGCAGCTGGGGTTACGGTCCGTCGGGCATCATCGGTACTATCCTCGTTATTCTGTTGATATTGGTATTGCTCGGAAGGATCTAACTTCCCGGCTGTCACCAAAAACCCTGCCGATCCGGCGGGGTTTTTTATTGGATTGGATAAAATCCGGGTTTGCAGTTTCAGCCAGTAAAACGCTTCGCGGGCAAGCCTCGCTGCAACGAAAGTCGCTCAAACAAAAACGCCCCGAATCATTCGGGGCGTTTTGTCTTGCGGGTTACTTCACATCAGGCCGATCAGTGCGACACCGCGCCGCTGGCGCCAAGGCCAGTCTGCGAGCGTACGAACTGCGGGTAGAACAGGGCGCGCTCGCCCTCCGCCGCTTTCGACTTGTCGGTGATGGAGAAGAACCAGATACCGACGAAGGCGATGGCGATGGAGAACAGCGCCGGGTATTCGTACGGGAAAATGGCCTTCGGATTGTGCAGGATCGATACCCAGATGGTCGGCCCGAGCACCATCAGCACCACGGCGCTGATCAAGCCCATCCAGCCGCCGATCATGGCGCCACGGGTGGTCAGGTTTTTCCAGTACATGGAAAGCAGCAGGACCGGGAAGTTACAGCTCGCCGCGATGGAGAACGCCAGGCCAACCATGAACGCGATGTTCTGGCTTTCGAAGGCGATGCCCAGGAGGATTGCCACGATTGCCAGGGCAATGGTGGTGATCTTCGAAACGCGGATTTCGTCTTTCTCGTTGGCTTTGCCGGCCTTGATCACGCTGGCGTACAAGTCATGGGAAACTGCCGAAGCGCCCGCCAGGGTCAAACCGGCAACCACTGCCAGGATGGTGGCGAAAGCAACTGCCGAGATGAAGCCCAGGAACAGACTGCCACCGACCGCATTGGCCAGGTGAACCGCTGCCATGTTGTTACCGCCCAACAGCGCACCCGCTGCGTCCTTGAACGCCGGATTGGTGCTGACCAGCAGGATCGCGCCAAAGCCGATGATGAAGGTCAGGATGTAGAAGTAGCCGATGAAACCGGTGGCGTACAGCACCGACTTACGGGCTTCTTTGGCGTCGCTTACGGTGAAGAAGCGCATCAGGATGTGCGGCAGGCCAGCAGTACCGAACATCAGTGCCAGACCCAGGGAGAACGCCGAGATCGGATCCTTGACCAGACCGCCCGGGCTCATGATCGCTTCACCTTTAGGGTGAACCTTGACCGCTTCGGAGAACAGCATGTTGAAGTCGAAGTTGACGTGTTTCATGACCATCAGGGCCATGAACGACGCGCCGGACAACAGCATCACGGCCTTGATGATTTGCACCCAGGTCGTGGCGAGCATGCCGCCGAACAGCACATACAGGCACATCAGGATACCGACCAACACCACCGCAACCGCGTAGTCCAGCCCGAACAACAGCTGGATCAGCTTGCCGGCGCCAACCATCTGCGCGATCAGGTAGAACGCAACCACTACCAGCGAACCACAGGCAGACAGGGTACGGATCTCTTTCTGCTTGAGGCGATAGGACGCCACGTCAGCAAACGTGTACTTACCCAGGTTACGCAAGCGCTCGGCGATCAGGAACAGAATGATCGGCCAGCCCACCAGGAAGCCGATCGAGTAGATCAGGCCGTCGTAGCCGGAGGTGTAAACCAGCGCGGAAATACCCAGGAAGGAAGCGGCTGACATATAGTCACCCGCAATCGCCAGGCCATTCTGGAAGCCGGTGATCTTGCCGCCTGCCGAATAGTAGTCTGCTGCTGTCTTGTTCTTCTTCGATGCCCAATACGTGATGTACAGGGTAAGGCCGACGAAAATGACGAACATGACGATCGCCGAAACGTTCAGCGGTTGTTTCTGCACAGCGCCAGTCAACGCTTCTGCCGCCCAGAGGGACGGCGCGAAGGCGGCCAGGCCGAATACTGCCAAGAGGCGCCGGATCATTGCTGAGCCTCCTTCAGGATCGCGTTGTTCAGGTCATCGAATTCACCGTTTGCGCGGCGAACGTAGATCGCGGTCAATATGAAAGCAGACAGGATCAAACCGACCCCGATAGGCATTCCCCAGGTGATCGTTGATGTCGGGCTTAACTTGGCCCCCAGAATGTGGGGTCCATAAGCAATCAAAAGGATAAAGGCCGCATACAGGCCAAGCATGATCGCCGAGAGAATCCAGGCGAAGCGCTCTCTTTTTGATACCAGCTCCTTGAAACGGGGGCTGTTTTGAATCGAGAGGTAAATGCTGTCGTTCATTGTTTTTGTCCTCGCAGCACAGATGAGATGTCACGCATTCACTTTAGTCAGGTCTGGCGCGCACTCCAGACGACCTTAGTATTAGAACGACACTGTAGGACCGACTATTGGGACCGGCTTTAGCCGGGAAGGCTGCATACCGGCGATATAGATATCGTGAATGTTTCGACCCCTTCCCGGCTAAAGCCGGTCCCACGGGAAAAATGCGCTCACGCAAAGCACAAAAAAGCCGCCCGGTCGTTGAACCGGGCGGCTTTGGCGTTACGTCAATCGAGGCGGCTTATTTGCCAGTCCACTCCTTGACGCGGTCCGGGTGCTTGGCGACCCAGTCCTTGGCTGCGGCTTCAGGTTTGGCGCCGTCCTGAATGGCCAGCATCACTTCGCCGATTTCATCCTTGGAAGCCCACTGGAACTTCTTCAGGAAATCGACAACTTCCGGTGCCTTGGTGGCCAGTTCTTTACTGCCGATACTGTCCACGGTTTCAGCTGCACCGTAGACACCTTTTGGATCTTCCAGAAACTTCAACTTCCACTTGGCGAACATCCAGTGTGGCACCCAGCCAGTCACCGCGATGGATTGCTCTTTTGGATAGGCCCGGGTGAGCTCCGCGATCATGCCCGCGCCCGAACTGGCTTGCAGTTTGTAACCATCCAGACCGTAGTCCTTGATGGCCTGATCGGTCTTGATCATAACGCCCGAGCCGGCATCGATCCCGACAATCTTCTTCTTGAAGGAGTCATCGGTCTTGAGATCTTCGATGCTCTTGGCTTTCACGTACTCAGGCACGATCAGGCCAATCTTGGCGTCCTTGAAGTTGGAACCGTAGTTCACAACGTTGTCTTTGTTCTTGGTCATGTACTCGCCATGAGTGACCGGCAACCAGGCCGACAACATCATGTCCAGTTTGCCGGTCGCCACGCCCTGCCACATGATCCCGGCCGCAACGGCTTGCAGTTTTACGTCATAACCGAGCTTCTGCCTGATGACTTCCGCGGCAACGTTCGTCGTGGCAACGCTATCGGACCAACCGTCGACATAGCCAATGCTCACTTCTTTGGCCGAGGCCAGCGTGGAACTGACAGCAAGCGCCAAAGCGGCACTCACGCCCAGGATTTTTCGCATCTTCATCGTTACTTCCCCGGTAGTCCTGCGCCCGACGGCGGTCGGGCATCGTTGACGTTGTTATTAAGGTTGCAGGTCGCGCCCAACTTTGGAGCACCGCGCACCTTTCACGCTTCAACCACTGTTGCGAACGATGACCAGCACCGTGTCGACGCCTTGATAATCAACCGTGGCGATGATGGAACGTGCTCTGTCAACGACGTCAATGCATCGGGAAACGACATCACACGGCCATCAACGACATCCATGTCGTAAAACGCGCTTTGGTCCGTCCGGAAATTGCATGTCGAAGGTATCGCGGTGAGCCCGGGGGGAAAATTGCGGCAGTCAGCTGGCGTCGCCGCCGCTGGCAAACCCAGTGCTAAGATGCGGCCTTCGCCCCATTTCGGCCCGATCATGCCCGCCACTTCCCGCTCATTCCTTGTGCCCTATCTGTTCGCTTGCCTGCTTGGCGTGATTGCCATGTGCAGTTACTGGTACGCGATGGGCAAGCCGGTGATTCTCCCGGACGCCGCCACCCCGACTCATAAGCTGCAATGCGCGTCGTACACGCCGTTCGACAAGGATCAATCGCCGTTCGACCAGCCTTTCAAGCTGCGACCCGAGCGCATGGACGCTGACCTGGCCCTGCTTGCCACGCGTTTCGAATGCATCCGCACTTACTCGATGACAGGCCTGGAGGCGATCCCCGCATTGGCGCGCAAGCACGGGTTGAAGCTGATGCTGGGCGCCTGGATCAACAGCAATCCACAGGACACGGCCAAGGAAGTCGACGCGCTGATCGCTTCGGCCAATGCCAATCCGGATGTTGTCAGATCGGTCATCGTCGGCAACGAAGCCTTGCTGCGCAAGGAGGTCACCGGCGCGCAGCTGGCGAAGCTGATTGGTCAAGTCAAAAGCCAGGTCAAACAACCCGTGACCTATGCCGACGTGTGGGAGTTCTGGCTGCAATATCCGGAAGTCGCACCGGCCGTGGACTTCCTGACCATCCACTTGCTGCCTTACTGGGAAGACGACCCCAAAGGCATCGATGACGCACTGGCCCACGTGGCGCAGATCCGACAGATATTCGGCAGCAAATTCGCGCCCAAGGACATCGTGATTGGCGAAACCGGTTGGCCCAGCGAAGGCCGCCAGCGAGAAACCGCGCTGCCCAGTCGGGTCAACGAAGCGAAGTTCATTCGTGGTTTTGTCGCCATGGCCGAGCAGAACGGCTGGCACTACAACCTGATTGAAGCCTTCGACCAACCCTGGAAACGCGCCGCCGAAGGCGCGGTGGGCGGTTACTGGGGGCTGTTCGACGCTGATCGCCAGGAAAAAGGCGTGCTGGCCGGACCGGTTTCCAATCTGGGCTGGTGGCCGTTCTGGCTGAGCGTGAGTGGTGGAATTTTCCTGCTGACCCTGGCGTTTGCCGGCCGTGTCGCCACTCACCGCAACGCGCTGATTCTTCCGCTGCTGGCCGCACTGGCCGCTTGTTGTATCGGCACCTGGGGTGAACTGGCGCGCATCACCAGTCGCTTCTACGGCGAATACATTTGGGCCGCCTTGCTGGTGGGTTTGAATCTGCTGGTGCTGGCCCATGCGGCACTGGTGCTGTCGGCGGGTGATGGCTGGCGCAACAAGGCGCTGTCGTGGCTTGAGGCGCGAGCGGGCTGGCTGGTGGCCGCGGCAGGTTTCGCGGCGGCGATCATGATGCTGGCCATGGTGTTTGATCCGCGCTACCGAAGCTTTGCGACCCCGACCCTGATTGTGCCCGCGCTGTTCTATCTGGCGCGCCCCGTGGCGGTCCCTCGTCGTGAAGTCGCATTGTTGACGTTTATCGTCGGCGCAGGCATCGCGCCACAACTGTTCCGCGAAGGCCTTGCCAATCAGCAAGCGCTGGGCTGGGCGCTGGTCAGCGTGCTGATGACCGCAGCGTTGTGGCGCTGTTTGCGAGTGCGGCAGCAGCAATCCATTACGGCGCTGCGCGCTGCGCCATCGGTGTAACCCCGGCCACACGGAAACATATTGTGTTACCTCATCAGCACAGCGAACACCGCAAGCGGGTAACACGGAAACAAATGGTATGGATTTCTTGCCTGTCGCGCTTAGGCACTAAACCCTAAGTCTTTGTTTTTAAAGCATTTTCAAAAGTTGGCACAGCTCCTGCTATATCTCTGGCATAACAAGAATAAAAAGTGGCATACCTAATAAAAACAAGACGTAACGGCTCTGACATAACAAAAACAACGGCACAGAGACGCAGCTAACAGATTTTTTTGGAGTGGATCAGCTTTACAGAAGCGCCGTAAGGAGCTTCGCAACCGGGCAGAGAACAATAAAACTACCCTCAGGTAGCTCCCGAACTGGTTGGATCAGCCACATCGATCAAAGTGAATCAGCGCTCAAAAAAATACGTTTGCTCTTGATCCCGCATGGGGATCGCACAAGAAAGCTGGAAAGGGACCGGTCGCCAAAAACAAGAACAGACCGCCCTGAATAATAAAAATAGAGCATGCAAAACAATTAAAAGGGGAGCTCCGGCTCCCCTTTATGCTGTCTGGGGTTTGGGGTATTGAATCCAACGAAATCGTGTTTCAGAAATCTGATCAGGCCTTTTGCTTCGGCGCACGAACCAGTCGCAACCCCGCAATCACCACCGCAAAAACCCCGAGGCTTGCGCTGTAAAGCACCAGTGCCGCAATCCCCAGCAGTAATGCCAACACCGCCAGGCGCCAACCGGCAATGCCGCGTAAAAAGAACGCCACCAGCGAAACCGCCAGCGCCGACCAGGAAATAATCCCGAAGTGGATCATCCAGCCCAGTCCCGAACGAAGCTGGCACTCCCATTGCAAGGCCTCATTGGCACAGATGCCAACCCATTGCGCGTCTTCCATTAACAGGTAACGCACGCCATAGCTGGCGCCGAGCCAGATTGGCAAGGCGATCAGCAACAGAATCAGGGGCAAACGGCGAGGCATCGAGGACTCCATCCAGGTCAAAACTTTGGCGCGAAATGGCGCCCAGAATAGCCGCCTCGCCTCGCCATGCAAGGGCTGCGGGCGAATTTAACGCACCGTGCTTCGCTATTGCTGCAACAGAACGTGTATTGTCTCGAAGATTTTACGAAACTTAAGACTGTCAGTGCGGCACTTGGCACTCGATCAGCGGTCATAGCCCGCGTACCTCATCAGCACTTCGTTCCCAAGGGATTTAGTCATGCTCCGTTTTCTGCGCTTTGCTGCCGTCATTGGCGGCCTCTGTTTGAGTGCGTCCGCTATGGCGGTCAATGTCGACCCCGCCACTTATGGCTTCCCTCTGACCAACCCGTTCGAAGCGACCATCGCCACGACACCTCCGGACCTACGCCCGGATCTGCCGGCTGATGAGGATATCGACCAGGACGATTACACCCTCAATCTGCACCCCGAGCGCGAGTTCACCCTGCCGGATAACTTCTGGGCAGTGAAAAAACTGCGTTATCGCCTGGCCAAACAGGATCATCCGGCACCGCTGATCTTCCTGATCGCCGGCACCGGCGCACCTTATAACAGCACCCTGAACGAGTTTCTGAAGAAGCTTTATTACGGCGCTGGCTACAACGTGGTGCAACTGTCTTCGCCAACCAGCTATGACTTCATGAGTTCGGCCTCGCGTTTTGCAACGCCGGGTGTCTCCAAGGAAGATGCCGAAGACCTGTACCGCGTCATGCAGGGCGTTCGCGCGCAGCAGACCAAGCTGCAAGTCACCGACTATTACCTGACCGGTTACAGCCTGGGCGCACTGGATGCTGCATTCGTCGCCCACCTGGACGAAACCCGTCGCAGCTTCAACTTCAAGAAAGTCCTGCTGATCAACCCGCCGGTGAACCTTTATACGTCGATCACCAACCTCGACAAACTGGTGCAGACCAACGTCAAGGGCATCGACAACAGCACCACGTTTTATGAACTGGTCCTGGAAAAGCTGACCCGCTACTTCCGTCAGAAAGGCTATATCGATCTCAACGACGCATTGCTCTACGACTTCCAGCAGTCCAAGCAGCATTTGACCAACGAACAAATGGCCATGCTGATCGGCACTTCGTTCCGATTCTCTTCGGCTGACATCGCGTTCACTTCCGACCTGATCAACCGTCGCGGTCTGATTACGCCGCCGAAGTTTCCGATCACTGAAGGCACCAGCCTGTCGCCGTTCCTAAGGCGCGCGCTGCAATGCGACTTCGATTGCTACCTGACCGAACAAGTCATCCCGATGTGGCGTGCCCGTACCGATGGCGGCAGTCTGCTGCAACTGGTCGATCAAGTAAGCCTGTACGCGCTCAAGGATTACCTGCACACCAGCACCAAGATCTCCGTCATGCATAACGCTGACGACGTGATCCTGGGCGCCGGCGACCTGGGTTTCCTGCGCAAGACTTTCGGGGATCGTCTGACCGTTTATCCTTACGGCGGACATTGCGGCAACCTTAATTACCGCGTCAACAGCGACGCCATGCTGGAGTTTTTCCGTGGCTAAACGTCTTTTACTCATCGCCGCCCTGCTCTGCTCGGGCGCGACCTATGCCGCTGACGCGACCAACAGCAACCTTGCGGCCCACCCCGCCACCGTCGCCCGCGAGGACGATGCAGACGGCTTCACGCATCCGCTGAACGCCTTGAAGTTCAATCCGGGCCTGGACCAGCGGGAATTCGAACGCGCCACGCTCAACGCGCTGGAAGTCTACGACCCGCTGGAATCGATGAACCGTCGGGTCTACCACTTCAACTATCGCTTTGACGAATGGGTATTCCTGCCAGTCGTCAACGGCTACAAATATGTCACGCCGAGCTTCCTGCGTACCGGCGTCAGCAACTTCTTCGCCAACCTGGGCGATGTGCCGAACCTGCTGAACAGCCTGTTGCAGTTCAAGGGCAAGCGTTCGCTGGATACCACCGGTCGTCTGCTGGTCAACACCACCATCGGCATCGCCGGCTTGTGGGACCCGGCAACCATGATGGGCCTCCCCCGCCAGGCTGAAGACTTTGGTCAGACCCTGGGCTTCTACGGCGTACCCGGCGGCCCATACCTGGTCCTGCCGTTCCTTGGCCCATCGAACCTGCGTGACACTGGCGGCCTGGTATTCGACTTCGCTGCCGAATCCCAGATCAACTTCCTGAACGTCTCGCAAGTCAGCTCGGACCACCCGGAACTGTACGCCCTGCGAATCGTCGACCGCCGTTACACCACCAGCTTCCGCTACGGCCAGATGAACTCGCCGTTTGAATACGAGAAAGTGCGCTACGTCTACACCGAAGCCCGCAAGTTGCAGATTGCCGAGTAACTGAAAGGCTTTACCAGAACGGCCAACCGGAGCGATCGGGTTGGCCGTTTTTTATGGGTGAAACCAAAAGCTGTAGATACTCCATCGCCGCACGTGGATTGCTTTTGCTTCGCTCTTCCGTGCCGCGACCTGGCAGACACCGCCAAACGCGCGTCGGGAGGCTGAGCGCAGGTGTCGTGGTGTGGGGCGACCGGCATGGATGCCGGCCGAGCGCCGTTGCGCCAGGGATGGCGCGTCGGCGCGTACCCACACCACGACACCGGAGTCGAAGGAACCCGACGAAGTCGGGCCGGACGTCAGCGCAGATGGTTTCGTCCTTTTGCCGGAACAAAAGGACTCGACCGTCAGGGCGAAACCTCAATAAGCCGCGCCGCTAATGCTGTTGGTGCCACTCGATTTGACACGCAGCGCCAGAATAAGTAAATCGCCTCGCGAACAAGTTCGCTCCTACCCTTGCGCATCTGATCGCTCACTCGCCAATGGATCAGGCCCGTATTTGTTGGGGCCCTTTGTTCCTTCTACCGACATAAAAATTACTTGCAATATTAGCCCCACTACGGGAATTAAGAACGTCAGCCACCACCAGCCACTGGACTCATAATCATGGAAGCGCCTAACTGTCAAAGATAAAGAAGGAACCATGACCATCATCAAGAAGAGTACGGTAACCGGCCCGAACCCGATCAAGGGAATGTACAGACCGAGTACCGCATCCAGCCATACACAGAGTGACCCCAAACAGATATTGCCCAATTGGAAAACCCAGTACTCTGATCTTCTGGCGCGCCCATCAAAATCAAAACTCTTTTCGAAACTTTCAAAATATAAAGCCATGACCTTCCTTTAATTCTATTTATCTCAACCACACGACGAAAAATGGCCGTCCATGAGAAATGCACTATTCCAAATACAACAACACTCATATTTCTTGTCTTTAGCTACACCTATCCACAAGCCGACGTCCGAAACAGACGCTGGCAATATATAGATAGTTATTTTTTTGTATGCAGGACGCGGAAAGGTGTATTCAACGAAAAAGACTTCATGGCCGTCGGACTTTTCGTCTTGACGAAGGGAAAAATTCATCATCGAAAAATTCGATTACAACACAGCAAAAAACCCATCCATTCATCAATCCGACAGGCATACCATAGCCAGCATTCCCACTCGAGGAGCAGGTTCATGACTCAATTTCGCAAAGTGCTGTCGATTCAGGCTGGCCAACCCACTTCTGATGGTGCAGGCGTCAGCCTGACCCGCGTATTTGGCGGGCCGGGAGTCGAGCAGTTTGACCCGTTTCTGATGCTTGATGAATTCGGTTCGGACAAACCGGATGAATACATCGCCGGCTTTCCGCCCCATCCGCATCGGGGTTTCGAGACGGTGACTTATATGCTCGAAGGCCGCATGCGTCACGAAGACCACATGGGCAATGTCGGGTTGCTGCAGGGCGGTGGCGTGCAATGGATGACAGCCGCGCGGGGCATTATTCACAGCGAAATGCCGGAGCAGGAAGAAGGCGTGATGCGCGGTTTTCAGCTGTGGCTGAACCTGCCGGGCAAGACCAAGCTGAACGATGCCAGTTATCAGGACATCCAGCCGGAAAACATTCCGCGCCTGACTACTGAAGCGGGTGTCGAAGTGGTGGTGATTGCCGGTCAGTTCGATGATGGATCAGTGCAACAGGCTGGCGCGGTGCAGCGTCCCGATACCGAGCCGCAGTATTTCGATTTCCACATGCCGGCTGGCAGCAGCATCAGTCCGCGCCTGCCTGAAGGCCACCGCGCGTTGTTGTACGTCTATGAAGGCGGCCTGGAGATTGCCGGTCAGCCGCAAGCGGTCGGGACCAGCCGTCTGGTGCGTTTGTCCAATGAGGGCGAACTGCAACTGAGCAGCGCGGCCGGGGCTCGGGTGCTGCTGATTGCCGGCAAGCCGCTGGGCGAACCTATCGTGCAGTACGGCCCGTTCGTGATGAACACGCGGGAAGAGATCGAACAGGCACTGCGGGATTTCCGTGATGATCGGTTGACAGCCTGAACGCAAATGGAGCGAGTGTGGGACCGGATTCATCCGGGAAGGCGTCGGCTCAGGCTGTATTATTTCAGCGTCTGGACTGGCCTCTTCGGGAATAAATTCCCTCCTACGCTGTACTCCAGCTACCTATCCATTGATAAGCCGTTACAGCCGCAAAAACCGCTTCAACTGTTCGCCCTGGGCAATCGCGTCGTAGCGACCCAGTTCGATCAGTTCGCTGCAATATCCCGCTTCGAACAGCAGATAGCTCAGCACGCTGGCGCCGCTGGTTTTGGTTGCCCCGGGTCCGCGCAGAAAAGTGCGCAGTGCCGGGGGCAATTCGCGGCGATGGCGAGCGGCGATCTGGTCGATGGGCTGACTGGGCGCGATCACCAGCACTTCCACCGGGGCCAGACCTTGCTGGCGTATGCGCTGTTCACTGGGCAAAAGATGGCTGAGCAAGTTCATGCGTTCCAGCACTTCGATGTCACTTTCGAGGCTGTCGATGAAGGTGCTGTTGAGCAAGTGTCCGCTGATCTGCGCCAGGCTCGGCTGCCCGCCCGTAGTGACCCGCCGCACGTCGCGGTTGGCATCGACACCGCGCGGGTTGCCGCTGACGCCCACCACCAGCACTCGGTTGGCGCCCAGGTGCAACGCCGGGCTGATCGGCGCTGACTGGCGTACCGCGCCGTCGCCGAAATATTCCTGATCGATTTTCACTGGCGCGAACAGCAAAGGGATAGCCGAGCTGGCCAGCAGATGATCGATGGTCAGCTGAGTCGGCACACCCACGCGACGATGACGCAACCAGGGGTCGATGGTGCCTTTGCCTTGATAGAACGTCACCGCGTGCCCGGATTCGTAACCGAACGCCGTCACCGCCACCGCGCGCAAATGCCGCGCCTGGATCGCCGCGTCGATGCCCTCCAGATCCAGCCGCTCTGTCAGCAGGCCACGCAACGGCGAGCTGTCGAGCAGCGCGACCGGGATCTGCGAACCCAACCCGAGCAAGCTTTTACCGAGGAAACGAGCGGCCTGCCGACTGACCCCAGGCCAATCACTGCGCAGCACCTGATGACTGCGAAAGCCTTGCCAGAACTCGGTGAGTTGATGGATTGCGGTGCGAAAATGCAAGGCGCCGCTGGCCAGCTTCACTGCATTGATTGCCCCGGCCGAGGTGCCGACGATCACCGGAAATGGATTGGGTGCGCCTACGGGCAACAAGTCGGCAATCCCCGCCAACACGCCAACCTGATAAGCCGCACGGGCGCCGCCGCCGGACAGAATCAACCCGGTGACGGGTTCGACGTCATTCACAGCGTCTATCGCAATGGCGTTTTCGAGCATGTGGGCGTCAGCCTCGGTTTATTTACGCTTCTTATACAGCTTCGCTTCGCCCACCGGTCGGCTTTTAAAGCGGCGATGCGCCCAAAGATACTGCGCCGGGCATTCAGTGATGGCACTTTCTACCCATTGATTGATGCGCAGGCAATCCGCCTCGTCGCTTTCACCGGGGAAATCCTGCAAGGGTGGATGAATCACCAAGCGATAACCGCTGCCATCGGCCAGACGTTGCTGAGTGAACGGCACGACCTGGGCGCGGCCCAGTTTGGCGAACTTGCTGGTGGCCGTCACCGTTGCCGCCTGAATACCGAACAACGGCACGAATACGCTCTGCTTGGCGCCGTAATCCTGATCCGGCGCGTACCAGATAGCGCGACCGGCACGCAGCAGCTTGAGCATGCCGCGCACGTCTTCGCGCTCCACGGCCAGGGAATCCAGATTGTGCCGCTCGCGGCCGCGACGCTGAACGAAGTCGAACAGCGGGTTCTTGTGCTCGCGGTACATGCCGTCAATGGTGTGCTGCTGCCCCAACAACGCCGCCCCCACTTCCAGCGTGGTGAAATGCAGCGCCATGAGAATCACGCCCTGGCCTTGTTGCTGCGCGGTTTGCAGATGCTCCAGCCCTTCGATATGGGCCAGTTTGGCCAGACGCTCCCTGGACCACCACCAACTCATGGCCATCTCGAAGAAAGCAATGCCGGTGGAGGCGAAGTTCTCCTTGAGCAAACGCTTGCGTTCAATCTTGGTCAAGTGGGGGAAACACAGCTCCAGATTGCGCGACGCTATGTATTTTCGATCAGTGGCAAATCGATACATGACTGCGCCCAGAACACGGCCAATGATCAGCAGCACGCGAAATGGCAGCTGGACAACCAGCCATAGCAGCCCCAGCCCAAGCCACAATGGCCAGAATCGGGGGTGAAGAAAACAGGCTCGAAAACGCGGGCGATCCATCAAAGCTTCCGTCAGAAGAATGGCCGCGCATTCTACATCGGTTCGACCCGGCTTGCGGCTAGCGGGCGTTCTCGTTATAAGTCTCGGCACTTTTAGCGACAAGCTGTTGTATTTCGACCATGAGCCCAATCGAATCGCAAGACCAGGATCCCGTCTTCCAACTGAAGGGCAGCATGCTGGCCATCACGGTGCTGGAGCTGGCCCGGAACAACCTTGAAGCGCTCGACCGTCAATTGGCGGCGAAGGTCGCGCAGGCGCCGAATTTCTTCAGCAACACCCCGCTGGTCCTGGCGCTGGACAAACTTCCCGCCAATGGCGGCCCGGTGGATCTGCCCGGCCTGATGCGCATCTGCCGCCAACACGGCCTGCGCACCCTGGCGATTCGCGCCAATCGCATCGAAGACATCGCTGCGGCCATCGCCATTGATTTACCGGTGCTGCCGCCGTCAGGCGCCCGGGAGCGTCCACTGGACCCGGCCGAAGGTGAAGCGGCCAAGCCAAAAATCGAAAAACCGGCCGAGCCGACGATCAGGCCGACCCGGGTCGTAACCCTTCCTGTGCGCGGCGGACAGCAGATTTATGCCCAGGGCAGCGACTTGATCGTGATTGGCCCGGTGAGTCCCGGTGCGGAACTTCTGGCCGATGGCAACATCCATGTTTACGGCCCTATGCGCGGTAGAGCATTGGCAGGCATCAAGGGCGACACCAAGGCGCGGATTTTCTGTCAGCAACTGGGCGCCGAACTGATTTCGATTGCCGGGCAATACAAGGTATCCGAAGACTTGCGCAGGGACCCGCTGTGGGGATCTGCGGTACAGGTCAGCCTGTCCGGTGACGTGTTGAACATCATCCGGCTTTAACGGATACTGCGCCATTTTTAAAGCATCTCTGATTCGTCGCGAAAACGTAGCAAAGGTTGTAGGAAATCCGGGGATCTTCACTTTTCCGGCACATCTCCCTTCGATACAGAAGTCAGGGTTGAGTAATTTCCATCATTGTTCGACTGCCGCCGCTTCAAGAGACGCTCTTCAGGGACTAACTGTCCTTTTCCTCTAGGGGTGAAACACCTTGGCCAAGATTCTCGTAGTTACATCCGGCAAAGGCGGTGTGGGCAAGACCACCACCAGCGCCGCGATCGGTACCGGCCTCGCATTGCGCGGCCACAAAACAGTTATCGTCGACTTCGACGTCGGCCTGCGTAACCTCGACCTGATCATGGGCTGCGAGCGACGCGTGGTGTATGACTTCGTCAACGTGGTCAATGGCGAAGCAACGCTGACCCAGGCGCTGATCAAAGACAAGCGCCTGGAAAACCTCTACGTGCTGGCCGCCAGCCAGACCCGCGACAAGGACGCCCTGACAGTCGAAGGCGTCGAAAAAATTCTCATGGAGCTCAAGGAGACGTTCGAATACGTCGTCTGCGATTCTCCAGCCGGTATCGAAAAAGGCGCTCACCTGGCCATGTACTTCGCTGATGAAGCGATTGTCGTGACCAACCCGGAAGTGTCCTCGGTACGTGACTCGGACCGCATGCTGGGCCTGCTGGCCAGCAAATCCCGGCGCGCCGAGCGTGGCGAAGACCCGATCAAGGAACACTTGCTGCTGACTCGCTATAACCCTGAGCGCGTGGTCAATGGTGAAATGCTCGGTGTAGAAGACGTTGAAGAAATCCTCGCGATCCGTTTGCTGGGCGTAATCCCGGAATCCCAGGCGGTCTTGAAGGCTTCCAACCAGGGCGTTCCGGTCATTCTCGACGACCAGAGCGACGCCGGTCAGGCCTACAGCGATGCTGTGGATCGCTTGCTGGGCAAGGAAGTGGCGCACCGGTTCCTCGATGTGCGTAAAAAGGGTTGGATAGAGCGGCTGTTCGGAGGCAAATAATGAACATTTTCGACTTCTTTCGTGCCAGTAAAAAGGTCAGCACCGCGTCGGTGGCGAAAGAGCGTCTACAGATCATCGTGGCGCACGAACGCGGCCAACGTACGACCCCGGACTATCTTCCAGCCTTGCAGAAAGAACTGGTTGAAGTGATCCGTAAATACGTCAACATCGGCTCCGATGACGTGCAGGTTGCTCTGGAAAATCAAGGCAGCTGTTCGATCCTGGAACTCAATATCACCCTGCCAGATCGTTGATCCGGCGGGTGCCCGCGGCGGTATACGCGCTGCTCTGCAAGGAGCATCGTCTATACCGCCGTTGGCGTTTCTCGCGTTTCGAGGCCGTTACACATGCCGTTGTCGAACATCCGCATCATTCATCAGGACGCTGCCGTCCTGGTGGTCGATAAGCCGACCCTGCTGCTTTCCGTTCCCGGCCGTGCCGAGGACAACAAGGATTGCCTGATTACCCGCCTGCAGGAAAACGGTTACCCCGAAGCCCGAATCGTCCATCGACTGGACTGGGAAACTTCCGGGATCATCCTGCTCGCCCGCGACCCGGATACCCATCGCGAACTGTCCCGACAGTTTCATGACCGGGAAACCGAAAAAGCCTACACCGCCCTGTGCTGGGGCCAGCCGACGCTGGACAGCGGCCGCATTGATCTGCCGCTGCGCTACGATCCGCCGACCAAGCCACGGCATGTGGTGGATCACGAAGTCGGCAAACATGCGCAGACATTCTGGAAAGTTCTGGAACGTTGTGGCGATTACTGCCGCGTCGAGTTGACGCCGATTACCGGCCGCTCTCATCAGTTGCGGGTGCACATGCTTTCAATTGGCCATCCGCTGTTGGGTGACGGGTTGTATGCGCACGCCGAGGCGTTGGCGGCTTATCCGCGTTTGTGTCTGCATGCGAGCATGTTGGCGTTTACCCATCCGCAGAGTGGCGAGCGGATGCGGTTTGAGTGTCCGGCGCCGTTTTGAGTGGTCGGCTGGGTGCTTGAAATTTCGAGCATATCCATTATCGGCGTGTGCTGGAATTACGGTTCCGCTCTTACAGCGGGTCACTTTTGGCAAACGCCCCAAAAGTAACCAAAAAGTCTTGCCCCTCCATACGGGTCTTCGCTGAGCTCAGACTTCCCTCGCTCCGGCATTGCTCCGTGGGTCGCCGCAAAGGGCCATCCCTGGCCCAGTGCGGCTAACCCGGCATCCTTGCCGGGTTCCCCACTGCGCAATACCTGCGCTCGGCCTTCTGGAAACGGGGCATTTAGCCCCGCCCCACAATTCAACAAGGCGCGAGACGGAGTTGTTGATAGGGAGGCTCGTCATGCGCCAATCTCGAGAACACCCCAGACTTTATGCCTGGGGGTTGCTCACGAACATAGAGTCTCCAACGGGTTTGCAATCACCCTGGAAAATTGCTCTGGCTTTTGACTTTCGCTTTGCCGTGCCGCGATCTGGCAGACACCGCCAAACGCGCGTCGGGAGGCTGAGTGGAGGTGTCGTGGTGGGGTGCGCTCGGCATGGATGCCGAGCGAGCGCCGTTGGGCCAGGGATGGCCCGTCGGCGCGTCGCCCCACCACGGCACCGGAGCGAAGGAACCGCCGCGAAGCGGGGGCCGGACGTCAGCGCAGATGGTTTCGTCCTTTTGCCGAAACAAAAGGACTCGACCGTCAGGGCGAAACCGGACTAAGCCGCAACGCGCATGCTGTTGGTGCCACCCGATTCGAAGCGCGGCGCCAAAACAAATAACGCCTGACCGATGTCCGCACCTACAGGCGCCTGCTTTTTCCAGAACCCACAATCACACGCCCCACCCCAATACGGTAAACTCGCGCCATTGCTGTCTGGAGTAACTTATGCGCGAAGAGCTGAACCAGGGTCTGATCGAATTCCTCAAGGCCTCTCCTACACCGTTCCATGCCACTGCCACCATCGTTCAGCACCTGGAAGCCTCAGGCTTTCAGCGTCTGGACGAGCGGGAAACCTGGTCCACCGAAACCAGCGGGCGCTATTACGTCACCCGCAACGATTCTTCGATTGTCGCGTTCCGCCTGGGTCGCCAGTCGCCGCTGACCGGCGGTATCCGCATGGTTGGCGCGCACACCGACAGTCCGTGCCTGCGAGTCAAGCCGCAACCTGAATTGCAGCGCCAGGGTTTCTGGCAGTTGGGCGTCGAAGTCTATGGCGGCGCGCTGCTCGCCCCGTGGTTTGACCGCGACCTGTCGCTGGCCGGACGTGTCACGTTCCGTCGCGACGGCAAGGTCGAAAGCCAGCTGATCGACTTCAAGCTGCCGATTGCGGTGATCCCGAACCTGGCGATCCACCTTAATCGCACCGCCAACGAAGGCTGGCCGATCAACCCGCAACTCGAATTGCCGCCGATCCTCGCTCAAGTGGCCGGAGACGAACGTGCGGACTTCCGCGCCCTGCTCACCGACCAGCTGGCCCGCGAACACGGCCTGAACGCCGACGTTGTGCTCGATTACGAGCTGAGCTTCTACGATACCCAGAGCGCTGCGGTGATCGGGCTCAATGCTGACTTTATCGCCGGCGCGCGCCTGGACAACCTGCTGTCCTGTTACGCCGGACTGCAAGCGCTGCTCGCCACCGATACCGACGAAACCTGCCTGTTGGTCTGCACCGATCACGAAGAAGTGGGCTCGTCGTCAACCTGCGGTGCCGATGGCGCAATGCTGGAACAGATCATCCAGCGCCTGCTGCCCAATGGCGAAGATTACGTGCGCACCATTCAGAAATCGTTGCTGGTGTCCGCCGACAACGCTCACGGCGTGCACCCCAACTACGCCGAAAAGCACGACGCCAACCATGGCCCGAAACTCAATGCTGGCCCGGTGATCAAGGTCAACAGCAATCAGCGCTACGCCACCAACAGCGAAACCGCCGGTTTCTTCCGTCATCTGTGCATGGCTGAAGAAGTACCGGTGCAGAGCTTCGTGGTGCGCAGCGACATGGCGTGCGGCTCAACCATCGGCCCGATCACCGCCAGTCACCTTGGGGTACGCACGGTGGATATCGGTCTGCCGACCTTCGCCATGCACTCGATTCGTGAACTGGCCGGCAGCCACGACCTGGCGCATCTGGTGAAAGTACTCGGCGCGTTTTATGCGAGTCATGATTTGCCGTGATTTTGCCCTGTTCCGTAGGACCGGCGTTAGCCGGTCCTACGGTGGGTACGTTTTGTGACCTAGACTCAAGGTATCGAGCTACAGAGGGTCGATGCCATGAACGCCTTTTATGCAATGCTGATGCCGATCATGATCGGGATGTTGCTGTTGTGTATCGGCTTCAGTTATCAGGAGCGCGGCGGCGGTGTGTTCATGATCTGGCTGGGGATGATGCTGATGCTGGGCACGATCGGTTTCAAGATTCTGGAAAAACTCGCCTGATCGTCAACCTCAGGCAATGCGTGGTCCGCAGGGGAGAAAAGCTGCTCGCCAAGCCCGCAGACCACTCGTAAACTCATCGCTCACTCATGCCTGGAAAGTCGCTCGATTTCAGGCAGCTCGATGTTGACTTGAGGTTTACCGCCCGGTGACTGTTATCCCCCGCTGTTGTTTGCTGACCCGCCTGCTTTTCGTCTGTTTGCTGGCCCTGTTTCCGATTGCCGCAGCTCAGGCGGTCGCTCTGCCGGGGGTGCTGGGCGGAGGGCAGAAAACCCAACCGCAGGCGCAGGAACCGCTGGGGCAGTCCCTCGACGAAGTGATCAAGACCCTGGAAAACGACCAGCAACGCAGCCAGTTGCTGGCCGACCTGAAAAAACTTCGCGACGCCACGCAAAAAGCCCAGCCCGGCACCGATCAGGGCGTATTGGGGTTGATCGGCAGCACCTTGAGCGACTTCGAGAAAAAATTCGCCGGTGAAGACAGTCCAATCAGACGCTGGTCCGAAGAAATCGATCTGGCTGAGGATGAACTGCTGGCGCTGGCCTTGCCGGCCAGAGAATGGCTGCCGATCATCTTCGGTTTTGCTTTGGTGCTGTTGCTCTGGAGCCTGCTGGCCGCCGCGCTGATCTGGCTCGGCCATTGGGTGCGGGTGCGTTTCGGCTTGTCGGAAGATCTACCGCAAAATCCCGGCACCCTCGACATGCTGCGCTTTGCCTTGCGTAAATTGGGGCCATGGCTGATCGCACTGGTAATCACGGTTTACCTGAGCTATTCCCTGCCCTCTTCCCTGGGCAAGGATCTGGCGATGGTGCTGGCCTATGCGCTGGTGGTCGGGACACTGTTTTCGGCAATCTGCGTCATCGCTTTTTCAGTGCTCGACGGGCCGCATCGTCACCGGGCCCTGTATATCCTGCGTCACCGGGCCTTCCGCCCACTGTGGCTGATCGGCAGTTTCGCGGCGTTCGGTGAGGCACTCAGCGACCCGCGGCTGATCGCCAGCCTCGGCGTGCATCTGGCCCACACGGCCGCGACCTTCGCCAATGTCATGGCGGCGCTTTCCACCGGTTTGTTCATCCTGCGTTTCCGCCGGCCCATCGCGCACCTGATCCGCAACCAGCCGCTGTCCCGACGCCTGACCCGCCGCGCCCTGACCGATTCCATCGAGATCATCGGCAGCTTCTGGTACGTGCCGGCGCTGATGCTGGTGGGCGTGTCACTGTTTGCCACGTTCTTTTCGGCAGGCGATACCAGCACCGCGTTGCGCCAGGCCTTGTTGTCCACGGTGTTGCTGGTGGTGGGCATGGTCATCAATGGCCTGGTGCGCCGTCATGCCATGCGCCCGCGTCATGGTCACAAACGGCACGCTTTGTATTCCGAGCGCCTGCACAATTTTTTCTACACCCTGATGCATCTGCTGGTCTGGCTGGTGTTCGTGGAACTTGGCCTGCGGGTCTGGGGCCTGTCGCTGATTCGGTTCGCCGAGGGTGATGGCCACGACGTCAGCATGAAGCTGATCAATCTGGCCGCGACGCTGATGTTTGCCTGGCTGGTGTGGATTCTCAGCGACACCGCCGTGCATCACGCTTTGACCCGCTCCCGTAAAGGGCTGGCCAACGCCAGGGCACAGACCATGATGCCGCTGATTCGCAACGTGCTGTTCGTGGCGATTTTCATCATTGCGCTGATCGTTGCCCTGGCGAACATGGGCATGAACGTCACGCCGCTGCTGGCCGGTGCCGGTGTGATCGGCCTGGCCATCGGTTTCGGGGCTCAGTCGCTGGTGGCGGACTTGATCACCGGGTTGTTCATCATCATCGAGGACTCGCTGGCCATCGACGACTATGTGGATGTCGGCGGGCATCTTGGCACCGTCGAAGGCCTGACCATCCGTACCGTTCGCCTGCGCGATATCGATGGCATCGTGCATACGATCCCGTTCAGCGAAATCAAAAGCATCCAGAACTACTCCCGGGAATTCGGCTATGCGATTTTCCGGATCGCCATTCCGTCGAGCATGAACATCGACGATGCGCTGAAGATGATCCGCGATGTGGGTCAGAAAATGCGCACCGACCCGTTGCAGCGTCGCAACATCTGGTCGCCGCTGGAGATTCAGGGCGTGGAGAGCTTCGAGTCGGGCAACGCGATCCTGCGCGCCCGCTTCAAGACCGCGCCGATCAAGCAATGGGAAGTCTCCCGGGCGTTCAACCTGTCCCTGAAACGCCATCTGGATGAAGCCGGAATGGACCTGGCGACGCCACGGTTAAGCGTGCAAGTAATGACGGCGGGAAGTTCGGAGCGCAAGGAAGTCAAATCGTGAAACCAAGATTTGTTGGAGCGTGGCGTGGCTTGCCTCGCTCCAACGAATCGCTCGCTCAAATATCGCGGACGACTGCACTCACATGAATCGCATCATGGCGCCAGTATTCCAGGTCGCAATCGATCAGCCGTCCTTGCTGGTCGAAATTGACCCTGGCGATGCGCAATCCCGGACTACCCAAGGACACCTTCAAGGCCGCCGAGGCTTCGGCGTGCAGCGCGGTGGGCACCATTTCGAACTGGACCTGGCCATAGCGCAGGTTGTACTGGCTGGCGTATAGCTCGGTCAGTGACTGATTGAGATCGTAATCAAGTATTCCGGGGAAATATTCCGGGTTCAGGTAATGCTCCACATACAGCACCAGACGTTGATCGATACGTCGTGCGCGGCAGATCTGGATCACGCTGGACAGCGCTGGCAACTGGAGCAATTCGCAGATTTTCGCGGAGGCCGGCTGCAGACGCGCGCTGATCACCTGAGTCTCGGCCATCCTGCCCTGGGCACTGACCATTGCGTGAAAGTGACTGCGCCGCATCAGGTCATAGGCCAGACGCGGCGGCGAAATGAACCAGCCACGGCGCTCCTCGCGATAAATCAAACCCAGTGCTTCGAGCTGCACCAGCGCTTCGCGCAACGTAATGCGAGTGGTGTCGAACACTTCGCTGAGCTTGCGTTCGGCGGGCAACTTGCTGCCAGGCGGCAGCAAGCCATGCTCGATCTGCTCTTGCAGCGCATTGCAAATCGTCGTCACCGCACGTGGTACGTCTTCGCGCATCGAGTTACCTATCTGGACTAGACCAGCGCCATTTCGGGGCACGGGCTGCTCGGGGCGCACCGCACGATGCGCGCAAACAGCCTAGTGAGCGTAGATGACTATTGAGTGACAAGGTGCATCACGAACCATGCCAAGCCTGCCTGAAGAAACTGCATAGCCCTTGCAGATCAACCGTTTGCCGATGGTCTACGCTTACGCGACGGCCTGCGTCTCGCCCCGGGATGCAGCCACTAAAAAGCCATGCCGACATGAAAATGTCATTGAACGAGCCTAACTTGGCTCAGGTATTGCTGACCTAGACCAACCCACCCGCAACGATCACTTCTAAAAAATCTTGAAGAAGTGCACAAGGAGCTTCGAATGAAACACCTTTTGCTGGCATCACTCCTCGGTTCCGCTATCGCCTTTAGCACCGCCGCCATGGCTGCGGACGTTGACCTCAAGACCCTTGAAGCCGCCGCCAAGACGGAAGGCGCGGTCAACAGCGTCGGCATGCCTGATGACTGGGCGAACTGGAAAGGCACCTGGGCAGACCTGCAAACCAAATACGGTCTCAAGCACATGGACACCGACATGAGCTCGGCCCAGGAAGTGGCCAAGTTCGATGCCGAAAAAGACAACGCCAGTGCCGACATCGGTGACGTCGGCGCGGCGTTTGGCCCCATCGCCACCGCCAAGGGTGTTACGCAACCCTACAAGCCAAGCACCTGGGAGCAGATTCCGGACTGGGCCAAGGATAAAGACGGTCACTGGGCGCTGGCCTACACCGGCACTATCGCGTTTATCGTCAACAAGAAGCTGCTGCACGGTTCCGAAGTCCCAACCAAGTGGGCTGACCTGAAAGACGGCAAATACAAAGTCACCATCGGCGACGTCAGCACTGCGGCCCAGGCTGCCAACGGCGTGCTGGCGGCGGCAATCGCCATGAAAGGCGACGAAACCAATATCGCTCCTGGCCTGCAACTGTTTACTGAACTGGCCAAGCAGAAACGCCTGGGCATTAATAACCCGACTATCCAGAGCATGGAAAAAGGCGAAGTCGAAGTCGGTATCGTCTGGGACTTCAACGGCCTGAGCTACAAAGCCAAGATGGCCAACCCGGATGACTACGTTGTGCTGATTCCATCTGACGGATCGGTGATTTCCGGCTATACCACCATCATCAACAAATACGCCAAGCACCCGAACGCCGCAAAACTGACCCGTGAATACATCTTCAGCGACGCCGGCCAGACCAACCTGGCCCGTGGTAACGCGCGTCCGATTCGTGCCGAGCACCTGAAACTGCCGGAAGACGTGCAGAAGCAACTGCTGCCGAACGAGCAGTACAAGGGCGTAACGCCGATCAAGAGCGCGGCTGCATGGGAAGCAACTTCCAAGAAGCTGCCACAACTGTGGAACGAGCAAGTCATCGTCGAAATGCAGTAACCCGCAATCGGCTTCAGGGATGAAGCCACGCAGCTCAAGCAACTTGTGATCCACACGCAACAGAAGGCGAGACAGACCCGCTGTCTCGCCTGTCTTGCATGAATTCCGCCGGAGCGCTGGCTCATGAAACACAACGTCATCCTGATCGTGCTCGATGGCTTGAACTACGCGGTGGCCCGGCATGCGATGGGGCATTTGCAGGCCTACAGCAACGCTGGTCGGGCCGCCCTCTACAAACTGGAATGTGAGTTGCCGGCACTTTCCCGTCCGTTGTACGAATGCATCCTGACCGGCGTTGCGCCAATCGACAGCGGCATCGTGCATAACCAGGTTTCACGCCTGTCCAACCAGCGCAGTGTGTTTCACTACGCGACAGCCGCTGGATTGACCACGGCGGCCGCGGCCTATCACTGGGTCAGCGAGTTGTATAACCGCACCCCGTTCGATGCCGCCCGCGACCGGCATACCGATGACCTGGAACTGCCGATCCAGCACGGGCACTTCTATTACGCCGACCATTACCCGGACTCGCATCTGTTCGCCGACGCAGAAAGCCTGCGCGTCAGACATGCGCCCAATTTTCTGTTGATTCACCCCATGAACATCGACGACGCCGGCCACAAGCACGGCCTCGACTCCGCGCAGTACCGCAACAGCGCCCGCAGCGCCGATATCGTGCTGGCCGATTACCTGCAACGCTGGCTCGACGCTGGCTATCAAGTGCTGGTGACCGCCGACCACGGCATGAACAACGACCGCTCACACAACGGCCTGCTGCCGGAAGAACGCGAAGTGCCGCTGTTCGTGCTCGGCGCTGCGTTCAGCCTCGACCCCAACGCCGCCCCCAGGCAAACCGATCTGTGCGGCATTGTCTGCGAGCTGCTCGGTGTGCCCCACGACAAACCGGTCTGCCGGGAGATATTCAATTGAGCACACTCACCCGAGGCAAATGGCTGGGGCTGCTGTGCCTGGTGCCTTTCGCCATCTTCTTCATCATCTTTCAGATCGCGCCGCTGGTTTGGGTGGCCATCAACAGCCTGCATTCCGATGCGGGGTGGGGGATCGAAAACTTCATCACTGCGTTCAATTCGCGGTTCTATCGCCAGGCGATGCAGTACAGCCTGGAGATCAGCTTCTGGTCGAGCCTGTTCGGCATCGTGATTGCGGTGCTCGGCAGTTATTCGCTGCGCAAGGTGGACTCGCGGTTGCGGGATTTCGTCAACGCCTTCGCCAACATGACCAGTAACTTTTCCGGGGTGCCGCTGGCCTTCGCCTTCATCATCCTGCTGGGCTTCAATGGCGCGCTGACCCTGATCCTCAAGCAGGCCGGAATCATCGACGACTTCAATCTGTATTCGAAGACCGGGCTGATCATTCTCTACACCTACTTTCAGATTCCCTTGGGCGTGCTGCTGCTCTACCCGGCTTTCGACGCCTTGCGCGAAGACTGGCGCGAGTCGGCGTCGCTGCTCGGCGCCAGCAGCTTTCAGTTCTGGCGCTACATCGGTTTGCCCGTGCTGACGCCGGCACTGCTGGGCACTTTTGTGATTCTGCTGGCCAATGCGCTGGGGGCGTACGCCACCGTCTACGCGCTGACCACCGGCAACTTCAACGTGCTGCCGATTCGCATCGCAGCCATGGTGGCCGGCGATATCACCCTTGATCCGAACATGGCCAGCGCCCTGGCGATGATTCTGGTCGGCCTGATGACGCTGGTCACGGTCGTCCATCAGTGGTTGCTGAAGAGGAGCTACCATGTCTCGCGTTGAACGGGGTCCCGCCAGGCTTTACCACCGGTTCGTGGTCTATGCGCTGTTCTTCATCCTGCTGCTGCCTTTGGCTGGCACGCTGCTGTATTCAGTGGCGACCAGTTGGTCGGCGACTATTCTGCCCAGCGGCCTGACCTTCAAGTGGTACATCGCGCTGTGGAGTGACCCGCGCTTTCTCACCGCTTTCGGCCAGTCGCTGCTGGTCTGTGTTGGCGCGCTGATCCTGTCCGTGGTGCTGATCCTGCCGCTGCTGTTCGTGGTGCACTACCACTTTCCGCGCCTGGACGGCCTGATGAACATCCTGATCCTGCTGCCCTTCGCCGTGCCGCCGGTGGTGTCATCGGTCGGCTTGCTGCAGCTGTATGGCTCCGGGCCGATGGCGATGGTCGGCACGCCGTGGATTCTGATCGGCTGCTACTTCACCGTCGCGCTGCCGTTCATGTACCGCGCCATCACCAACAACCTGCAGGCCATCAACCTGACTGACCTGATGGACGCTGCTCAACTTCTCGGTGCCAATACCTGGCAGGCGGCATTTCTGGTGGTACTGCCCAACCTGCGCAAGGGTTTGATGGTCGCGCTGCTGCTGTCGTTTTCCTTCCTGTTCGGCGAATTCGTGTTCGCCAACCTGCTGGTCGGCACCCGCTACGAAACCTTGCAGGTGTACCTGAACAACATGCGCAACAGCAGCGGGCACTTCAACAGTGCGCTGGTGGTTTCCTACTTCCTTTTCGTGCTGCTGCTGACCTGGGCTGCCAACCGACTGAATAAGGACAAGAACTGATATGAGTTTTGTCAGTGTCGAAAATCTGCAAAAAACCTACGCCAGCACAGCGGTCTTCAGTGACATCAACTGCACGATCGAACGTGGCGAATTCGTCACCCTGCTCGGCCCGTCCGGCTGTGGCAAATCGACCTTGCTGCGCTGCATTGCCGGCCTGACCTCGGTCAACAAAGGGCGCATCCTGCTCGATGGTGTCGACCTGGTGCCCGTTACGCCGCAGAAACGCAATATCGGCATGGTGTTCCAGAGCTACGCGCTGTTTCCGAACATGACCGTGGAGCAAAACGTCGCGTTCGGCCTGCGCATGCAGAAGGTCAATGCCGACGACACCCACAAGCGCGTCGCCGAAGTCCTGAAACTGGTGGAGTTGACCGAACTGGCCAACCGCTATCCGCACCAGATGTCCGGCGGCCAGTGCCAGCGCGTCGCCCTGGCGCGCTCGCTGGTCACCCGTCCACGCCTGTTGTTGCTGGACGAACCGCTCTCGGCGCTGGATGCGCGGATACGCAAACACCTGCGAGAGCAGATCCGCGCCATTCAGCGAGAATTGGGCCTGACCACGATTTTTGTGACTCACGATCAGGAAGAAGCGCTGACCATGTCGGACCGCATCTTTCTGATGAACCAGGGCCGTATCGTGCAAAGCGGCGATGCCGAAACCCTTTACACTGCGCCGGTCGATGCGTTTGCCGCCGGTTTTATCGGCAACTACAACTTGCTCGAAGCGGACGAAGCCAGCCGCCTGATGCAGCGCCCGATCAGCAGCCGCATTGCCATTCGCCCGGAAGCCATTCAGCTGAGCCTCACCGGTTCCCTGGAAGGTGAAGTGCGCAGCCACAGCTTGCTGGGCAATGTGATTCGCTATCGGGTCGAAGCGCGCGGCGTGGAATTGGTGGTAGACGTACTCAACCGCTCGGCGGACGATTTGCATCCCAATGGCCGACGTGTGACGTTGAGCATTGATGCGTCGGCGTTGTGTGAGGTCTGAGGACAGCTGCAAGCGGCACGCTATAAGCTGCAAGTGTGTGCGGCGCAGAGCTGTTTCTCTTGCAGCTTGAAGCTTGTAGCTGCGCGCCGAACGCCAATTCAACTGACAAAGTTTTAAGGAACGCGCGCAATGCCTTTAGCCATTTTTGACCTGGACGAAACCTTGATCGCCGGCGACTGCGCCAGTTTATGGAGCGAGCAGATGGGCCGCCTCGGCTGGGTCGATCCCGAGTCGTTCATCAAGCGCGATCACCAACTGATGCAAGCCTACAGCGCAGGCCAGTTGGCGATGGAGGACTACATGGCCTTCAGCCTGGAGCCGATGCTGGGCCGTACGCGGGAAGAAGTCGATCACTTGGTTGGCCCGTGGGTTGAGGACTTCATCGAGCCGATCATTTTCAGTGACGCCACCAAATGCATCGCTGAACACCGCGCTGCCGGCGACCGGATTCTGGTCATTTCGGCTTCGGGGATTCATCTGGTCAAGCCAATTGCCGAGCGCATCGGTATCGACGAAGTGCTGGCGATTGATCTGGAGGTGCAGCACGGGGTTTACAGCGGCAGGACCGTTGGCACCCTGACCTATCGGGAAGGCAAGGTCACCCGGCTCATGGAGTGGCTGGACACCGAAGGCGAAAACCTCGAAGGCGCCAGCTTCTACTCAGACTCACGCAATGACCTGGCCTTGCTGCTCAAGGTCGATCATCCGCATGTGGTCAACCCCGACCCGACCTTGCTGGAACACGCCCAGAAGGCCGGTTGGCCGGTGCATCACTGGAAGTAACAGCATTGCCCGCAAAACCCCGTAGGACCGGCTTCAGCCGGGAGGTGGCATGACACCAGGAGCGAGGGCGCTGTACTGGCTCTCCCTCTCCCGGCTAAAGCCAGTCCTCCAGATCGTGCCTGCGTCGGTTACACCAGACTCTCATCGATCACCAACACCACTTTCCCGGAAACCTGATTGGTCGCCAGCTCGGCAAAAGCCGCTTCGGCGTCCTTGACCGCAAAGCTGCGGGCCAGTTGGGGCTTGAGGCGGCCTTCGGTGAACAGCGGCCAGACGTTGTGCGCCAGGTCGAGCAGCAAGTCCGCCTTGAACTGGTCATCGCGACTGCGCAGGGTCGAACCCAGCAACTGGATGCGTTTGCCCAATATCTGCGCCAGATCCAGCTGCGCTTCGCGGCCGCCCATCAGGCCGATCAATACCCAGCGACCATCGACGCCCAACAGCTTCACGTTCAGCGCCGCATAGTTGGCGCCGACCGGATCGAGAATCACATCGAAGGGGGCGAAATCCTTCAGGCTGTCGATGCTTTCGCTGCGCACGACACCGCCCTGGGCGCCCAATTCGATGCAATACGCCAGACGCTCGGCCGAGCCGACGCTGACCCATACCGGGTTGCCGAAGGCCTTGCAAAGCTGAATGCCCGCTGAACCAACTCCACTTGCCCCGGCGTGCAGCAAAACTTTTTCGCCCGGTTTGAGTGCCGCCAGCTGGAACAGATTCAGCCAGGCAGTGGCGTAGACTTCAGGGATTGCCGCCGCCTCGTGCAGCGATATGCCTTCGGGCACCGGCAACACGTGACGCGCATCGGCAACCACTTCTTCAGCCATGGCACCACCGGCCACCAGTGCGCAAACCCGGTCGCCAACCTGCCACGCAGAACCCGGACCGACTTCGGCAATCACCCCGGAACATTCCATGCCGAGGAATTCGCTAGCCCCTGGCGGCGGCGGATACAGGCCCGCACGCTGCAATAAATCAGCGCGATTCAAACCTGCTGCGGCCACTTTGATCCGGACTTGACCGGCATCAAGAGCCGGACTCGGTGTCTCGACCCATTCCACTCGACCTTCAACGCCTTGCAATGCCTTCACGGTGCCTCCATAGTGAGTCTGGACTGAGCCCGAAGCTATAGACGCCCGGGCTTTTTGCATTATGCGACCGGATCCGACGGGACCGGCGACTTCAAAGACGGCCTAATATGCGTTATCAATTGTCCCCGCGTCGAATCAGCATGAAGCATTTTTTCCCAGGCACCGCCCTCGCCCTGCTCGTTGGCCTCAGTATTCTGCCAATGTC
>Ga0247814_10000111_pt1 | contig 78915 bp, 81 predicted proteins | sample UWRJL179409R1_FD_179947 | JGI IMG/M metagenome (GOLD analysis project Ga0247814, IMG submission 179947) | Plant litter microbial communities from Arlington Agricultural Research Station in Wisconsin, United States - UWRJ-L179-409R-1 | ecosystem: Environmental > Terrestrial > Plant litter >... | reverse complement strand
ATCCCCACGCTTTCGTGCCTCAGTGTCAATAAAACCATAGTAAGCTGCCTTCGCAATTGGTGTTCTGTGACATATCTATGCATTTCACCGCTACTTGTCACATTCCGCCTACCTCTAGTTCATTCAAGCTCTTCAGTATCAAAGGCACTGCGATAGTTAAGCTACCGTCTTTCACCCCTGACTTAAAAAACCACCTACGCACCCTTTAAACCCAATAAATCCGGATAACGCTTGGATCCTCCGTATTACCGCGGCTGCTGGCACGGAGTTAGCCGATCCTTATTCTCAGAGTACATTCAGCTTCGTATACATACGAAGGTTTATTCCCCTGCAAAAGCAGTTTACAACCCGTAGGGCCGTCTTCCTGCACGCGGCATGGCTGGTTCAGGCTTCCGCCCATTGACCAATATTCCTTACTGCTGCCTCCCGTAGGAGTCTGGTCCGTGTCTCAGTACCAGTGTGGGGGGTCATCCTCTCAGATCCCCTAAACATCGTAGCCTTGGTATGCCGTTACCACACCAACTAGCTAATGTTCCGCATGCCCATCCTTGTCCTATAAATATTTGATTATAAAATAATGCTATTTCATAATGTTATGCGGTCTTAATCTCTCTTTCGAGAGGCTATCCCCCTGACAAGGGTAGGTTACATACGTGTTACGCACCCGTGCGCCACTCTCAAGGAAAGCAAGCTCTCCTATCCCGTCCGACTTGCATGTATTAGGCCTGCCGCTAGCGTTCATCCTGAGCCAGGATCAAACTCTCCATTGTAAAATGTTGTGTTTGATAACTTCCTGACCCTACTTATCTTTTTATTCTTTGGAATTGTCTAATAAATAGAATCTCTAGTTATTTGTATTATATATCTTTATACAATACCTCCCTATTTCAATCCTATTCCTCTTCTTCTTAACTTAACAGTTTCGCTTGCGCTTAACTGCTCGTTACATGATTGCATCTTTTAAAAGAACTTTGCGCTTCCCCGTCTCGGTTCTGCTTTTATAGTTTATCATCATTGCGATGATCACCTTTTCAAATTTTTATTCCCGGAAATCGCTTCCGGGCTTTCGCTTATTTTAGCGCCCTTGTTTTGGGACTGCAAAGGTAGAAATGTTTTTCCTTTTTCCAAAATTATTTTAAAATAAATTTTGGACCCTTTACTCGTTGATTTTATCTCTTCTTCATCTCTCACGTATCAGGTAAAACCTTCAACCTCCCTAATCAACAAACCCTCTTCAATGTACAAACCCGCTTCCTTCTTTTGCGGGCTGCAAAGGTACAATAATTTGGTATTTATACCAAGTGATTTTTTCACTTTTTTAAATTATTTTTTCTTTGCAACTTTTCAAAAAACAACCGACTTTTTTACCGGCCGGGTTGCAAATGTAAGTAGAAAATATCACGTGGCAAAAACATTTTTTATACTTTTTTATATCGGCACTTAAACCGCTGTAAACTAAGCTACAGCAAGGGTCATTATTTTATTAAAACCTACCCTACTGCGCTTTTTGTATATTTGAACACAGATGGAGACGAACCAATTCCCCCCAAAATTCCTTGAATTATTAAGTACCGAGCCAGGTTTTGACCGCGAAAGTTTTATTGATGCGCACCAAAAAACACACGCACCAACCACTATTCGTATAAATCCTTTTAAAATAACAGATAAAAAAACTGATGGCGAAGTACCCTGGTGCCCCGAAGGCCACTATCTGGATACGCGCCCATCATTCACTTTCGACCCGCTTTTTCATGCAGGGGCTTATTATGTACAGGAAGCATCGTCTATGTTTATAGCTCATATTCTTCAACAAATAAAAAAAAAGGAGGCTGTAAAGATACTAGACCTATGTGCCGCTCCCGGAGGTAAAAGCACATTATTAAATTCTGCCATGAATGCCGACGACCTTTTAGTGGCTAACGAGATCATCAAAACCCGTGTACCTGTACTAACCGATAATTTAACGCGCTGGGGAACATCGAACACTATAGTTACTAATAACGACCCGAAAGACTTTGAACGCTTGCCTGGCTTTTTTGATATTGTACTGGTTGACGCGCCGTGTTCGGGCTCAGGCATGTTCCGCAAAGATGCGGATGCAATGACGGAATGGAGCGAGGCTAACGTTAATCTTTGCCATCAGCGGCAGGAACGTATACTGGCCAATGTTTACCCGGCGTTAAAGGAGGATGGCTACCTTATATATAGTACCTGTTCTTACTCGCACCAGGAAAACGAGGACATTTTGGATTGGCTTTGCCAGACCTTTAATATGGAGAGTATCCGCATACCTATTAATAGTGAATGGGAAATTATTGAAACAGCCTCGCCACTAAAGCAGGCCTGGGGTTACCGGTTTTATCCGGGTAGGGTTAAAGGCGAGGGTTTGTTTGCAGCTTGCCTGCGCAAGAAAGAAGAAACAGAAGACTTAGGCTCATTCAAAAACAACAACAATCAGAAAGTTGATAAGCACGAAATGCAACTGGTGCGCAGTTATATTGACAAGCCCGACGATTTTTACTTTTTTAAAGTGAACGATGATTGGCTTGCGATTAATAATATGCACAAAGAGAGCATGAACCTTTTATCGCACCGCTTATATCTAAAAAAATCGGGGGTACGTATTGGTAAGGTTGCGGGCCGCGATTTGGTACCCGACCATGAACTGGCTTTAAGTACTATAATAAATAAGGATGCTGTTTTTGAAACCGAACTGGATTATGACCAGGCCATACAATATTTGCGGCGCGATAATTTAACCATTGACGCTACTAGTAAAGGCTGGAGCCTGATGACTTTCAAAGGACAGCCTTTGGGCTGGGCCAAACTATTACCTAATCGGTTGAATAATTATTATCCTAAAGAGTTGAGGATAATAAGCCAAGCCCCCCAGCCCCCTAAAGGGGGAGTATAATTACTCCCATTTAATAGTTATCTTATTATTGCCATTAACAGTAAATTCTATATTACCTTTTGCTGCCTTGCCTGTTAATTCTTGTTTTTTACCATCTCCTTTTTGATGGACAGTAAATTCGGGCAAGGCTTGTTTATTTGTTTTTACTATCATCATCCGGCAGGTAAGGCGTTCGTCGCCACGTACATCGAACGATACGGTTTTACCTTTTTTGCTGAATTTGGCTACAGGGTAATCAGCATAAATTAAAAACTGTTCGCCAGGTACCTTTAAATAATGACGCGGCATAATACCAAAAGCCACTCCTGCACCGTAAACCTCCTGACCTACCTCGCCCGATTTTTCCCATCCATCATGTATATCTTCTAATGCTATCCACAATTCAGGGTCCACCTGGCCCATTTTTACTTCGTCGGAAAGCATCTCTTTGGGCAGATTAGGCGGATAATAGTACGCAACCCGCTCCACTATATAACGTATAAATTCTGCCAGCAGCAGTGATACAGATTTGGGCAGGTCTTCATCAGCAGCTAGTTTAAGATAATCATGTATGCACGCAAACACTTCTGCTTCTTCGTAAGCCGCCGTATATGGAGCATCGCTTAGCGGGAAAACGGCAAAGAACGTGCTATAATACCTGCCATAGCCATAATTGCAATCCCATAGCTGCATGTTGCGGATGATGTTTGTTAAACACAAAAAGCTGAGATCCAGGTAAACTTTGTCTTCAGTTATTTTCCACAGGCGCATCATAGCGTTAGCAGCCAACGCGGTGTTATTGGCCTGATAAAAAAGATCAAAACCCAGGCCTGTTAAACTTTTACCTGCTTTTTTGGCTTCGTTAAGGTAGCGATCATCATTGGTAAGATCCCAGGCAAGCAACATTACGTAGGCATACAGCCCTGGCACATCACCCTCGCCACCCTCACCCGGCCGCTTTTCGCCTTTTATAATGTCAAGCGTTTTCATGTCATAAAACACCGGCCACTTATATTTAAAGTGATGCGCCACCCTTATCATATAGTCCAGCGAATCCAAAAACAGCTTCTCTGTAGTTTTATTGCCGGCCAGCGCCATGCGTGCCAGGTTAACCATAGGGTGATGCAAGTACCAGGCATCCATAACATAGGGTTTCAATTGCTCTTCCGATTCGTCCAGTTCATCCATCAAAGCTGGCAACCACCTGTTGATGGTACCAATTTCATCATCATAAAAAGCGCTTAAACCGTCTATAATCTTCCTGACCTCGGGTATCTCGGTATCGTTCCACAAACTATATTCATGCAGCGGCAGCAAAACAGCCAGTTGCACCATAATTTCCGGCGGAGTATCATAGTCTGATACGTAGGCATTCAAATAATCGTGCCCGCTGCCGTGCGACCAGCAACCGTGGCTATTTACCAGATCATTTAAGCATTTGCTGGTGATGTCTGGCCAGTTGCGGTATTGTGTTGCCGGTAATGGTAGGCGTAAATATATAGCAGCCAGCAGATCCATAAATTGCCGCGACATTTGGAGCTCGTCGGCAGGTACTTCCTCGCCGAAGGCTAAAAAAGCATCTGATATGATAAATTCTTTACCTGCAGGCAGAGGTTTTTTTATGGCGGCGGGCAGGCAAAAGCCCAATTCCGGCCATTGGCCGCCCACAGTATCTCCTGCTGACGATTCGGTTTCCTGGCAATAATCGGCCAGTGCCGTTAAATTCTGCAAGTAATAGACAGAGCCGCTATGCGGCCGATCCATACTGAAGTAAACAAAGCCTGTGCGGGTGCCCCATTGGCCGGCATGTATTTTACCACCGGGCTGAGTTGGGTTATCTTGTTTATTTAAAGCAACGATATCCCGCGGCCAGAACGGTACCAATAGTTCTGTAGCAGGTGTAAGGGTTGTTGTGTACCGGCAAACAGGTATAAGCTCGTCCGAAATTTCTAATTTTACGGTATAGCTGCCTATTACAGCATCTATATAAAAACTGACGTGTTGATCAGCTTCAGTTACTTTTTTAATATGAATATCGCTATTAGGTGCATAGGCCATCCTGGCGGCAATGCGCCCACCCGACGGCCAGGTGATGAGTAGCCATAGCGAGTCGCCCATGTTGTAAACGCTGTAAGTATAACGGCCAAGTGTTTTATGGAAGATGTGCGGCAGATCCTGATTATTAAACAAATCAGCTGCTGCTGTGGCCCAGGGCGATGTTGCTTGCATAATATAACTATACCATTTTATTTGTACTGCATTAACTGACCCGCACAACTTTTGTTTGTAGAATTAATTAAAAATATTGCCTAAAACTTATGGTTTGGCGGCTTGTTAAATATTGGACAAACAATGTACTTTATGAGTGATATAGCTTCCCGTTTCCCGCAGAATCCTTTATTAAAACCAGCCGACCTGCAAGCCAGCGAGGAGGGCCTGCATATCATCTGCCTGCTTAACCCCGGTGTCTTCAGGTTTGGGGGTAAGACATGGCTGGTTGTAAGGGTAGCCGAGAATGCGGTTCAAAAAGAAGGCTCTATATTCTTCCCTGTACTTAACGAGTTAGGTAAGACGGAGATTATTGAACTGCCTGCTGAACATCCTGAATTAATTACTACCGACCCCAGGGTTATACGTTATATGGGCCTGGACTACCTTACCACCCTATCGCATCTGCGTTTGCTTTGCAGCGATGATGGCATCAGCTTTTACGAGCCTAAAGGCCCCAACGCGCTTTTCGGTATGGGATATCTGGAAGCTTTTGGTATTGAGGACTGCAGGGTTACACAAGTTGAAGACACTTATTACCTCACGTTTACATCGGTATCAGGCAATGGTGTGGGTGTTGGTATGCGGACAACTAAGGATTGGAAAACCTTTGAACGCCACGGCATGATCTTCCCGCCGCATAATAAGGACTGCGCCATTTTTGAGGAGAAGATAAACGGACTTTACTATGCCCTGCACCGCCCCAGCAGCGTGGATATTGGCGGTAATTATATATGGATAGCCCAATCACCGGATGGTTTGCATTGGGGCAACCACAAGTGCATTGTTAAAACCCGCCCCGGCAGTTGGGATAGCGCACGCGTTGGCGCGGGGGCCTCACCTATTAAAACCGATAAAGGTTGGTTGGAGATCTATCATGGGGCCAACAAGGAACATCAATATTGCCTGGGTGCTTTCCTGCTTGATCTGAACGACCCTACCAAGGTTATAGCCCGCGCCGAAGAACCCATTATGGTACCTACCGAACCGTATGAGCTAAGCGGCTTTTTTGGCAACGTAGTGTTTACGAATGGACATGTTGTTGATGGCGATACCGTTACTATGTATTATGGAGCAAGCGACGAGTTTGTGTGCGGGGCAACGTTTTCTATACGTGAGATATTAAGTAAGTTAGATATCTAGCGTTTGCTCCGCCTGCGTGGGCGAAACATGCGGAACAAAGCGGAGCAGCTTTTTTAGGAAGCAGTTGGCAGTAAGCAGTTTGCATTTTTGAGTGAAACAGAACGACGCAACTTATTCGTCAGGAAATTTAGCTGTAAAATTGCGCTAAATTTCTGATTGTCAATTGTTTGTGTAATACGGCGGAACTTGCTCCGCTACCGGAGCAAGGTTTTCCATCATTATTACAATCAATTGCCGGCTACTTGTTCAATTCCTGTTTTTTATCCATATTTAACAAAACTAACCTCGTTGAAATAATATGGGCCTTTTTAGCAGACTTTTAGAAGAATTAATAGATGTAATTGAGTGGGTTGACACCACGCAGGATACGCTGGTATGGAAATTTCCGCGGCAGGACAACGCCATAAAAATGGGCGCCAAGCTGATTGTGCGCGAATCGCAGGTGGCGGTGTTTTTAAACGAAGGGCAGATAGCGGATGTTTTCACCCCCGGCACCTATACATTAAGCACCCAAAACATGCCGATATTAACCACTTTAATGAGCTGGAAGTACGGTTTTGAAAGTCCGTTTAAGGTTGATGTATATTTTATCAGCATGCGCACTTTTACCGATCAGAAGTGGGGTACCAAAAACCCGGTGATGATACGCGATGCCGAGTTCGGCCCGGTTAGGTTGCGCGCCTTTGGTTCTTTCAATTTCAAGGTTAATGATGCCAAACAATTTCTTACCCAGATATCAGCCACCAACCCGCAATTTATTGTTGGCGATATTAAGGAACAATTGCGCAATATAGTAAGTTCAAGGGGAATGGATGCCGTTGCCGAATCAAAGATCGGTATATTAGATCTTACGGCTAATTATAATGAAATGGGGCAATTGATTGCTACCAACATTCAGCCCGACTTTGCCGAAATGGGCCTTAACATAACCAAGCTACTGGTAGAGAATATCTCTTTACCAGCCGAAGTGGAGGCCATATTAGATAAGCGGAGTGAGATGGGAATTTTGGGCAACCTGGGTGCTTACGCGCAGTTTCAGGCTGCCAATTCAATAGAAAAAGCTGCCGAAAACAGTATAGGCGGTAACCTGGGCGCGGCAGGCATGGGCCTTGGGGTTGGTGCAGCCATGATGGGCCAAATAGGCAACGTATTTAAACAGGGGCAATTTGATGCCAACGCCACAGGAGGCGATACGCCCCCACCAGGCGATACGCCCCCACCAATAGCAGCGGTTCAATATCATATTGTAATTAATGGTAAGGCTGATGGGCCGCATACCTTACAGCAAATAGCTGCTATGATAAACAGCAGCCAGATAAGTAAGGATACCATGGCATGGAAAAAAGGTATGCCAAACTGGGCAGCAGCCGGAGCAGTGCCAGAGATTGCCGATCTTTTTGATGCTGTTCCGCCGCCACTTGCCTAATTAACTTACTACTGCACAACCTTTATCTGCAATACAGATATGCCACCTGCTACAACCGCTGCGGTAAACAACTCGCTTAAATGCCCGGGCTGCGGCGCAATGCTGTATTATAAACCCGGCAGCCATAGCCTGCAATGCGGCCATTGCGGCCAAACCAGCACCATAGCAGGCGATGGCGAAGATGATATAGTAACGGTTGATCTGGACGAATTTGTTGCGGGCATAAATACCGAGCGACAAAGCGATACCATAAAAACCGTTGTGTGTAATAGCTGCGGTTCGCAAACGCTGCTAGATTCTTTCGTATCGTCAGACAAGTGCGCGTTTTGCACCGCGCCGTTGGTGTTAAAGCTGGATGGTGGCCAACAATACGTACCTCCGCATTATGTTTTGCCGTTTGATGTGACGCGCGAGCAGGGTATCACATTTTTTAATCAATGGCTTAAGGGCCTTTGGTGGGCACCAAATGATTTAGCGGCAAAGGTTAACGGGAGCGCATCGGCACTAACAGGTGTGTATTTGCCTTACTTTGCTTATGATACCAATACCGTAACGGATTATACCGGCGAGCGCGGCGACTATTATTATACCACCGAAACGTATACCGAAACCGTTAATGGCCGCTCAGAAACCAAAACCCGGCGCGTAAGGCATACCAGTTGGAGTTACGCCAGCGGCACGGTTAATTATGAGTTTACCGATCTGGAGGTGCCGGTCAGCAAGTCGCTCCCGGAAAAAACATTGAACAAACTGGGTCCCTGGAACTTCGCGAAGCTTAAAAAATTTAATGAAGGATATTTGAGTGGCTTCCGGTCAGAGACCTACCAAATAGACCCCGAAAGCGGGTTTGAACTAGCAAAGGCACAAACCGTACCTACCATAAACGACGAAATTAGAGACGATATTGGCGGTGACGAACAACGAATTGACAATACAGACACCACCTATAATAACAACGCCATAAAATATATGGTGCTGCCGGTTTGGGTAAGCGCCTATACTTATAATAATAAACTTTACCAGTTTACCATAAACGCCAGCACCGGCGAAGTGATTGGCGCAAGGCCTTTAAGCGTTATCAAGATTGTTTTGGCTGTTTTGTTGGTGTTGGTTTTGATTGCGGTGGGGGTTTGGTGGGTTAATAATATGCCGCAGTCGTAGTTAGGTTAACTTGAGCAAAATGCTGCGAAATCATAGGACGAAGTTGGGAGCTTCCACTAGTAGTGAATAGCAATCATTTAATCCAGATAGACATATCTACTTTATTTCCAAATCTCCGATAATAATTGGAGAGCGCTATTGCTATACCAACGCTAGACAAGTCAAATGAATTCCATTCGGTATTATTGTGAATAGTGATCATCTTACTGTAGTTTCCTATTTTATCATTAAGCAACTGGTTAAACTCCTCCTGTTGAAATAAATTATGATTAAAAAATGACGATATATGGTTAATTCGCTCTTCAGTCAAATTTTCACTTCGCAAGAATGTTATAAGAGCTTCTTTCGTTTCAAAACGAAATTGAACCTTAGTTGTATCGTGAAAGCAAATAATAAAAAGATCGCCATTAGGTATTTCAGGAACGTGAAGTTCCTCGTGTGTGAACCCCTTGTTTAAATATGGTCCGTAAGACGTTAACCAGGTTCTACATGGATCGAAATACTTTCCCGAAAGAAACTTTCCGAGCCTTAGATATTCTAAAAATTGCAAATCTTCGTTAATGTATATTTCACTTAAGTTTTCGCAAATCGAAAGATTTCGACTAATTCTTTTTATGAGATTTTCAAAAGTACCAACGTTAGCTTCAATTGACCTATGCATTAGATGAGTAAGAGTTAGCAAATCCATTTGATCGGCGGTCAGTTTTGATGCGATTTTCATGCTCTCATCTAACACCAATCTCATCCTATTTTTTATTGGTGTTTGCGCTCTCTCAATTAATATTTGCACGAGCATTTCAGCTATTTCATCGTCACCGCTAAGAGCGAAATCTTTTTGAGCGTGGAAAAATGTATCCTGCATGCCCGGAGTGGCAAATTCGCTTAGCGCATGAGGTGCTTCACTTTCTAACCTTTTTAAGAATTTTTCTGTTATTTGGTAGGCACGTTCCGAAGCCACTGCTGCAGCCTCATCTTTTAAAACTAAAAAGTTGTTTTTAAAAACGTCAATTGCGATATCTCGTGCATCGCTGTAAGTGATTCCGTTATAAGTGTTATTAATAGTTTGGGCTTGATTATTTGTTGATGAATTGCCGGCATTGATATTACTGTCCTTGTTCAACATCCTTTTTTATGTTTAATTTAACATCACCTGTGCTTTGGGTATTTATAGAGTTCTTACCAGAAGTAATGTTAAATGTAGAAGTGTTAGAGTTTGACCCTTCCGACTTTTTGTTGAACATTGAGAATATTAAAGCTAAGGAACTAATGCAAACACCAATAATTGGTTGACTTGACCGATCGTAATACAACCAAATTAAAAAGCAACAAAGCGCAACAGAGCAGAAAAGTTTAAAAACCATAAATTCAAATATGAGTTGAATTTAGATAAAAAAGAATTGCCATCAAAAGGATTAATAGAAATCCACCTCCCGCCGCTCCAAGTTTTTCGTCCCCTCAGGGTCTCTCATAGAGGACCCTGAGGGCCGGGATGCTGGCTTTTACGTGTACAAACGCATTGGCGAAAAACAATCGCTATCCTTTATCTTCCCTATATTCTACCGGTGTGTGGCTATACTATTATAAATGAATGTGCTACCTCTGGGTCCTCTACGAGAGACCCAGAGGGGACATTAAATATCAGGTTAAATGTTCGCCAAAATTTTTTAAATTTGTGTATGAGCATTATAGTTAATCCACACAACACAGCAGAGGAAGTTGCCTTGCTGGCATTTCTTGATCGTATGCAGTATGATTATGCTAAGGATGACGATGCCATTATGTTATCTGATTCCCAAAAGCAGGAAATAATTGAGCGCGATAAACAATATGAAGCAGGCCAAGCTGAGACCTACTCATTAAATGAGATAGTGGCGCATTTTAATATTAAAGAATAGCCCTGCTGTTATGTATCAAATGCGAATTCTCCGCCAAGCCAGAGGGGATATGCAAAAATCTTTCGATTGGTACAATGAGCAGCAAGATGGTTTGGGTGAGCGGTTTTTTCGTCCCCTCAGGGTCTCTCATAGAGGACCCTGAGGGCCGGGATGCTGGCTTTTACCTATACCAACGCATTGGCGAAATACAATCGCTATCCTTTATCTTCCCTATATTCTACCGGTGCGGGGGGCTATACTATTATAAATGAATGTGCAACCTCTGGGTCCTCTACGAGAGACCCAGAGGGGACATAAAACTTGTATATTAGCATATGTAACTTTCAGTAATGACCGACAAACAATTACAAGAAATTGGAGCAAACTTCCCTGCAAATTTTGAACATGCTAATCTGGGCACCTCTGTTTCGCTATCAGAATTTGCACTTTTTAAACGGGGAATATTTGCGGGTAGCATGGACGAAAAATGGAACATCTTCGTTCTAAATACTACTTTGTATTTTTCAAGAAGCTGGACAGGATATTGTATTTTTAAAATAAATTTTGAAGAAGCTGACGGGCTGGTTCTTTTGAAAGATTTTTACGTCAATCGCGACAGTAGTCAATATAATTCTACCAACATAGAGCGCGATGCTGTGCTCCTCAAAAAAACACTGCAATCCTATTTAAACCGGGACGATCTATATTCAGATCCCAAACTTCAACTCCCAATAATACAACAGGTTATTCATTCAGGGAATTACCAGGACCATTTAAAAACCATCGGCTCAGATAATACAGGAAACACAAGACACACCTATCAAATATTAACATCACCACCCAATACCGATTTTTTTGATATCGTAGGATGGCCTGACCTGAAAAAGAATATTGCTGATAAGCCCGACGACGAGCAATTGATAACCTTGCGGGTGCAGCACAAAACAAACAATTCAGGGAAGACTTTTTATTTTGATAAAGACGCGCAGGTACTATTGGGAGAAATTATTACAAAAAGAAAAGCGAACAATTTTTTGGATGCTTTACTTTAAAAAGTCCACTATCCTATAATTGTAAGTTATACGCTTTAAGGCATTCATACCCGCCCGTCCAAGTCTGCAACTTTTCGTCCCTGCAGGGTCTCTCATAGAGGACCGTGCGGACCGGGATGTTGTCTTTTACCTATACCAACGCATTTCCGCAAAATAATCGCTATCCTTTATCTTCCCTATATTCTACCGGTGTGGGGCTACACTATTATAAATGAAATGTGCTACCTCTGGGTCCGCTACGGGAGACCCAGAAGGGACATTAAAGTTTACACAAGATAGATCATCCGTCAACGTAGCAACGTATGTCTTCTTTCGCAATAAAAATTTATAGAAAATATATTAATCGAAAAGCTTGTTTTTAATGACAGTACCTAGCGCCAGAATGGTTTAGCTATGCTCCTGAACAATTGTTTTAAAATCTGCTAAATTATCGGACGGCAAAGTATTATAACAAACCATTATTAAAGAAGTATTAAAGTCATTTTTCAATCTATTTTCATATTTTGATAAGAATTCGGGGTAAACTTGGACACCCAAAAACAATGATCCATCTTTGTTAAAAAACATCATTCCGAATGGTGTTTCTCTGTTAGTTGCATTTTCAAAATAAAATCTAAATTCACGTCCTTCTTTTTCCATTACAAACGATAACATTTCCCGATAATGTTCTGTCTCAAATTCATTTTCACCCCTAAACAGCGGATATTCATAATATTCTTTTACTTCAGCAAATTCAACTAAGTACTTTTCTGTAAATAATCCAATACTTTCTTTTCTTTTAGCACAATCAATCGCTACATAAATATCAATTTCACCCACAATGATTTCTTCATCCATAATCATTTCTTTAAACCTGAGCTAATAAATTGACCACTTGTGGTTTCCCAATAGTAGTATGTTTGGTTATTAATCGTTAAATTATAAACATTAGCGTCCACAATTCGGCTGGCGATTCCAGAACCTTTTTTACCGTATTGAACTCTTTTAACGCCCATAAAGGTACCATTTTCTTTTTCGTCCCCTCTGGGTCTCTCATAGAGGACCCTGAGGGCCGGGATGCTGGCTTTTACGTGTACCAACGCATTGGCGAAAAACAATCGCTATCCTTTATCTTCCCTATATTCTACCGGTGCGGAGCTACACTATTATAAATGAATGTGCTGCCTCTGGGTCCTCTACGAGAGACCCAGAGGGGACATAAAAATGCCGACTTCCACCAGGCCCTTCTAAGCACAACTCAAAAAAAATCAGCCTTAGTGTAATATTATCTAATTTCAGCCACTAATCAGGTAAATAGCAATAAACAATAACAAATTGAGTATAGATTTTTACCAAACATCTATTGTACCCTTTGCCGGCATCATTATTAAAATATGTAAGGCGTATACCAATTCGCAGGAAGACTTTGAGGATTACTACCAGGAAGTTTGCCTGCAGATATGGCGAAGCAAAGAGAATTTTAATGAGCAATGCCAATGGTCAACCTGGCTTTACCGGGTTCGCTGAATGTTTGCCTTACACTGCTCAAAAAACATAAAAAGAATGGGCAAACTTACTTCACTTCAGATCCCCTACCCGACTTTGTAACTACTGAGAACAGGGCATTTAAAGATGAGCCGCTGAACCAGTTATATATCGCCATTAAGCAACTGTCTGAAGTGGATAGAGCTATCATATTGTTGTACCTGGAAGAAAAACCTTACCAGGAAATTGCCGAAATATTAGATACCACTGCTAACAATGTTGCGGTACGTGTGGGCAGAATTAAAGAACGTTTAAAAAAATTATTGGATGGAAAACTCAATTGAAATGATATGGAAACAGGGCTTCCTGAATGAAAGCAGCCTGATTGCGCCAAAAATCAACGATTTGTATAATCAAAAATCAATACACGTGATTGATAAGATAAAGCGGAAGATGAAGAACCACCGAACTTTCAATTTTATCCTGGTCTTTTTTATACTTGTTTTAAATCATTTTATGGGTGTATTTTGGTATGGTTTATCTTTCGCCGCAATTGCTCTTTTTATACTCTGGTACAGCAAGCGGGTAAATGGTACCATCCAAGCATTGGATCAGGGTGCGACCAGTTATGATTACCTTAAGTCATTTGACAATTGCCTCAGAGATCTTATGGTAAAAGGTGAAAAAATAGTGCAATTTTCCTTGCCGCTCTATTGTGCTATTGGTTTTTGTAGTATATGGTCCTTCTGGGACAAGCATGGAATGTTTTCTATGATGCAAAGAAGGTATCCATCCGTAGATGTTCCCTTAGTTGCGCTGGCTTATTTGGGAACAAGCCTGCTGCTGGTAATTTTATTTTCAGTTAAAATGTACAGATGGGAAGTACGTGTTGTGTATGGGCGTCTATTAGATAAACTGGAAGAAACCATTACCGAGATGGATAAATTGAAACAGGGAGCATAAAAGATAAATTATAAATAACAACTCCATAAACACAATAATTATGAAAAAGATAGCCTTTATATTGATCTTAGTAGCAGCGGCTTTTAACCTAAAAGCGCAGGATGTAACCGGCGACTGGTACGGCGCATTAAACATCAGTGGTACGCAGTTACGCTTAGTCTTCCACATTAACAAATCCGGCGAAGTGTACACTACAACTTTTGACAGCCCCGATCAGGGCGCAAATGGCCTGGGTGTTGATAAAACAACAGTTAAAAGCAATGCAGTAACTATAGAATCAAGCCAGTTCGGGTTTAACTATACCGGCACTTACAAACCGGATAGCGCTATTATCAGAGGTGCTTTTACACAGGGCCCGGGTACTTTACCGTTGCTTTTAACCCGTAAACCGGCAGACGGCAGGCAAGGGAAGATTAAAAGGCCGAAGCACCCAATGCAGCTTATTTATAACCGAAAAGAGGAAAATTCTCTAACGCTTGCGCAGATGATGTATTAGAAATTATCTAAGCTTGGGCTTAAATTAATAGTAAATCCGTGACGATCCGATTGGATGTAAACCAATCGGATCGTCTCAGTAACGGATGAGCGGAAGCAGAGTACATCAACCGCCATCATTCCCCTTTAGGGGTAGGGAGCTAATACTCACCTATACTCAACATCACCAAAGTGCACGCATAAACCGTTTCAATCCCCCGCTCATTGGCCATTTTTTGCAGTTCGCGGTTTTCGGTGCCCGGGTTAAATATAATGCGTTTGGGGTTGGTGTTTAATATATAATTATACAGAGGCTCTTGATTGCGGGTGCCAACGTACAGGGTTATGGTGTCTATATCGTTATGTATTACTTCGGGCTTTTCAATGGACACACCGGCAACCTCGCCGGTTTTCTGACCAACGTTTACAATAGTATGCCCTTTGCCTGTTAGTCGGTTAGCTGCCAGATAGGCATAGCGCGATGCATCTGGCGTGGCACCTAATATCAATGTTTTTTTATCTTCCATAATATAGTTGGTATTCAAATACTGCGCCAAAGGTAAATTCTTGCTTACCGTAAGTGGGGGCGTCACCCTGAACTTGTCGAAGGGCGCGCGTAAAGGCATGCCCGCCACGCTTCGACAGGCTCAGCATGACACCCTTCAAGTTTTACATCCTCCTAAAAATAATTTAAAATAATTTGAAATGTTTTTAAAGGTCAGTCGTCTATACCTTTATAAAACAATAAAACATTGATCACCACCGTAATGCCCGAAGACAAGAACAGCCACATCCTTAACACTATAAAGGAGTATGGCAAAAGCTTAATGGGCTTTATCCGCAAGCGGGTGAAGAGCGATGCCGATGCCGAAGATATTCTGCAGGATGTCTGGTTTCAGTTTAGCTCGGTGGTAAATGCCCAGCCTATTGAGCAGACAGGCGCCTGGCTGTATAAAGTGGCGAGGAACAAAATAACGGATAAACACAAAAAACGCTCGGAGAGCTTACTGGATGATCTTTTTATCAGCGACGATGATGACGACGACACCAGCGATCTGCAGGCAATTTTAATGACCGACGAAGTAACCCCCGAAACAGCTTATTTACGCAACCTTTTTTGGGAAGAGCTATTCAGGGCCCTGGATGAGCTGCCCCAGGACCAGCGCCAGGTTTTTATTTGGCAGGAAATGGAAGACATGACCTTCCAGGAAATTGCCGAACAGACCGGCGTTAATGTGAACACGCTGGTATCGCGCAAACGCTATGCGGTATTGCATTTACGCAGCCGTTTACAACAACTGTATTTAGATATAACAAGATATTAAAGAATTTAAGAACATGAAAAGAGCATTTTATAAAGGAAGATTCATATTTATGCCCCTGGCAGCCGCCGCTTGCCTGGCACTGGTTACCTATGCGGTAATGGTATTATGGAACTGCCTGATACCCGCCATATTTGGCTATAGCGTTATTACCTTTTGGCAGGCAATGGGTTTGTTTGTATTGAGCAAGCTATTGTTTGGCTTTGGCCGTGGCGGTGGCAGAGGTTGCGGGCCATTTGGGGGTGCCCGTGGCCCCTGGATGCGCCACAAAATGCAGGAAAAAATGGCCGGCATGACGCCCGAAGAACGCGATGCATTTAAACAAAAAATGCGGGAGCGCTGCGGCAACCATCCTTTCGCTAAAAAATGGAACGATTGGGCAGAAGAGGCTAAAAAGGATGACCAATAAAAAATTCAGTAGTTGCAGGTTGAGGAGCCTGATGTTTGCGCCGATGGCTTGCCGCACCTGCAATGATCACTATAAAAGCAGAAGGGTTTAAAGTTTAAATCCTTCTGTTAAAACTTAAATCACAACAAACATGAACGTACTGGTATTTACAACAAGTGTTTCGGCACCGCATCAGGTTGATAGTGTTAAGCCACTGCTAAGTTCGCGCCCCGAAATTGAAGACTGGAACTTTGATCTGGAAGACTGCGACAATATTTTACGTGTAGTGTCTGACGATGAGTTATCGCCACGGCAGATAGAATTGTTACTGAATAACGCGGGTTTTGCCTGCGAGGAGCTGGCTTATTAATTGTATGAAACTTGATTTATAACATCATAACATTAATAGGAAATCTTGTTATCCTGTAATCCTACAAATCTTAGTTCAGACAAGCACCTTCACCAGCAACCCTATCTGCCCCTGGTGATAAATATGATGTTGAATTAGGCCACGCACCAGTTCGGCATAAGTTACAACAGGCTCTTCACCACGGTCATCAATAATTGGCGTTTGCCATTTTTCCTCCGAAAAATCGTGTATGGCTTTTAGCAGGTTGGTGTTTACCAGTTTCAGGTCATCCAGATACAGGTTCCACTTTAGCTCGTCGGCTGCGCCGGGGTCGGGCCAATCACCACCTAGTGGCAAGCTTGCAGGCTTCTCGTTAATGCGGTCAATCACCTCTTCGGTCCAGCTAATCATGTGTACAACAATTTCGGCAATGCTGTGCGCATTGCCCGGCGGCCTTTTATAAGCGTTTTCAAAAGTGGCATTAGCCAATGTAACGTAAACGGAATTGCCGTACCAGGGATGACCCGATAACACATTTCTTAATTCGGATTGCAGTTGGGCTGATGTGCTCATTTTGTCTGAACTATTGTGTCTGAACTATGATTTTTAAGATTAAAGGATTGTAGGATTTTTTTGTTTGAAGAATCTAAAGATTATAAACAGTAAAATTCATAGATCAACCTGTTTTCACAATCCATCGAGGCATCCTATAATCTCAAAATCCTACAAATCCTGGTTCAGATTTTCCCCGCTGCTACAGCACAATTTATGCCATCAATTGCAGCCGAGATAATGCCCCCTGCATATCCCGCGCCTTCGCCGCAGGGGAACAAACCTTTTATCTGTGGGTGCTGTAGCGTTTCCTTATCTCGCGGTATTTTTATAGGCGATGATGTACGCGACTCCACCCCTACCAGTATAGCTTCGTTGGTGTAATAACCCTTCATTTTTTTACCGAATACAGGCAGCGCTTTACGCAAACGCTCGTGTACCTTGGCGGGTAAAACGTTCAGCAGGTCCACGCTTGTGGTACCTGGCAGGTAGGAATTTTTGGGCAGGTCGCCAGACAGGCGTCCCTCTACAAAATCAACCATCCGCTGGGCGGGAGCTACCAAACTGCCACCACCTGCACGAAATGCAGCCATCTCAACCTCATGCTGAAAATTAAGCATCTTAAATGGATCGGCATTATCGCCAATAACATCCTCTAAATTGATCTGCACCACAGTACCCGAATTAGCGTAGGGATTGTTGCGTTTGGACGGGCTCCAGCCGTTAACCACAATTTCGCCGGGTTCGGTTGCGCAAGGGGCAATAATACCGCCGGGGCACATGCAAAAAGAGAATACGCCCCGGCCCTCAACCTGCTCAACCAGATTATAATAGCTTGGCGGCAAGTGATCGCCCCTAAAATCGCAATGGTATTGGGCGCGGTCTATAATTTCCTGCGGATGCTCTATACGCACACCCAAGGCAAAGGCTTTCGCCTCCATTAATATGTCCTGACGGCGAAGCATTTCAAACACATCCCGCGCAGAATGGCCCGTGGCTAATATTACGGCGTCAGCTTCCAGTTTTTCGCCCTCAGCCAGCTGCACACCTTTTATTTGATCAAAACTGATGAGCAATTTGGTAACCTTTGCATCAAAACGCACCTCGCCGCCTGCATTCTGAATGCTCTGGCGCATGGCGGTAATAATTTGCGGCAACTTATTGGTACCAATATGCGGCCGGGCATCAATTAATATATCCTCATCAGCGCCATGTGCTACAAAAGTTTTTAAAACAGCGTTCACATCGCCGCGCTTAGTGGAGCGGGTGTACAATTTACCGTCAGAATAAGTGCCTGCACCACCCTCGCCAAAGCAATAGTTGGATTCGGGGTTGACAATGCCCTGCTTGTTAATATTAGCCAGATCGCGGCGGCGCTGTTTAACATCTTTACCACGCTCTAAAACAACAGGTTTCAAACCCATTTCAATACATTGCAGGGCGGCAAATAACCCTGCCGGACCGGCACCCACTATAATTACCGGTTTGGCATTTTTAACATCCGGATAATTAACAGTAAATACATCAGGTGCTTTCTGCTCGCCCATAAACACCTGCACCTGCATGCGGTAAACTACCTTGCGACCGCGGGCATCAATAGAGCGTTTTAGTATTCTTATATCGGTAACCTGTTGGGCGGGGATTTTAAGTGTATTGGCGGCTATAGCTTTTAAAGCGGCTATATCCTCGTGCTGCTCCGGCGAGCAAACTATTTCTATTTCTTTTACCATAACATTGCCAGGTTTTTATCCCGGATAGATGCAAAGGTAGTAATCTTTAATAAGTACCATGTGCGATATGATTGCCAATAATCATCATTTCCACTCAAAGCTGTAAACAGCAATTAAACTAGTTATTGAGAGGTTACGTTATTTGAAGTTTTGAACAAATCAGCAAGCTTCGCAAAGCTAAAACCAACAAAAAAATATCCTGGAGACTGATCCTTGGGAGAAAGCAGATGCAGATTTACTCCGTATCCAAAAAATATTTTATTTCTAAATAATCCCATTTGTAAGCCGGTCCCTATTTCCACATCTTTTTCGGTGCTAAAATCTAAATAGGATACATTTAGGCCAAAGGACGGTTCAAACGCATTAATGAATCTGTTTTTACGCGTTACTTTATAGTCGTTTGATCCGTTGATCTGTTTGATTGTTATACCTTTATCTTCCTTATGAAAACTTAACATTAAAACGGCACCTCCGGAACCTTTGAAATTAGAAGGAGAAAGTGTTGAATTTGTTTCAGAAGAAGGCTCATGCACACGTTTGACCAATGCAAACATATCTAAAACTTCGGGCTTCCATCCGGTTTCTCCAAGGTAATACTTACCTATTGGCAATCTAGGTGAATTTGATAAACTATCTCTTTTTGAATTTAATATCCAAGTTAAATAAACATTTAAAACCTCACCTGAAGTAGCCCCACTCTTGCCTAAATCAATTGTGGCAAAAATTAATTTTTTGTAGATCATTTGTCCTGCTTCAATCGATAGTTTTATGGCCAATGAGTCTAAGTGTTTGTCTATCAGATCAAAGTAATAATCTTTTTCACGTTGATCTATCTTTGAATTTGTTGAATTTGATTTAACATAAGGAGTTGACGAAAATCCTGTCAATATGTTTTGAAACTTTGATCCTTCAAACCGGGAAAGTTCCGAAAGCGCTTTAGCAGTCTCCTGTATTAGCTTTCTATTTTTTAGTAACGTTTTTTCTAAATTATCATCATTATCTATATCTATTGCTTTTAGTTTTGTTTGGTTTTTAATCAGGTTATCTTTAAGTGCTTTGTAACCTATTACATCCTTATTTATTAAAGCCAAAAAAGCCTTTGTTGCATCTTCACCCCCATTTTCAAAGGATGACAAATATTGTATTATAATATCAACTTTCTTTATATCATAATCATAGCCGTTTTTAAAAGAATCAATAAATTCCGATAAATCTTCCGAAAATTTCTTACGATACTCCGTTTCCAAAGCAGACACACGTTGTTCTAATTCTGGAATAGTTTTGGCAACTTTAAATTCATGATAATCATAGTTGTAGTTCATCGCTTTAGCCTGAAGAGCTAATGCTTTATTCAAAATACCGCTAGTTAGTTTTTGTGATTTAATACTATCTAATAAGCGGATAAAACCTTTAATTTCACCTATTGTAGTTTCATGGTTTTTTCTACTCTGTTCATTAAAGCCTGAATATGACATATTTTGGTAATGATTTTCTGATTCTCTTAGCTCACTAATCATGTTGACCAGTTTTTTCGCTATTTCGAAAGGCGGCTCTGACTTAATTCCAATAGGTATTCTTTGTACGCCAACCTCGGAGTAAGGATTAACTTCAATTTTTCTTGTCCCATTGGCACCCGAAATCTCAGCCTCTAAAGACACAGTACCCTCGAAATCGGGATTTTTAATCAAATCAGTTCTATTAAATTCTATCTTAATCTCCCCATCAACGTCTAGTAAACGAACTTTTTGATTCGGAACATCTTTCCTGTTCTCCCAGTTCCAGATAGTATCTAATTTACCTTGAGTTGATGATTTATGGAATCTTACCGTGACATACTGGCGAGGATCAATTTTTATCTCATTGAATTGGCTTTTTTGTGCAAAAACAAGATTGTTAAATGAGATTAAAAAAACTGTTAAGGACAGCTTACAAAAAAGATTGAATATCGTTTTCATTGCGTTATGGATAAAGTAGTAGGTTAATGTTTCTAATATACACTTAATTTGCTAAATAACAACTGATTAAATACTTTTAATTTTAATTTACTCAATATTAAAGCCTACCATAAGGCCAACTATTTAAGATCGCACGTTGTCATTACATTTAACCCGGTCCTATACATTTTTTAAAACCAAAAGCTATTTATTGACGCTATTATGTGATGCTATTGGTATAGAGCGAAATGTATTTAATATCGCTTTAGAGCAATTCCCGCTTCACTTATTTACGCATAATTGTTAATATTGTCTTAATGGGCTTTTTGCAGATCCCCGGTTTGGGAACGGTACACTATCATGAATACGGAACAGGCACTAAGCCCATGCTGGCCTTTCACGGCTATGGCATGACGGGCAGGCAGTTTCACGTTTTAGAGCAGTCTGTTTTAAAGGAATACCATATTTATGGCTTTGATCATTTTTTTCATCACGAAAGCAAATTAGATAACTGGACCGAGGAGCAAATAGTAGCAGGCATGCCCCGCGCCATGATGCGCCGCTACGCCGAAGAATGGTTTAAACTGCACGGCAGGCAGCGTTTCTCTGTAATGGCCTACTCCATTGGCGCTAATCTGGCGTTGATACTGGTTGAGGAATTTCCTGATCTGATTGATGACGTCATTCTGATGGCACCTGATGGCTTATCCGTTTTTAAGGGCTTTCACTTTTTACAGCACCACGGTGGCGGCAAGCGCCTGTTCAGGCGGCTTACCAAAAGCAAATGGATGGCGACAGCATTGCTAAGGAACCTTTTGCGCATAGGTTTTATTGACCAAAGCCTGTACGATATTGCATATAGCGAGTTGGATACGCCCAAAAAAAGACTGGATGTTTACTACACCCTTAACCTGATGCGTTTGCTGGTACCTGATACCGAAAAGTTAGCCGATGTTATCAATCAGCATAAAATAAAATGCGTGTTGATTTTTGGCAAGCACGATAACCTGTTTCCGCATGAAAAAGCCCTGCCATTTATTGAAAAACTAAACAACCCCGCCATCCATGATGTTGACCTGGGGCATTGGCTGATAGTGCCCGCACTTGATGAATATTTAGCTAAATTTGAAAAGCAGGATGCAACCAACGATGTTAACCGCGTAAACCAATAATAAACCACAAGTGATATACATTATAGCCGCAACCTTATTGTTCATGATATTGCGCTTTACGGTTACGCTGTTCAATTTTATATCAGACCCTAAGCTGCGCCGTGTGGCACGGCATTTTACAGATAGGGTTTCTATCCTGATACCTGTCCGTAACGAATCGCGCGATATTATTGCGCTGCTTCAATCTATAAATTCCCAGGACTATAATAATTACGAGGTCATCATTCTGGATGATGACTCCAACGATGATACCTATAAACTATGTCAGGCTTTTTGCAACAACCATCAAAACTTCAGGATAATTAAAGGCGAACCGCTGCCTGCCGGATGGACTGGCAAAAACTTTGCCTGCCACCAGCTGGCACTTGCTGCCAAAGGCGATTTTATGCTGTTTTTGGATGCTGATGAGCAGGTGCACAAGGGTTTGATCAATACCGCCATTTATCGCATGCATCAATACAAACTGGGCTTGTTAAGTGTGTTTGCCGATCCGGATATGCGTACTACCGGCGAATGGGCCGTAGTGCCTTTACAACATTACGTTTTACTGGGTTTATTGCCTTTAAGGCTGGTTTATCTGATAAAAAATGAGGCGGTGGCGGCAGCCAGCGGACAATTTATGTTATTTAACGCCGAGGCATACCGTGAACACCAATGGCACAGTGAGGTAAAAGATAAGATTGTGGAGGATGCCGAAATTATGCGCATGGTTAAAGCGGCTGGTTACAACGGCGAAACCTTGCTGGCCAACGGAATGTTAAGCAGCAGGATGTATAAAAGTTATTTGGAGGCCGTAAACGGTTTCAGTAAAAATGTGCTGTCTGTTTTTAATTATAACATTATCTGGTTCCTGATATATATAATAGTAGTTATTTCAGGGCCAATGATGATCCTGATTACGCTTAACGTTCCGCTTATATTGTTTATGTCGGCTATAATAATGGTGGGCCGTTTAATGAGTTCGCTATCAGCCGGGCAAAATCCGGTTTATAACCTGGTTTTACATCCGCTGCAAATGATGAGCCTCACCGCTATAGCTTTTTTAGCTATTCAAAAACACTTAACCCATACCGTGATATGGAAGGGCCGCCGCATATAAATAAATTTGCATTAAATATTGCTTAAATTTGCAGCACATATGGGAGCATATAATTTACAGGTTACTATTGATAAAGATTCGGGCTTTTGCTTTGGTGTTATTTACGCTATTGATATGGCCGAAGATATACTGGCCGAAGATGGTTACCTGTATTGCCTGGGCGATATTGTACATAACGATGAAGAGGTTGGTCGCTTGAAAGCAAAAGGCCTCCGTATTATTGATCACGAAGCTTTAAAAGATCTGCGTAACGAAAAAGTATTGATCCGTGCGCATGGTGAAGCGCCCGAAACCTACCGCACTGCCTTAGAAAATAATATTACGCTGATAGATGCTTCGTGCCCGGTTGTGCTGAAACTGCAAAACCGCATTAAAACATCATTTGATAATAAAGAAAAGATATTAATATTTGGCAAGCATGGTCACGCCGAAGTGGTGGGCCTGCAGGGCCAAACCAATAATGAGGCATTAGTATTTCAGGACCTGGCCGAACTGGATAATGTGGAGCTTCCGCAAAAGATTACCCTTTATAGCCAGACCACCAAAAGCATGGACAAATTTTATCATATAAAAGATGTGCTTACCCAGCGTGGTTATGAGCTGAATGCAAATGATACAATTTGCCGCCAGGTATCAAACCGCGATAAGGATCTGCCTGCGTTTGCAACCAAATTTGATAAGATAGTTTTTGTATCCGGCGTAAAATCATCTAACGGAAAGGTGTTATATGAAGTTTGCCGCAAACACAACCCCAATACTTATTTCGTTTCCTCGGTTGCAGAGTTGAGCTCATCCTTATTCTCGCCAGGCGATACCGTTGGAATTGCCGGAGCAACTTCTACCCCTATGTGGCTGATGGAGCTGGTGAAGGGGGAGCTGGAATCGTATTGATATAATTTAAATATCATAATAACAAGGGTGTCATGGTGAGCCTGTCGAACCATGGCGCGGGAAGACCTTTACGCGCCTTTCGACACGCTCAGGTGACATCTCGCCCACTTTATAATCAATAACACTAATATCATTCCCTCAACAAAAAAGCGGCCCCGAATATCGAAGCCGCTTTTTATATAGGTGGATAAAAATATCTTACTATTATACAGAGAATGAGGTACCGCAGCCACAGGTGCTTGCAGCATTGGGGTTACTGAAAGTAAAGCCCCGTGCATTTAAACCGTCCTGAAAATCAATTTGCATACCTGCAAGGTACATGCCATGTGCTTTATGCATGTAGGTCTTTATACCTTCAATGTAGTATTCGTTGTCGCCGTCCTTTTTATGGTCAAACCCTAAAACATAGTTCATACCGGCGCAACCGCCGCCTTCAACACCAACCCGCAGGCCAAAATCGTCGCCTATTTCTTGCTGATCTTTTAATTTATATAATTCTTTTACCGCACCTGCTGTAAAGGTTACCGGCGCTGCTTCTACGGCTACACTCATGTTATTTTTAATTAACTAAACAAATATAAGGTAAAATGCGGATTTTTGTTGAGTAGGGCTTTTTTATGACCTGCGCTTAACATTTTTTATCAGCATGGATCTTTACTCTTTTTTATTAGATATTGTAAAATACACTGTAGCAGGTATTGGTGTGGTTTGGATAGCTTTTTACCTTATTAAACCTTATCTGGATAAACAGGACCAACTGCAATTACTGGAGCTTAAAAAAAGCATTAGCAGCCAAACACTTCCACTGCGCTTGCAGGCATATGAGCGCATGGTGCTATTTATTGAACGTGCAAATCCCGCCAATATGCTTATCCGCCTGGGTGCGGGCAGCTATACTGCTGCCGAGTTACATGCCCTGGTGGTAAACGAGGTACGTAACGAGTATCAGCATAACATTACACAACAGATATATGTAAGCGTGCGTGCATGGGGCGTGGTAAAGCAATTAAAGCATGATACGATAAGTATAGTAAACAATGCCGTTAAAGCGTTGCCCGAAAATGCAAGCGGCATGGAGCTAAGCAAACTTGTGTTAGCGCATTTAAGTCAGCTGGAGAATGACCCTTATGACGTGGCTGTCGGCCTTATTCGTTTAGATCTCGACAATATTATATAAAAGCATATGCCGGGTAAAAAGGTAAAAACCACATCGGGAATTGAGATAAGGGAGGTTTATACCGAACCTTCGGCTATGAATGAATTACCCGGCGAGTTCCCTTATACCCGCGGCATCCAAAAAGATATGTACCGGGGCAAAGCCTGGACCATGCGGCAGTACGCAGGCTTCTCAACCGCCGAAGAATCAAACAAACGTTATCATTATTTATTGAGCCGCGGCACTATGGGCCTATCGGTAGCTTTTGATCTGCCTACACAGATAGGTTATGACTCGGACCATGAACTTGCCGAAGGCGAAGTTGGCAAAGTAGGGGTTGCAATTGATTCGTTAAAAGATATGGAGGCCTTGTTTGATGGCATTAAACTGGCGGACATTACCACTTCCATGACCATTAATGCCACTGCTGCTACCCTGCTGGCCATGTACATAGCGTTAGCAAAAAAACAGGGGGCTGATCTGACACAACTATCCGGCACGGTACAGAACGATATATTAAAGGAGTACGCTGCGCGCGGCACCTATATATATCCACCCGCTCCCTCTATGCGGCTGATAACCGATATTTTTGAGTATTGCAGCAAAGAGCTTCCCAAATGGAACACCATTTCTATATCCGGCTACCATATTCGCGAAGCAGGATCAACAGCGGTGCAGGAACTGGCTTTTACATTGGCTAATGGTAAGGCTTATTTAAACGCAGCTATTAGCCGGGGGTTGGATATTAATGTGTTTGCCAAAAGACTTTCCTTCTTTTTTAACTGCCATAACAACTTTTTTGAAGAGATAGCCAAGTTCAGGGCGGCGCGGCGCATGTGGGCCAACATCACCAAACAGATGGGTGCTACTGATGCCTCGGCGCAAAAGCTGCGCTTTCATACCCAAACAGGGGGTTCAACTTTAACTGCGCAACAACCCATGAATAATATTAGCCGGGTAACTGTGCAGGCATTGGCGGCGGTACTTGGCGGAACACAATCATTACATACCAACAGTTTTGATGAGGCTATTGGCTTACCCACCGAGGCAGCGGCGCAGATTGCATTGCGTACCCAGCAGATACTAGCTTTTGAAACCGGAGCTACAGATACCGTTGACCCATTAGCGGGCTCCTATTTTATTGAAGCGCTTACCGATGAATTAGAAAAAGCCGCATATATATATATAGATAAGATAGACGCCATGGGCGGCGCGGTTAAAGCCATTGAGCAGGATTATATGCAGCAGGAGATAGCAGCATCAGCATATGCCTACCAACTGGAAATAGAAAGTGGTGAACGCGTTATTGTTGGCGTTAACAAATTTGAACAGGAGGGCAAAAATGCTGAAGCCTCGTTCAGGGTTGATGATAAAATAAGGCAGCATCAGATTGAAAAGATCATGGCACTTAAAGCTTCAAGAGATAATGTATCAGTTGGCGCGTGCCTTACAGAATTACGACTTGCCTGCGTCGGAAATGAGAACCTGATGCCGCTTATATTAAACGCTGTTGAAGGCTATGCAACTCTTGGCGAAATAGCGGAAACGCTAAGAGATGTTTTTGGCGAATATTAACTGAATGTTATTCCAAAAAGAAGTAAAGCAATCTGTTTAACCGACAAAAAAACGCGAGACAGTTTTTAAATCTATAGTTAAAATTGTTCAAAAAAAGGCCCGTACAGCATTTAAACGCAGTATCATGTGTTAAAACACATATTGGTATTACCCCTACGCTAAAAATATACTTATTTGTCACGAAAAATCTACAGTGAACTGTGTTATTTTTTCAAACTTTATTTCCATAAAAAGTTAAAATTTAATTTTTTAATTCGCTTTTTTTCTGAATATTCGATGTTCCGTAGCAGACCCAAAGAATGCATCGCTGAGGGTTGTAATTCAATATTTTACTAAATTTTATATGGAAAAAACTTGTACTAACGTTTGGAATAACTGCCTTCAAATCATAAAAGACAACATCCCGGCCCAAAGTTTTAAAACCTGGTTTGAGCCGATTAAAGCTTTAAGGATGGAAGGAAGTGTTTTAACGATACAAGTTCCGAGCCTGTTCTTCTACGAATGGTTAGAGGAGCATTATGTTGGCCTGCTGCGCAAAACAATTAAAAAACAATTGGGTGATGATGGACGTTTGGAATACAACATTGTTGTTGAACAATCATCGGCAAGTAAACCGTATACCACTAATATACCGTCAAACGGTAACGGAGCCGAGTCAAAAAAACAGTCTATGCCCATCCCCATTTCAATAAATAAGGATATTAAGAACCCCTTTGTTATACCGGGACTTAAAAAGCTGAACGTTGACCCACAGCTTAACCGTCAATACACCTTTGATAATTTTGTTGAGGGCGATTGCAACCGTTTGGCCCGCTCTGCCGGTTATGCCGTTGCAGCAAAACCCGGTGGTACATCATTTAACCCGCTGATGATCTACGGTGGCGTTGGCTTGGGTAAAACCCACCTGGCGCAGGCTATAGGGAACGAGATAAAGCAAACCTTACCCGATAAGCTGGTATTATACGTGTCGTGCGAGAAATTTACACAGCAATTTGTTGATGCGCTTAAACACAATAATATTAATGATTTTGTGAACTTTTATCAGGCTATTGATGTGCTGATAATGGATGATGTGCACAACTTTGCCGGTAAAGAAAAAACACAGGATTTCTTCTTCCACATATTTAACCACCTGCACCAATCTGGTAAACAACTGATCGTTACATCAGATAAAGCGCCTAAAGACCTGGCCGGTTTAGAAGAGCGCCTGCTGTCAAGGTTTAAGTGGGGCCTTTCTGCAGATTTGCAGATCCCTGATCTTGAAACCCGCATGGCTATCCTTAAAAATAAAACCTATCAGGATGGTATTGAACTGGGCGATGATGTAATAGAATACGTTGCGCATAACATTGACAATAACGTGCGCGAACTGGAAGGCGCTATGGTATCATTGCTGGCACAGTCAACACTTAACCGTAAGGAGATAGATTTGAATCTGGCCAAGCAAATGCTGAAGAACTTTGTAAAAAATTCATCAAAAGAAATTTCGATGGAATATATACAGAGCCTGGTTTGCGAATACTTTGAGGTACCTATTGAGATGGTAAAATCGCAAACGCGTAAGCGCGAAATTGTGCAGGCAAGGCAAATATCTATGTACCTGGCTAAGGCACATACCAAAAGTTCGCTTAAATCAATAGGCAGCTTTTTCGGCGGCCGCGATCACTCAACAGTTATCTATGCCTGCCAAACGGTAGAAGATTTGATAGATACCGACAAGAAGTTTAAAGGTTACGTAGCCGATATTCAGAAAAAGCTGAAAATGAGCTAAGTTTATTTCGGATTTTGAAGCGCTTCTGGTATTTAGAGGCGCTTTTTTATTGTATGCCTACGCTGATGTCGTTTTGTTTTTCTTCTAAACCTCACCTTGCTTCCTACAAACAACATCCCCAAGAGCGCCAAAAAACTGGCGGTTTTAGGCAGATAGTCACCGTAGTTAACGTAGAAGGTACGGTCGCTGTTCAGGTTAATATCCTGCTTAAGGGCTGCTCTTACCCACCATTTGCTTTGCTGCACAATATCGCCGCGCTGGTTAATAAATGCAGAGATACCTGTATTAGCCGACCGGCAAACCCAACGGCGGGTTTCAATTGCACGCAGCTTTGCATAGTCAAGGTGCTGATCTTTACCTGATGTGTTCTCCCACCAGCCGTCGTTAGTTATAATAGCAATGAACTGTGCGCCTTCCTTAACAGCGTCTGCAACCCACTCGCCCCAGATAGATTCATAGCAAATAACCGGCGCGGCACCAATACCACTTTGCGAATAGAGGACGCCGGGTTTCTCTTGCCCGGCGTAGGAGCCCACTGCGCCTCCAAGGTGCGCAAAAACAGGTTTTAAAAATGCCAGCGCATCACCAAAAGGCAAAGACTCTGCACCAGGTACCAGCTTAGATTTATGGTAAAATTGCACCTGCGCCGAGTTCTCAATATTAACAGCTGTATTGTAGCTGTCGTAAAACTGAGTAGTGCCTGGTATCTGCTTGGCTGTATTCGTTTTGGCATAGTTAAAGAACTTATGGGTTGCGGCACCGGTTAAAACATTGCCATTGCGGTATTTTGAAACAAACTGTTGCACCTGTGTATAATACGGACTGGTACGTATTTGGTCCTCATCAATATCATCGGGGATGGCGGTTTCGGGCCATATAAAAAACTCAGTATTCACCTGCCCCAGTGAGTCGGACAGGTGGGTGAGTGTGCGCACCTGATCAAAAGCCGGTATAGTGCCATTCTTTTCATACGGATCAATATTGGGCTGCACCACCACAATGTTTGATGGATCTGGCTCCTCTTTATAGCTATAATACCTGTAAAGCGAAAAGCTGAGCGGCAGTACAACTACAATTGCCAAAATCCCCGACAGCTTTAATCGGGTTTTTGATGGCTGCGCTTCTGATAGCCCCGTGTAGATCAGGAAGATCAAAATATTAATTACCCACACCCATATGGTGCCGCCATAAACGCCGGTATACTCATACCATTGCACCCATTGATGCGATACCGCGAAACCGTTACCCAGCGTCATCCACGGGAAGGCGAGATCCCAGGTTTGGTGCAGGTATTCGTAAGCTATCCAGAAGCAAACCAAAGCTATTAAGCTCCTGCTGCGGTTAGTAATAAGCCTAAAGCGGTAGTATAGCCAAAACGCCGAAGCCATCAATAACGGACCAAGCGAATAAGGTATCAATGAGATAGGTATGGCTACCACATCGCCAACTATTTTTAATGAGTTATAAACCCAGTAAATGCTCAGCGTGTTCCAGATAAAAAAGCCCAGAAAGGTAAGCTCAAAGATCTTTGTTCCTTTTTTTGTAGCTGTTGATTTGATGATATCCTCTACCGCTACCAGCATAGGTACCATCCCGAAAAACAAAAAGAAAGTGGTATAGTGCGTAGGCGGCCAGGCCAGCCAAAGCATTAAACCCGAGAATATAGCTAGTAAGATATTTTTCTTCATTTTCCTGCGTAGTGGATGGGCCTAAATTAGATATTCTAAATTAATTCTTATCTTTATATATCATGAGCGATTTACAATTATATAGCGAAATAGCCGCGCTACCTGATAATTTAAAACAGGAGGTATCTGACTTTGTGGAGTTTCTTAAAAAGAAATACGAAACCAAGCCCATGATCACCGAACGTAAATACGGTTATGCCAAAGGGTTTTTCACGATGTCTGATGATTTTGACGAACCATTAGAAGATTTTAAGGAATATATGTAGACATGGACTTTATATTGGATACCCATGCCTTTATATGGTTTATTAATGGCGAAACGCTTCCCGCGACAGTAGTAGAAAAAGTAAAAGACATTAATAATAATTGTTTCATTAGCATTGCAAGTATTTGGGAGATTGCGATCAAAACCAGCCTTGGAAAACTTAAGTTGAAGACAGGATTTGATATGATTGAAGATTCCCTATATAACAACAATATCGAAATTTTGCCTGTTACGCTCGAACAATTACAACAACTAACCAAATTACCTTACCATCATAATGATCCTTTTGATCGGTTGATTATATCTCAGGCAATTGCTGAAGATACGGTCATTCTGTCAATGGATACTAAATTTAAATTGTACGATGTAAATGTATAATGGGGTTGATTTTACTTTCTCCCAAACATCGCCGCATTAAAAGCCGCTGATTGTCCTTTAGGAACAGTGAGGGATTGCCAGTGGCTTGAGCGCTGCTTACCTATCAACACTATCTGCCCGACATGGTAAGGTAGATGAGCCAGTTGGCGGTTAATCGCATCAACCACACTATGCGGTTCGTTGCGAATGTAAACAGTAGTATTCCAATCGGACTCATTGAGAGAATTAAGCGCGTTAAAAAGGCAAGTCCACCCCTCATTCCATATATCCATCAAAGCCTGGCGCGTGTTGATAGACGGCTCAAATTCCGCATCGCGTTTGCGCCATTCCTTCTCACCGTCAGTAGTTAAAAAATCGGTCCAGCGCGATAGCATATTGCCGTGCATATGCTGCACAATGGTGGCTATGCTATTGCATTCTTCGTTGGTTTGCCAAAACAGATCGGCATCTTCTATCTGCGCAATTGTTCTTTCACCCACTCCCTTATAATACTCAAACTGCTTGATAGCGCTTTTTAAATACTGTTCCATAACGTATCAGTTTTTCCCTGCCACACAAATCACAAACTCGCCTTTAACCGGGTGAGTTTCGTAATAGGTTTTAATTTCGGCTACCGTTCCGCGCACGGTTTCTTCAAACATCTTGGTCAGCTCGCGCGATACGGAGATCTGCCTGTCGGTTCCAAAATAGGTAGCCATTTCATCCAGCGTTTTTAAAAAACGGTGCGGCGACTCATAAAGTATAATAGTGCGTTCCTCGTCAGCCAGAAACTTATAGCGCGTTTGGCGGCCCTTCTTCAGCGGTAAAAATCCTTCAAAACAAAACTTATCCGTAGGGAAGCCGGAGTTAACCAGCGCAGGCACAAAAGCAGTTGCGCCGGGCAGGCACTCCACTGCTATATTAAATTTTAAAGCCTCGCGCACCAGGAAAAAGCCAGGATCGGATATGGCAGGCGTACCCGCATCTGAGATCAGCGCGATGTTTTGACCCATCAACAAAAATTTAATGATCTCGTTACTGGACTGATGCTCGTTATGCTGATGATGCGCGAAAACCTTTTTCTGAATATCAAAATGCTTTAACAGCGGTGCAGATGTACGGGTGTCTTCAGCCAGAATCAGGTCAGCCTCTTTCAATACGCGTATGGCCCTGAAGGTGATATCCTCCAGATTACCTATTGGGGTGGGGACTAAGTAAAGTTTACCTGTTTGGTTCATGGTTCATAGATCATAGTTTATGGTAGATGATGGTTATTCGTCCGGCCTTTTTAACAATTGGCCATGAACTATGAACCATAAACTATCAACTAATTATATCTTTGCGTAAAAATTATAATAATGCTGCAAGTTAGTTATATCCGCGATAACCGCGAACTGGTTTTAGAACGTTTGGCTGTAAAAAATTTTAAACAGACCCAACTGGTTGATGAAATTATCCAACTGGATGATAAACGCCGTTCAACTCAAACTAAACTTGACAACACTTCGGCCGAGGCCAACTCCGCAGCTAAACAGATCGGTGAGTTAATGCGTAACGGTAAAAAAGATGAAGCCGAAAGCATTAAAGCCAAAACCGGTGTTTGGAAAGAGGAAATAAAACAATACAACGAACAACTGACATGCGTTGAAGCCGAGCTTTACGAAAAACTGGTATTGCTGCCTAACCTGCCCCATTCATCTGTGCCCAAAGGCTTAACGCCAGAGGACAACGAGGTAGTGCTGGAAAATGGCGTCAAACCCGCTTTACCAGATGGCGCTTTGCCACACTGGGAACTTGCTGCGAAATATAAATTGATAGACTTTGAACTCGGCGTTAAAATAACCGGTGCAGGTTTCCCGGTGTATACCGGTAAGGGCGCCAAGCTGCAACGCGCATTGATCAATTTTTTTATTGATGAGGCCGAAAAAGCGGGATATAGTGAAGTTGGCGTGCCATTGATGGTGAACGAAGCATCTGGTTTTGGTACCAGCCAGTTGCCGGATAAGGAAGGACAAATGTATTTTGTTAACGAGGATAATTTTTACCTGATTCCTACTGCTGAGGTGCCCATTACCAACTTGTACCGCGATGTTATTTTAAAAGGCGAGGATCTGCCAATAAAAAACTGCGGGCATACTCCATGTTTCCGCCGCGAAGCGGGCTCTTATGGCGCGCACGTGCGTGGGTTGAACCGTTTGCATCAGTTTGATAAGGTGGAGATAGTGCAGGTTGCCCATCCGGATAGATCTTACGAGATACTGGAAGAGATGAGCGCCCATGTACAAGGCTTATTGCAAAAACTAGGGCTACCCTACCGCGTATTGCGCCTTTGCGGCGGCGATATGGGTTTTGGGTCTGCATTAACTTATGATATGGAGACCTGGAGCGCAGCACAGCAGCGTTGGTTGGAGGTATCATCTGTTTCTAACTTTGAAACTTTCCAGAGCAACCGTTTAAAACTTCGTTTCCGCAATGCTGAGGGTAAAACGCAGCTGGCACATACGCTTAACGGTAGCGCGTTGGCATTACCGCGCATTGTTGCTACTTTGTTAGAGAATAATCAAACCGAGAATGGTATTAAAATACCTGAGGCTTTGGTGCCTTATACTAAGTTTGATATGATAGACTAAATTTAATCTCTGCTACTTTGTGCCTTCTTCGCGCCCTTTGTGGTAAAATAAACACTGAGAAGCGGAGAAGGCACAAAGAACACCGAGTTCCATAAAAAACCCCCGCTAACCTATTCGGTAGCGGGGGTTTCGTTTATATATGTTGAGTTTAATATAGTTTACATTTCTGCGTATACCGGTTTTTTAACACCGTTATCATACGCTTTCAGGTTTTTCTTCAATAGCTTACGCGCTACGTGGATACGGGTTTTTACAGTACCGATAGGTATTTCTAAATGATCAGCTATCTCGTGATATTTGTGGCCTTCAAAATACATAGTGAATGGCACATAATAATCAGCAGGCAATCTGTCTAAAGCTTTTTTAATGTCGTCCATTACAAATTTAGCTTCGCCTTGATTTTTTGTTGAGCTGAATACCAGATTAGGCGATGAGATCTCGTCGCTTTTGGTAACAAAAGTGCTCATTTTAACAAAACGGCGGTAGTTGTTAATGAAAGTATTTTTCATGATGGTATACAACCAGCCTTTTAAATTAGTGCCTTCTTTAAACTTATTATAATAAGTAATGGCTTTTAAAATAGTGTCTTGCACTAAATCGTTCGCGTCGTCTGCGTCGTGTGTAAAGTGTAAGGCGTATGACCTTAATGAACTTGCTTGACGTAATACCAGGGTGTTAAACTCAATTTTTGTCATGTTACTATCGTTTTGTATTGCTTTTAAGACAAAGTTGATACCACAATGACAGATTATTGGTTTTTTAGCTGTGGTAACCGGCCTGTAGCAACAGCCTTTAACTGATAGTGTACAATTAACACTATAAATAAATTATTCAACTGATTTACAGCAATGTAAAATATATTTAAAACAAATAAAAAAAGCCCGTTTCAGGGCTTTGCGGGGGTAACTTAAAAAAGAAAAAAAAGTTTTTACCTTATTTAATAATATTCACTTCGCGCTGTAAGGTTACGCCAAATTTAGTGTACACACTGTCTATGATTTGCGACGAAAAACTATACACCTCCTGCCCGGTAGCGCCGCCGTGGTTAACCAAAACCAGGGCCTGGTTCTTCCATGTGCCGGTGTTTCCAACTACTTTTCCCTTCCAGCCGCATTGCTCAATCAACCAACCTGCAGCCAGTTTAACCAAACCCGCCCCAGCCGGGTAATGTACAATATCAGCATGTTGAGCAAGTATTGGCTCAAATTCAATTTCTGTAATAACCGGGTTTTTAAAGAAACTCCCGGCATTGCCAATGGTTGACGGATCGGGCAGTTTGGCTACCCGGATATGAGACACTACCTGCGATACATCTTTAATTGTAGGAATAGTTATGCTCCGATGGGCCAACTCCTGTTCAATGGCGCCATATTTTAAATTAAGATTGGGGATAAGGGATAAATGAAACTTAACAGTAGTAATTATAAACTGGCCTTTCAATTTATCCTTAAAAATACTTTCGCGGTAGTCAAATTTACATTCGGCTTTGCTGAAGGTTTTGAATTGCCCGGTGGCTATCTCAAAAGCTTTGCAGTTTTCAAACACATCTTTCAGTTCCACACCGTAAGCGCCTATATTCTGTATGGGCGATGCCCCTACCGAGCCGGGAATTAAACTCAGGTTCTCCATACCGGCAAAACCGTGAATTACGCAGTAGCTGACCAGATCGTTCCATACCTCGCCCGCTCCTGCTTCAACAAAAACATCATTATGGTTAATGCGGTGCTCAATGCCGCGGATATTTAAACGAATAACCAAGCCATCAAAAGCATTAATAAAAAGCATATTGCTGCCGCCACCCATTACCAGCCGTTCTGCTTGCTGCCATTGCGGGTCCATAAACAACTCAACCAGGTCATCCTCGTGATTGATCTCCACAAAAAAGCGGGCATTAACATCAACGCCAAAAGTGTTAAAGTTTTTTAGGGATACGTTTTCCTGGATTTGCAGCATGCGGGCGAATTTCGGAAATAAATGGGAGAAAATGCCGCCCGTAGTTGCTAGTAATTTACTTGTATTGCGGTTACAGAAATGGCTCCTGTCTATTATCCCAAAAAAACAATACGGTTATATGCGTTGCGTGTACCTCATAAAACATTGAGGTTTGTTTGGTAACCGTAGCTCTGCGCACATTTGTGGTGTAGGACGCAATGAATATATAAGGCTGGGTAGATATAGTACCGATGATGCGTTTTGCTGTTTGAACAAATTTCTTAGCCGATGCCGAACCCCATTTCTCTTCTATCTGGTTAACTGTTGCTTCAAAAGTTTGCTCTGCTTCCGGCGTCCAGATTATTGCCAAATTCATAGATAGCCGGTGTACTTTTTCATTACCTCATCGTGCGGAGTAAACAATCCTGCTTCTGCCTGGCGTTTCGATCGTTCTATGCCTTGCTTCACGTGTTCAGGCAGGTCATTCCAAAAGTCTTTCTCGTTTCTTTCAAAAACTTCTTTTAACTGATTTAAAACCACTTCATCATCGGTATCAAGCAACCGTTTAACCAACACTATTTTTTCTGCCTCGATGTTCATAACCAAATTTAACTAATTTCAACATGTATAACAAGATATAAGCAGCTGCAAAAATCCATAACTGTTTATATCTTGCGTTTTCCTGGATTTGCAGCATGGGGCGAATTTTGGAAATAAATGGGAGAAATGTTACGCGCTGTCCAACGTCTCTGACTACGGATAACAGGGAAACTGGCTGTAATTGGATTTAACGATTCTTGTCGGCAGGTAATTTTTTGTCAATTATATAAATATCAATTATTTTACTTACAGTAAATACAGAGTTGTTTGTTCCAAGGTGCCCATATTTTCCTTCATTGAAAATTCCAACAGCATCAATTATTAAAAACTTTTTCCAATAATTATTGTGCACATCTTGCAGTAGCTTTTGGTGTTTCGGTTGAATTTGAAGATTGTCGGGAATGTCTAAAAACGCGTTTATCGGTACCTCCTTGTTACATTTTTTTTCCGCAGAAAGCCCCCAATATTCCTCTATCCCACTATATATAAAACGTGTATAAACCAGCTTCTTCTTGTAAGTTAATAACTCGCAGGCATTGACAAAGTCAGGATAAGACATGCTAAGAACTTGCGGCGGCAATATCAATTGTTTTTTACTTTGGCCAAATGACGTTTGTATTATGAGTAGGGAGGCAATTACAAATAAGAATCTCATAAGATGTCTAAACAATATGAATAGACATTAAAGGTAGCACAAAAATATTTCTCTTTATAATGAGAAGAATTAGGCGACTGGAGTTAGCTGTATGCATGCTAAAAAGGGGTAGCTCTACGCGATTCTACGACGGTCTGCGGGTGGCTCACACTGGCTCACCTCGCGCTGAGCTACCCCCCCCTCTAAAAACTCTACCTTAATCAAATTTGTTTTATAACCAGCACTTGAACGGCCAATACCAGGATATTCATTACTTTCGAAACAAAAACGAATGGACAATCTGCCTGAATACACGCGCTCGCAATTAGCCCTCCGCAACGGACAGGATAAACCGGAAGTATGGATTGCCTTTAAAGGCATAATATATGACGTGAGCCGCAGCCGCCTATGGAAGAACGGCAAACATTACGAACACTGGGCCGGGCAGGACCTTACCCCCGAACTGGCCGATGCTCCGCACGATGACTGGGTTTTTCAGAATCTGGACGTGGTGGGGAAGTTGAAGTAGTTGGCAGTTCTCAGTAAGCAGTAAATAGTAACCGTAATATTCACAACTTACTATTCACTACTCACTACTTACCATTCACTATTCACCAATCACAAAAGTAGACAGGCTCACAAATTCCTGCACCCGGGCAGCTATCTCTACCTGCGACAGGTCGATTATGCGCTCTGTACCGAATTTTTCAACACAGAAGGAAGCCAATGCCGAACCGAAAATGATGGCGTTCTTCATGTTATTAAAGTTTACTGTACCCACTTTGGCCATGTAGCCAACAAAGCCGCCGGCAAAGGTATCGCCTGCTCCTGTTGGGTCAAACACATCGGCCAAAGGCAGTGCAGGGGCAGCAAATATCTTATCATCGCCAAAAAGCAAAGCACCGTGCTCCCCTTTTTTAATGATAAGGTACTTTGGCCCCATAGTTAAGATCTTGCGGGCCGCTTTCAATAACGAATACTCGCCTGATAGCTGACGGGCCTCGGCATCGTTAATGGTAAGCACGTCAACCAATTTAATGGTTTCCAGCAGGTCGTCCATTGCTATGTCCATCCAAAAGTTCATGGTGTCCATCACAATAAGTTTGGGCCTGTTTTTTAAGCGCTTTATAACAGTTTGCTGCACCTGCGGGGTAAGGTTACCCAGCATCAGGTACTCACAGTCCTGGTAGCTTTCCGGAATAATAGGATCAAAATCAGCCAGTACATTAAGTTCGGTAGCCAGGGTATCGCGGGTGTTCATATCGTTATGATACTTACCGCTCCAAAAAAAAGACTTCTCCCCTTCTTTAACCTGTAAACCTTCGGTATCAATACCATGATCATTAAACTCCTTAATAGTTTCCTTCGGGAAATCATCGCCTACAACGGCCACAATTTTAACTTTATCATAAAAGTACGAAGCCGCCAAACCGGCATAAGTGGCCGCGCCGCCAACAATTTTGTCAGTTTTACCAAAAGGTGTTTCAAGGGCGTCAAACGCAACGGTACCAATCACTAATAAGCTCATGCTATAAATTTTATCTGTTTGGCTGCAAATATGGTCAGAAATTAACGCCTAAACAAAGTATTAACAAGTTTAGTTTTGAGTACCACCAAGGTAGCGGTTTGCACCACACTTACGTAAGCCGCATAATTTGCTAAGCGCATTTATTGGTTCCAGAAATTTTTTATAGCCACAGCGGCAGTGGAAACATACCAACATTTAAATTAGTAAAAAAGACAGCATTTATAGTATATTGCCACTATTGAAAATACCTTATCAGTACGCTTAAATGCCTCCTTATGAGCAGAATTTTACAAAGGTATAAGTATTATATCACCTGCAACTTCACCAGCTATCTGGACAACAACATCCGCGACCTGCAATACTGGCAAAACAGATTGTTCTGTAGCTTTTTGGTTTACTGTTTGCCTGTAAGCCTTATTGCTTTGTTACCGGGTGTTATTATGGCCCTAAAAGACGGCCTTCCCGTTATTGCTATTGTAGATGTGCTTAGCTTTGCCACACTTGCTGTTGTTACTTTTTCTCCTAATATAAGCATCAGAAAACGTAAGATCTTAACCATAAGCGTGTTTTATTTACTGGCTGTTTTTTTAATAAACACGTTAGGATACCTGGGCCCGGGAATTTTTTATCTCTTCTTTATTACCGTGCTTTCCGCACTTATCTTCCCCATCCGCTTTGCGTATTTTTCAATAATACTTAATGCCGCTTTACTGCTGCTATTTGCATTAATAATTGCACTCAAGCTCTTTGATTCTGCACTCATTCAGGAATATACAACCGATAAGTGGATCGCCTTTAGCGTTAACCTCATCTTTGCCAGCATTGTTATAGTGCTGCTTATTGATAGAATATTTGAGGGCCTGCAAGTAACTATCGAGAACAAAACCCAGCTGCAGGAACGCTACCAGCAAATTTTTGATAAAAGCCCGCTACCCATGTGGTTGTTTGATACCGATAACTACAGTTTTGTTGATGTGAACGAAGCAACCATAAGAAAATACGGTTACACGCGCGAGGAGTTTATGAGCATGACGATAATGGATATAAGGCATGCTGAAAACAGACCGGAAACTGTTAAACTGGTGCATGCCAACAAAATGTCGGGCTTGTTTTATGGCGGCAATGCGCAACATATAAAGAAAAACGGGGAAACCATTTACGTAAAGATTGAAAGCAATTTCCTTAATATGGGCGAACGCAAATTGCGCCTGGTACAAGCTACAGACATAACAACAGAGGTTGAACACCATCTAGAAGTTTTCAACTATAACAAGAAGATAGAAGAATCAGAGGCAAACCTGCGCGCTATATTTGATAACGCTGTTGACGGATTTGTGCTGTTGGATGCGCGTGGTATCATCAAGCTTTTCAATGCCAGGGCATCGGCATCTATGGAGTTTAATAAAGATCAACATGCTTTTGAGATTGGCCGCAGCATTTTTGATTATATAATTAGCCCGCGCCTGGCCTATTTTAAGGAAGTAATGAAAAGCGTATACAGCGGCGAGACGATTGATTATGACCGCATGTTCCGGTCAGACGGCGCTATCATCTGGATAAGGTATACCATTACGCCTGTAAAAGAAAAAGGACGCATTATTGGGGCCTGTATTACGGGCAGGGATATTACGGAAAGGAAGTTCTATTTACGATCTGTAGAAGAACAAAACAGGATATTCCGCGAAATATCCTGGATGCAATCGCATTTGGTTCGGGCACCATTGGCCAGGATTCTGGGGCTGCTGCCCATGCTGGATAGTGATATAAATAATGAGGCTAGATCAACAGTAATAGCATACCTTAACGTTTCTGCCAATGAGTTAGATGATATTATAAAGCAGATAACCGAAAAAACTACCGATATAATGGAGAAATATCCTGTGGCAGGGAATAACGATCAATTTAAGCAGTAGCTATCAGGCATTCACCGCCGGCCTGCTTGGTGTCATGTATCTTTAAATGGTTCTCAGTTTTGTTAAATCTGCCTTTAGTGTTACTTAATGATGGTTATGTAGCCAGACATCGTTTTTCTCCCGTTCTTTGGGTCAATTATGTAATAATAAACACCCACCGGCAGATTATTGTTGTTTGTACGCCCATCCCACGGAACCGGGTAACCTATCGAGCCAAATACCTTTTGCCCCTGACGGTTAAAAATGTTTACTGTGCAGCCGGGATAAGAATTAAGGTTTTTAATTTCCCAGGTATCGTTAATGCCATCGCCGTTGGGTGTAAAAGCATTGGGTACGCCGGGCGTTTTGAGCACAGTAACCGTTACATCGGCAAACTGTTGGCAGCCCTTATCGTTAGTAACGGTAACGCGGTAAGTAATGTCGCCTATGCCGGTAACAGTGGGGTTGGCTATGGTTGCATCATTTAGTCCTTTAGCGGGAAACCAGGCATAGGTAAGCCCATTGCCGGTTGCCCTCGCGGTAATAACACGGCTACCACCTTCTAATACAGTTACGTTTGCAGGCACCTCGACCGTTGGTAGCGGGTTAACCGTTATCTCTCGGCTTATGGTATTTGAGGCGCCCGTGCTAAAGGTGTGGGTATATTGTATCAGGAAAGTACCCGGACCTGATACAGCCGGGTTAAAAAGCCCTGCCTGACTAACACCCCTTCCTGTATACTCGCCCGAACCGGCGATACCGCTGTTGCTTTCATCGTGCCCATCAAACTGAACAGTGCCATTGTTGGCACAAATAGCCCCTGGTTGTGTAAAGACTACCAACGGCGTGGGGAGTAAATAGATCGGCTCTGTCTTGTGCTTCGATACGCATACACCGCCTGAATAAGCCAACATTCGTACCGTATATGTCTTAGTGCCCGAATGAAATTCCGGATAGGTATGCATATACTGTTTACCTTCTGTTGGGTTATCGTCAACCTCAACCAGCGAAAGGTCATTATCATAATCATAATAAAGTTCTATACGGGTTACATTGCCAAATACGCCCAGATCCATTCTTGATTTGTTTTCGATAACTACTTGCTTGTTACTGTAAAGGTTGCTTTTATTCAACACAGTAAAATCTGCCAAAGGCGTAGCACCGTTTACCTTGAAATCTTTCGTTAATATCTCAATACAACCATAAACGCTGGTCACCGTAAGCGTGATCTTATAATCCTCGGCCTTTTGATATTGATGACGGGGATTTTGATCCGTTTGGATCGGCGTTCCATCGCCAAAATTCCATTGGTAGGTAAGTGCGCTATTATCCGCAATAGTTGTGCGGTTGGTAAAAACATTATTATCGCTGATACAAGTGGGTGGCGTATCAAAATCTATTACAGGTATTGGGTTAACCGCTATTTGCCGCGTTATTTCCGACGTGCAGTCTGTAGACAACTTAACCGAGAGTTTTACGGCATAGGTGCCCGCCGTCGCGAAGGTATGTTCAAACCGCTTTGCATCCGGCGGGTTCACAATAACGCCGTTTATGGTCCAAACACGTGATGTAACCGTTGTACTGAGGGGGATATTTGAAATATCGTCAAATACAATCGGTTTAGTTGCGCAAGTTGGATCTGAATAAGTAAAATCAGCAACCGGCAGTGCGTTGATATGTATTGAATGGGTTGCGGGTGCAGAGTTGCAAATATTTCCGTTGGCCGCGGTTAAAGTAACAATGTAATCGCCTGGTGTTGCGTAAGCATGCGTGGGGCTTTGCAGCGTTGAGTTTTGTCCATCGCCAAAATTCCAGAACCACGACGTTATAGGTGCTCCATTTGGTGCTGAATTGTCTTGAAACGTAACCGGATTATTCAAACAGGCTTCAGCGGGAGCTGCGAATGCCGGCGTAGGTTGTGGAAGTATTGTCAGTACCAATTCGTTAGAAGCTACCACGCATTGCGTGTTATTGATATTTGCCGTCTGGCCAGACACAACCCGGTAATTATAAGTGCCCGATACTGATGGCGAGGTAAAGCTATACTGCGTTCCGTTAACTGTAGCGCTCAAATTGATCCATGCACCGTTTACTTTTTGCTGAATTTTCTGGCTGTAGCCTGCGGCAGGCGTGGTAGTAGTTTTTATAGTAACTGTCTGCGGTGTACCGGCGCAGATCTGGGTAACAGTAGATTGATCAAAAACCACCTGTACGGGATCGCCATAGGGCCTGAAAGTAATATCATCAATAGCCAGATCATTTCCGTAACCTCCAGGCCCGTTGTTTATCATCTTTAAAACAATGGTACCGGTATTAGCCGGAGTGGTAAATTCCATATTGTACTTGTTCCACACATCGTCTGCCGCAATATTTCCGGTGCTGTATGGTGGTGCTAAGGGCTGCCCCCCCTCTGTCTCAATCTGAAAAGTAACATTAGGTGGGTTACCCCCGCCGTTGTTGAACATGTTTTTGACGAAGGCACCAAACTGATATTTAGTACCGGCACATAGAGCGTCAACCTTGCGAGTATAGAAAAGCCCCGGAGCATTAGCCGCGTTTACCAGCATAAAATAACCGTCAGGGTTTCCGGTATGGTCTGTTGTGACCACCCATAAGTTGCTTAACATGCCAACAGAGGTATTTACTATCGTATATTGCCCGTCTGTTGGGAATCCCTGTCCCCCGTTATTATAGTAAGTGTACGTTGTTGATCCCGAGTCGGCGGGCAGTGGCCCTGCAAACCTGTTGGTGCCTGAACCAAAAGTTATGTTAACTATTGGATCGCCCAGACTTTGAGAAAAACAGTTTACGCTAAAAAGAAAAAAAATAAAGGCAAAAAAAGCAATCCTTAAAACGCTGTTCTTTTTAAAATTGCTTCGCATGTTATAATTGGCTCCTTAGGTAAGGAATGCTAAAAATATCATATTTAGTGCGAATAAACTAACTCATTGATGATTTGGTTAAAGAGCACGAATAGGTGTGCCAATACAATTTAATCCAAATCCCCTAATACCTCATCTACCATACCTTGTTGCACCGCTTCGGGGCCGGTCATCCAGTAATCCCGGTCAGAAGCGTTGTGTACCCAGTCGTAGGTTTGGCCGCTGTGTTTGGCAATTATCTTATACAGATCGCGTTTTACTTTTACTATTTGCTGCGCAGTTACCTCAATATCTGCCGAAACACCTTGTACCCCACCTGATGGCTGATGGATCATAACCCGCGAGTGTTGCAGTGCCGCCCGTTTTCCGGCTTTTCCTGCACAAAGTAACACCGCACTCATGGAACAGGCCATACCAATACAAATGGTGCCCACATCGGGCGTAATCAATTGCATGGTATCATAAATTCCCATGCCTGAGTATACATCCCCACCCGGCGAATTTATATAGATTTGAATATCTTTTTTAGCATCAACAGATTGCAAAAAAAGCAATTGTGCCTGTATAATATTGGCCATTCTGTCCGCAACCGGCTCGCCTAAAAATATTATCCTGTCCATCATCAGGCGCGAGAACACATCCATCTGCGCAACATTCAGCTGGCGTTCCTCCATAATGTAAGGCGTCATGCTGGTTGGTATGCTAACAGCCCTGCCCATATAACCATCAACATGCAGGCTGCCTATACGGTGATGCTTGATAGCATATTTCCTGAACTCGTTATTCATATTCATGTTTTTACTTTTTAAAGAAGTTTGCAATACGCTGCATAAAGCCACTATGCTGAGGTACCGTACTTAAAATTTGCTGTACCGCTGTTATCTCGGCTCTGATGTTTTGACGGCCATATTCTTTTACAACAGCATGCGTGCGTTGCTGCAGCAATACATCCTCCCACAAATCATTGTTCAATAGCATATTTGCCTCAAACAGTAAAGCGTCGCCGGGAGCCATGTTGCCAACAAGGTAATCGTCTATTGCTTTTGTATTATTCAATGAAGTCCGCATAGCTTAATGAGTTTTGTTTAACCGTATCTCTTACCTTCTCCATGCATTTATATTTTGCCACCGTTGCCGAATGTGTGCCCGCGTAGCCAAACAGTTCTGCTACATCGCCCGGTGGCAAGGCATCGTAGTAACAGGCTTTAAGCAGCTCCATACATTTTTTTCCGGCGGTTGCCAGGTAATACAATAATTTACCTGCTGATGGTTGCTCATATGCCACGGTTATTATGTCAACATCGTCTAAGCGGCGGTACCTGCCGTTGGTTCTGTAGTGCTGCAGCCACAGCTTTTTTGCAATGCCTAACACATAGCCTTTCTCGTTCGCAACGGGCTCCGTACAAGCACTCACCACTTTCTCATAATAAACAACCAGGGCATCCTGAAAAATGTCCTGCGCCTCTTCAAAGCTGCCGCCCATGCGGGCCACATGCCGCGCTACCGCCGGAAACGCCTTTTTATAGAGTGCCATAAAAAAAGCTTCGCGCATTTCAACCGTTAATAATCCGTTGTTGCTCATTGCTGTATAAGTTTTTATTGTATGTGTAAGATAGCGACAAAATATCACCCGTGAACTGAAAAAAATTATTGAAAACAAGAAAGCCTCACATTTCTGTAAGGTTTTTAACGCTCCGGAGGCTGGGCTAACCAGCGCCTCCTTTGCTTAATCACGCAGGTGCGGCACTTAAGGTTACTAACGCGCTAGTATGTAAGTGCTTTATGTAAGTAATTCACTGTCTTACCAAAAATTTCAATTTCCGTTAAGCTTATATCCCTTATAGCCTCTACAAAGTTTATCCGCAAAAAGCGGCCAACAGTAGTAAATAAGGGATCAATCAGAATTCTTGAGCGGGAATAGAACAAAGTATTTGTTTGTGATGCATACCGATACTTATTGGGTTGAATACTTACGAAGCGGTAGTTCGGCTGATCTTACCAGGAACCCTATCGAATTACTTTGAGATAACTAACACAATTCAGTCTCCTACCAGGCAGCTGATATTAATTTAGAAGAAAGAGTCTTACGGCATCGGTCATAAAAAGTCGGGCTTGGAATCGAAAGGTTCCTGCCAGACACGGCCGTACAGAATTTTCCCATTCGCGGGCATAAAGTAGCTATAAGCTATCTACGTAAGTTGATTAAGGGTTTTATAAATAATGTTCATTGACTCTTTATAAGTTTCAATGCCGTGACCAGTGTTTTGTAATACATTGACACTTTTAAGATTTTTTAGCGCATTCTGAGCTGCTTTTACAGATGCTTTGTAAGGGAACAACAAGTCCTTTTCGCCCACTATAAGATAAACGGGTGCTTTAACATCTTCAAGTTCTTGTCTGCTCATAGCGTAGGGCTTTTGAGATTTATCTACGTAACGCTTGAGCGCAAAGACCTCATAGTCTATAAGCAACTGCAATCGTTCAGCAGTCAGGTTGTGTACGGGTGGATATAATACAGCGTTTGCTAAAAAGCTTCTTACATTTTTTTCCGAAGGTTTAATAATAGGTAATAGATTATAATACAAGTTTTTAAGCGACAAAGAAAATGATTGCAAACAACCTGGATTTAACAAGAACATATTGCCTACCAGATGAGGTGCTGTAACTGATAGTTTAAGACAAACCAGTGCGCCGAATGATGCACCTGCTATATTTACCTTTTTATTTGTAAGCTGAACGATGACCTCTGCTGCCCAATTACCATAATCCTGCGTTTTAATGTCAGGTGTATTGCCATCGCTTAGCGTAGGTTGCCCGTTAGTTTCAACCAGGTATATATCATAATTATTTATAATGATTTGCAGGTTATCATCAAGGTCCCAAAACAGGCTGCTGGTGCGGAAACCAGGAAAGATAAATAAAGCTGGCTTATCAATTATTTCGCTTTTAATACTCCATACGATGGTTTTACCTAAAGACGTTGCACATTCATTGTACTTATACTTCCTGTTGTTTAGTTGCTCCAATTTTATTACCCATTGCTTAATAAATTGATGGTCAGTGAGCGGATCTTTAAAATATGAGGTGCTGTAAACTTTCATGTCATTACGGTGTAAACTGCAAAGCTGCGCAATTGCCCTATTATTTTTATTGGTATAAACCAACACTAAATAATTATGGAATTATAAAGCTTACTGAAATTAGTGGCATCAATGTTTAAATAACTGGCAATATATTTATGCGGAACAAAGTTCAATAACTGCGGGCTTCGGGTTACAAAGTTTTTGAAGCGTTCTTCGATCGTACAAGCATGAAACTCTCTGTGCCTTGTTACAAGCCCACAAAATTTTGCTTCGGTCATCTTACGGAAAAGCCTTTCTATAGATTGCGACTGATCAAAAAGCTCATCAAGGCGACTATGTGAGATGGCGCCATAGCTACTGTCTGATAAAGCCCTGATGTAATATTGCGTAGGCTGTTGATTGTAAAAGCTGTCTGGCAGGCCAAGCAGAGATTGCGGGTAATGAAAGGACATCACGTGCTCGGTACCATCGTGATTGAAACAGGAGATCTGTGTTCCCTTATAAACAAAGAATAAATCTCTTGTAATATCACCTTCTGTTACAATCAGGTCATTCCGTTTGGCATGGCAGATAGTTAAATTGTCTGCAATTAAGTTATACTCTTTTTCTGTGATCGGGTGAAACCTGTTTAGAAAACCATGGTAGTTCATGTATGAATATAGCAAAGAGTTATGTGATTCGGATTTTTATAAAAGAAATAAATACTGTAAAAGGGATGAAAAGCAGAAATACAATACAAAAATCGGGTTAACACTTTCTAAGAATTTACAGGATATATGTTGATGGTAAGCTTCGCGTTACGCATATGTCAGCGTAATGCTTACATAGTTTCTCTTTAGTATATATTAATGCCATGTGCACAATCGTTACTTTACACTTATAAACTTATCCCACCCAAGATCTCAAATTGACCCTAAATAGGGTATATCTTTAAATGAAGATGCTTTGCACGAAGTTGTAAAAACAGAAAAAGTATGCGAAAAGTATGCGAATAAAAAAACCCCACTCGCCAGAGTGGGGTTAAATCATTGATTTTGAGGCTCCTGAGGCTGGGCTCGAACCAGCGACCCTCTGATTAACAGTCAGATGCTCTAACCGGCTGAGCTACTCAGGAGTGTTTTCCGGTTTGGAGTGTGCAAAAGTATCATTTATGATGTAATTTCACAACCATAATTTTATTTTTTTTATTTATTGTTGCTTTAGCAAAAAACTCGGGCGGCTTTGTTCCTCACGTTCAGGCTATTCGCATTTACTGGGGGCGCTAAAATCAACAATAAATTTTTCATCAAACAATTGTACGCTATTTTTGCAGCATGCATACACAAATAAATACTTTACTGGCATCATTAAAAGCCAATACCACCCCTTTTGTTAAGGTTATTGAATTTATAGATACTTATTATACGCATCAACCAACGGCCTTTAAAAATGGCGATACCTATAACCAGGCCACCCAAAACCAGGGCAGCGCACGCGTTTTTGCCTTCGCGCAGTTAAATAATTTAAATTCGGCAGATACCCTTTACCTGTTTGCAGAGCATTACCTGGCTGTACTGGCCACGCCTGCCGAAACAGATCACCAAAACATACGGCAATTTATGGCACATGGCTGGGAAGGTATAGCTTTTGAAGGCGAGGCGCTTGTTTTAAAATAAGAACCCGGGCTTTTTAAAGCGCGAAAAGCAATGAACCACAGTATTTGAAAAAGCAACTGATGGCAATATGGGCAGCTTTAATTCGTTTACAATAGGTGTTGATTAATTACTATTTGCTTACCTTGCAATAATGCAGGATTTCTTTAACGCTATTAAAGACTGGGTGGTAGACCTGGGCGACAAACACGGGGTTGACCCATTGTTGATATTTTGCCTGTACCTATGCAGTAAAATAAGCTTATTTACCTGCCTGGGTTGGGCGCTTAATAACATACGGTTAAAAAAACCATTTATAACGCAGCTGCTGTTTGCCGGCATAAGCTTTTGCATACCCTATACTTATGTTATGATAGTGGGGCGCAATATAGCTGCATGGGTATATGTGGTAATAGCGTTGATATTCATTTTCGGGGTTTATTCCATCTGGAAAAAGGTTAGCGTAAAGGTAGATCAACCTGCGCCATAACATTGTCTATATTCTATATCAAATCAAAAGCGCGGGCATACTGACTCAGCTCAAAATAGGATGTTGTATCCAGCTTTTTCCGGATGTTTTTACGGTGCGTTTCTACCGTACCCAACGATATAAACATAGTATCCGCTGTATCCTGCGCGCTTTTACCCAGTGCCAAATGCTTTAACACTTCGCGTTCGCGCTTACCTAATTTGGTAAAATGATGGAAGTTGCGGCGCAAAAAATTATTTTCCTCCAGCAAGCGTTCGGCTTTGGCCGTCATATGGTGCATGGCATCAATTGGAAAAGCCATAGTAACGGCTAACAACGGTTTACCGGCACCATCTCTTAACAAAACCATTGTACTGGCCATATGCCATTGCCAGTCGGTGTGTTCATGAAAACGCACCTGCTGAAAAAGCGTACATATCTCGTCGGCTATGTTACGCTCCATCAGGCCCAGTATCTTGGGCACATAGTCTTTTGAGTCCTCGGCGTTAAAATAACGCGAGTAATACTCCTGCGAGGTTAAACTGGTAATTTCTTCAAGCGTTACGTTCAGTTCTGCCAGCCCCCGGGGCGACATCCAAGCTACACTCCAATCGCGCAGATCATGAATAATGACCACACCGGGCAGCTTATTCGCAATGGCTGCAATTTCGGCAATATTTTGGTTGATGCTATCCTCAACTGAAGCTTTTTTGTCCATGTATAAAAGATGTGTTGTAAATATAAAAACGTCAAAGTAAATTACCCGGTTTTGGGTATTGACATTAAAATTATTACAATTAAATTAGTGCGTTACCCTTAAATAATACATTTTCGCGCGTTTACGCTGGGGGATTGGGGCATTAACATTTACCTTATAGCTTGTAACGCTTAATTTTATTAAAGCCCAATATTTATTGCTTTAAAAATTACCCATGTCACGCTCCAAACGCAAAACACCCATTTTTGGCCATACCACCGCACAGTCTGAAAAGCAGGACAAACGGCGCTGGAACCGCACTTTTAGAAGAATAACCAAAGTTAAAACACGAACAGACGATGCCGCTACGCCTGTTAAAATTGAAGCCGTTACCAATGTTTGGGATGGCGCCAAGGATGGTAAGCGTTATTACGCTTTCTATAAGGCTAAAGATCTGCGTAAATAGCCCTCTGTTTGGTTAAGCACACGGCAACAAACTACCCTTGCCTGCGCACCATCTCGTTTATCCATATGGGTGCAAAAGGCGATGTGCAACCCTTTGGTGTAGGGTAATCGCGATAGATACCTAACCGCTCCCCTATCGCCAGTGCCCGCTCCCGAAGTGCCGGGTGGTTAATACCAATGTAGGCCAGGGCAATGTTCATGGTCCACTGTGTTTCGGGTGGTGCGGTGGGCATTTCAGCTTCAAGGCGATCAAGCAGGGTGGGTATATCCAAACCCTCCGGGTTTCGCGCTATGCGCCCGGCGGTTAGGCTCCAGCCTGCACGGGCCGCCATGGGGTGGTTAGTTTGCATCCATTGCAGGCGCAATTGCTCTTTATCCGGGTGCTCTTTAATTACATAGCTGCTAAACCAGTCGGCCACGTGCGTAAACTGCTCTGAACGTACCATGTGGTCCACTTCTTCAGCTCCCAGCTTCTTAGGATCAATAACGAGCGCTGCCAGAAAGCGGGCCTCAATATTGCCCGTCGCCCAGAGTTCCTTAGCCAGTTGATGGTTGGTTTTAATAGATTTAGCCAGCGTGCGTATGTCGCCCATTTTTACCCCAAACTGTTCGTTGCGCGCACCAAATTTAGTGTTGTGGGCACGTACCTTCTCGTTTCCCAGGCTTTCCAGTTTGCTTAGTATCTCTGTAACCGTCATGTTATGCTATTTTACCGGCGTTCCGTTGATCATCACATTATCAAAGGTCATATCGCTGGTATGATCTGCCTGCACGGGTGTTTTAACCCCGCGTATATTGCTGTTCACCACCCGCAAATGCTGCACCGGCGACTCCGGGTAAGCATGCACAAACACGCCGAAGTTACCGCCCCGCTCAACGTCCAGGTTCTCTACCCAAATATTGCGGATGATTGGCATAAAGTTGCCGGGCGTTTCGTAAAACATGTTGAAAGACATTGCAGCGTCTTTATAAGTACCCACCTTAATATCCTTCAAAAAAACATTCTCAATAACGCCACCCCTGGCCGAGCTTGTTTTAAGGCGAAGCACGCTAAACAGGTCCTTCGAGTCTAACATGCAGTTGATAGCGTATATGTTACGGGCGCCACCTGCTATCTCGCTGCCAATGGTAATGCCGCCATGACCGTCTTTCATTATGCAGTTCTCAATAATATGGTTTTCGGCGGGGAGTGCTATGCGCCTGCCATCCTCGTCCCTGCCTGATTTAATGGCAATGCAATCGTCGCCGGTATCAAACAGGCAATCTTTTATCAACACATTTTTGCATGATTCCGGGTCGCAGCCATCATTGTTAGGGCCGTGCGATATAACCTTAACACGCTCCACTGTAATATTTTCTGATAATACCGGGTGAATGATCCACATGGGGGAATTGGTTATCTTAATATCAGATATAAGAATGCTGCTGCAGTTTTGAAATTGAATAAAATTTGGCCTTAAAAAGCCTCCATCGCCAAAAATACGTGCTTTAGGGTCTGTTTTTTGATGCATATACTCATGCAGTTTATTACGCGCTGTTAACTGGTTAACAGTGGGCCCGCCATATACCCAGTTCCACCAATGTTCGCGGTCTGCATTACCATCCAGGGTGCCGTTGCCGGTTATGGCTATGTTGGTTTCGCCGTTGGCATATATAAGTGCTGAATAATTCATACACTCCATCCCTTCCCAGCGTGTTAACACAATGGGATAGTCTTTGGTATCTCTGCTAAAAATAACCTTGGCGCTGTCTTCCAGGTGCAGGTTTACATTGCTTTTAAGGTATATAGCACCTGTTAACCACGTACCAACAGGAATAATAACCCTGCCACCCCCTGCTTTACTGCAAGCCACAATTGCGGCATTAATAGCTTTTGTGTTATTAGTAATGCCGCCGCTAATGGCACCATACTTTGCTATATTGTAGTCGGCTTTTTTAAATTGCGGCGACTTGATCAGGCCACGCAGCCTTTCTATCTCGGCCAGCGGTTCGGCACTGTTTTTCCATACTTTGGGCTGTGCAGCAGTGGTTAGCGCAAGGTTAAATAAAATAGCCGCCATTAAAATATTTTTCAAAAAGTTATATGTTTAACATTTAAAGTTAGCATTATAAACATTGCAAGAATAAATTAAAATTAGCAGTGCCTATAGCTTCAAATTATTAAATTTGAGCAAAGCCTTTTAATTATGAGTGAGATAAACAAAGAAGATATTAAGCAGGAAGTGTTTGACCTGTATGACGACTATGCGCATAACCGACTTGACAGGCGCGATTTTATGCAAAAACTTTCGCTATATGCCGTTGGCGGGTTAACCGTAACATCGCTGATGAGTTTTTTGATGCCTGATTACAAAGGCAATATCCAGATAACAAAAGACGATGCCCGCCTTAAATCTGAATTTATTAATTATCCATCGCCTAAGGGGGGCGGCACTATAAAAGCCTTGCTCTCTAAACCTGTGGATGCGAAAGGAAAGCTTGGCGGCATATTGGTGGTGCATGAAAACCGCGGACTTAACCCCTACATTGAAGATGTAGCCAGAAGAGCCGCCCTTGCCGGTTTTGTTTCGCTCGCACCTGATGCACTTTCGCCACTGGGGGGCTATCCGGGCAATGACGACGAGGGGCGCAACATGCAAGCTAAACGCAACCCCAAAGAAATGGAGGAAGATTTTATTGCAGCATACCAATATTTAAAAAACCACAAAGACTGCAATGGCAAGGTTGGCGTTGTTGGCTTTTGCTATGGCGGTGGCATATCAAATATGCTGGCCGTTAGGGTGCCTGATCTGGCTGCGGCAGTACCTTTTTATGGTGGCCAACCGGCAACAGCTGATGTACCACAAATAAAAGCGCCCTTAATGCTTCACTATGCATCGTTAGATACCCGCATCGCAGCGGGCTGGCCCGCATATGAGGCAGCCCTTAAAGAAAATGGTAAAAAGTACCAGGCGTTTATTTACGAGGGTGCCAATCACGGTTTCCACAACGATACCACACCGCGTTATGATAAGGCAGCGGCAGAACTGGCCTGGACGCGCACCATTGATTTTTTTAAAGAGCACTTAAAGTAAAAGCGCTTAAGCCAAACATTTGCTGCATAACTTTCATGGTCAACTCGGCAGTTGATGCTGAGCTGGTTTTGCGCAGCATATTTTTACGGTGCACATCAACAGTAAGTTTGCTTATAAACAATGCGTCGCTAATTTGGCGGCTGGTTTTTCCGTGCATTAAGTGTACCAATACTTCCTTTTCCCGCTTGGAAAGCTCGTTTCCGTGTATGGCCGCGGGTGTAATGTTATTCTCATTATCGGTTTTGTCCATTTGGAGTTGTTTTACTTTCATTGCTAACACGTTATATCTTCAAATTTAGGCAAGGTAAACTCCATCCTTGAGCAGGTAAACACGCCAATTAAGGGGTGATAACACGCTGAATAAAGCGTTAAAAAACATGTTATACCTAATATAGCTTGTCGTTAATTGAGCCGTAGTTGTCGCTTAAATGCTGTGCATGGTCTATATTAATTTGTTTATAAGCTAGTTTTAATCAACTTAGCTTTTGAATTAATATAGGTGCCATGAATAGATCTGTTTTTTATCCGCTTTTTTTACTTTTTATGCTGACTTTTTTTAGTTCAGCATCCGCGCAGCGTATAATAATTACCGGCAAAGTTACAAACGAACAATCCGGGCGGCCTATACGCCGCGCAAGCATCAGCATAAACAACAAAGGTATAGGCACCGGTACTAACGATGCCGGGCAATTTATTCTGCTTATTCCGCAGGCCAATTTAAAAGATACTTTAAGTATTACCTGCATTGGTTTTGACAGCAAGCGCATACCGGTGGCTACGCTGGAAAACGAACAGGTACTTAGCATTACACTTGCAAAAAGCACCATTGAGCTGATGGAAGTTACCATTACGCATTATGATGCGCTAAAAGTGTTGCAAAAAGCCATTGCCCGCATACCCGAAAATAACATAAACCAACCGCACCTGCTGCGGGGTTTTTACCGCATGTATACCTTCAAAAATGATTCGCCGCTGCAACTGTCAGAAGCTGTTTTTGATGTTTTTAATTTTGGTTATGGCGATAAACGCGCCGATCTTTTCAAACTGATAAAAGCAAGAAACGAAAAGAACACGCTGGAATTTGGCTCGATTGAATTTGGCCAAAAGCCCAATACCATTTTTGAACAGGATATTGTAAATCACCTGCCGGCTTGCGGCTTTTTAAACGATGCGGGGCTGGAGCGGCATGATTTTGAAGTTACCGGTGTGGTTGATGTTAATGGTTACCACGCTTACGAAGTTGAGTTTAAAGAAAAACCCGGCCAAACAAAAGACACCTATCGCGGCCGTATGTATATAGACACTAAAACCTACGCTTTTATATATTTTGACTTTGGTTTAAGCCCGGCGGGCCTTAGAATACCTGCCAAAAATAATTTTATCCTGAAATCATTAATTGGCATTGGCGGCGTGGGCCTTAAAATGACGGGCGACCGGATGCGGGTTAACTATCAGCAGGTAAATAACAAATGGGTATTGGCATCGGTAGAAGGTACTGATACTATAGCCGTTAACGGCCCCTTGCCTAAAGACAATTATAAGGCGCAGATAAAATTCAACTACCAGATAACTACGGTTGACACTAAAGAAAAACCCTTTGAATCTACCATGGGCCGCAACGAAAGTATTAATAACTACAAAAGCAGCGGTGGCGAAAAATTCTGGAAAGATTATAACATTCTGCTATCTGATTATAATGTTGATGATATAATGAAGCAGATACAGGTAATTAACAAAACAAAAACGAGTTGACCTAAACCCATTTATAATGTGCCGCTTTGCGGTAAAAAAACAGCGATGGGTTTTAAAACCCATCGCTGTTTTTTAACTTTTTTAAACACCAATTAAGGCTTTATCATAGCAATGCTGCCATCGGCATTGTGTGTTAAAGGCGTAACCTTAATATTGCGTAAGTGTGTTTGGCCTGATATTTCGGTATCATGGTAATACATATACCATTTGCCTTTCCATTCAATAATAGAGTGGTGCGTTGTCCAGCCTTCAACAGGGCTCATAAAAGTACCGCCGTAGGTAAAAGGGCCCATAGGTTTATCGCTGATAGCATAAGCTAAAAGATGTGTATCGCCTGTAGAGTAGGTTAAATAATATTTACCGTTGTATTTATGCATCCATGATCCTTCAAAAAACCTACGATCATGATCTTTAGCTATCAAAGGCTTGCCTTCTTTATCTAAAATAACGGCATCTTTTACTTCGCCGTCAAAACCTTTCATGTCTTTGCTCATTTTTACCACTTTGCAGCTAATAGCAGCCTCTTCAGGTTTTTCCCAATCGGTTTTTGATTCGTTGGTGTGCTTGTTGTTTACCCATTGTTGTAACTGGCCGCCCCAAATACCACCAAAGTACATATAACTGGTACCATCGGTATCAGTAAACACGGCAGGGTCTATGCTGTAGCTGCCCGCAATAGGCTGTGGCTCTGCTTTAAACGGGCCTTCTGGTTTGTTTGATGTAGCCACACCAATTCGGAAAACATCCTTTTTATCTTTAACCGGGAAGTACAGAAAATAGGTACCATCTTTATAAGCGGCATCAGGTGCCCAAAGCTGGCGGCCCGCCCAAGGGATGGTTGATACCGACAGTGCAACGCCATGATCTGTAACCTTACCTGGGATATCATCCATTGAAAGGATGTGATAATCCTTCATGGCAAAGTGGTCGCCGTTATCGTTTTGGGCTATACCCGCTTCAATATCATGCGAAGGATAAATATAGATCTTGCCGTTAAAAACATGCGCAGACGGATCGGCCGTATAGATGTCTTTGATAAGCGGCTCGGCTAAATATTTCTTTTTTTGAGGGGCCTTGGCCTGGCTTGTTGAAGTGTCTGACGCTTCTTTTTTCTCCTGCCCCTGGCAGGCAGCAAAAGTCAGCATTAGTGCTAACGCTGATAAATTAAATGCTTTATTCATTTTAGTAAAATTGGTTTTATATTAATAGCTATGTGGCTGAAGTAAATTTTCAGGTGGCGGCATTACCCGCATGGTTGTACAATATTAATCTTTTTTGTTTCAAAATTTAAATTTTACGCATTAAATGCACCCTCCGGAATTTCGCATTCGTTTGAGTTATTATCAAACGTTAGTATCTAAAATAAATCAGGAAGATCGTATTTTGCACCACCATAAAAACCAATAATAATGAGAACTTTAAAAATGGTTGCATTAGCTGCATTAATGCTGATGGCTACCTGCACCTTTGCTCAGGACACCAAAATTTGGAACAACAAACAGTGCGCCGTAGTGCTTACCTATGATGATGCTATCGATATAGACATTGACAATGTAGCACCCGCATTAGATTCGCTTAATTTAAAAGGTACGTTTTATCTTATCGGTTCGTCGCCCGTGATTGAAAAGCGCATGCCCGAGTGGCGCAAAATAGCGGCCGAAGGGCATGAGCTGGGCAACCATGGTTTGTTTCATCCCTGCGATGGCAGCCAACTGGGGCGCTCTTTTGTTAAACCCGACCATGACCTGAGTAAATATACCGTTGTGCGTGCTGTTGACGAGATACGCGTTTATAACACATTTTTAAAGGCTATTGACGGCAAAGACAAACGTACTTATGCCTACCCTTGCGGCGATCTTAACATAAACGGAGTTCCGTTTTACAAAGAGCTGGAACAAGATTTTGCAGGAGCACGTGGTGTAACCGGAGGGCTTAAAGCGCCCGGCGATGTTAACCTGGTTGACATTAACAGCTATATGATAAGCAACCAATCTGGCGATGAGCTGATAGAGCTGGTTAAAAAAGCGCAGCAATCGCATACTTTGTTGGTGTTCCTTTTTCATGGCGTAGGCGGCGGGCACAGCATTAACGTAAGTCTTGCTGCCCATAGCAAGCTGCTACATTACCTGAAGAATAACGAAAAAGATATTTGGGTGGCACCGATGGTTGATGTGGCTGACAGGGTGGCGACTTATCAGAAGAGCAATCCAAAAAAATAACTATAGGTGTTTAACCCACAATACCAATGGGTTTGAAACCCGTGGCTATTGTGGGTTAAGCGGTACTAAGTTACTACATCGTATTAGTATAAAAAGTGCCCAGCTTTTTTATTAATGAGTTAAAACCTGCCTATATTGGTGCCGATTTTACACCGAAGGATGAAACCACATCTTCACAAACAACTTATAAATGTCTTTATCAACAAATAACAAAGTAGCTGTAATTACCGGGGGCGCTTCCGGGTTAGGGTTGGCAACCACTAAAAAGTTTGTAGCCCAAAACATAAAAACGGTAATTGTTGGCCGTAACGAAGCTAACCTAAAACAAACCGCTGATGAATTAGGCGAGTTGTGCAGCTATAAAGTTTGCGATTTGAGCGATCTGGCCACTATCCCCGCCCTGATAAAAGAAATTGAAGAAGAATTTGGCACCATTGATATATTGGTTAACAACGCAGGCATCAACCTGAAAAAGAAATTTGAGGAAGTTACCGACGAAGAATTTCAACGTATTATTCAAACCAATGTAAACTCGGTATTCACGGTAAGCCGCGAGGTGGTTAAAATAATGCTGGAAAAACAGGCAGGTACTATAGTTAACATAAGTTCAATGGCGGCTCAATACGGCATACCATATGTTATTGGCTATACCGCAGCTAAAACAGCAATTGACGGCATGACCAAGGCTATGGCCGTTGAGCTATCGCCAAAAGGCATCCGCGTAAACTGTGTTGCACCGGGCTTTATAAAAACCGCCATGAGTGCCAAAGCGTTAGATAGTGATCCGGAACGTAAAAACAAAGTGTTATCCCGTACGCCAATGGGCTACCTGGGTGTGCCCGAGGACGTTGCAGAAGCTGTATACTTCCTGGCGTCTGATGCGGCTAAGTATATAACCGGTGTAGTACTGCCTGTTGATGGTGGTAACTCTGTTGGTTTTTAATTTTCGACTATAAAATATCTAAAATGATACCAGATCTAGAACAAACCTTTCGTTGGTTCGGCCCAAATGATGCCGTTACACTGCAGGCCATAAAACAAACCGGGGCAACCGGTATTGTCAACGCCCTGCACCACATTCAACCCGGCGAAGTATGGAGCCCCGAAGAGATTAAAAAACGCAAGGATATTATTGAAGCGGCAGGCTTAACATGGTCTGTTGTAGAGAGCGTTAATATTCACGAAAGCATAAAAATAGCAGGCCCGGGTAGAGATGCGGCTATAAAAAACTACATTGAGACCCTGCACAACCTTGCCGCAGTTGGCATTTATACTGTATGTTACAACTTTATGCCGGTGTTAGATTGGACACGTACCAATCTGGATTTTCGTTTAGCTAATGATGCATCTGCACTACGTTACGAGGCGCGGGCATTACACGCGTTTGATCTGTACATTTTGCAACGCCCCGAAGCATTTGATGAGTTTACACCGGAGCAGCAAAAAGCAGCGAAGGAATATCTGGACAGCCTGAGTGCCGACGATGTGAAATTGCTTACCAACACAGTTATGGCAGGCCTGCCGGGCACTACGGATGTGTTTACTATTGAAGAATTTAAGGAACATCTTAATAAATACGAACACATAGATGCTGCCGCGCTTAAAGCCAACCTGGCGTACTTTTTACAAGCCATTATGCCCGATTGCGAAAAGCTGGGTGTAAAAATGTGTATCCATCCGGATGATCCGCCGTTTGCTATTTTGGGTTTGCCGCGCATAGTCTCAACCGAAGCTGACTTGAAGTTTTTGGTGGATGCTGCACCATCGCCAAGTAACGGCATTACCTTCTGCACAGGATCATTAGGCGCCCGCTCCGATAATGACCTGCCGGGTATTGCTGAGCGTTTGGGTCAGCATTTTCACTTTATACACCTGCGCAACGTTAGGCGCGAGGCCGATGGTAGTTTCTATGAAGACAACCACCTGGAAGGTACCACAGATATGTATGCGGTGATGAAAGCGCTTATATTAGAACAAAAGAAACGTGCCGACAGCGGCAGAACGGATGTAGCCATCCCGATGCGCCCTGATCATGGCCATAAAATATTAGACGATTATAACTATGATACCTATCCCGGTTATTCTGTAACCGGCAGGATGAAGGGCTTAGCTGAACTGCGAGGGTTGGAAACGGGGATAAAACGGAGTATATTATAATATTTACCTATTTAAAAAGCCTGAAAGCCTGCCCTTGTGGTAGGCTTTTTTTGTTTCTGCAACAATTTACCACAAGGTTTGTTAGGTGTGGGTAATTAAGTAAAAGCAACTGCAAGTATTAAATAATCGAAAGAAAAAATATTTATATTTAATCCGATAATTTAATACTGACGTAGCGGCTTAGCGCGACAAATAATCACCCTTACCAAATTGAAGAAAAAGGTACTAATTACGGGCGCGAGCAGAGGGCTCGGTCTGGCGATATCAAAATTATTAGCTGCCGACTATCACTTGATATTGCACGCCTCTACCCCCGAAAGTTTTACCGACATAATTCCTGATAGTGATATTTTATGTGCCGATCTGTCTGATGCTACCCAACTCGCTGAATTTTGCAAACAACTAAAAAAACAACACGGCAGCGAGTTATATGGCGTAATTAACAACGCAGGCGTAACTTTTGACAATTCCATCATCTATCAGCAGGAAAAGCATATTGACGATATGCTTAACGTTAATTTGCGTGCGCCAATTTTGATCTGTAAAACAGTTATGAAACTTTTTGCCGCCAACGGCGAGGGAGTTATCATCAACATGAGTTCGGTGGTGGGCGAAAGCGGCAATGCTTTTCAGGCGGTGTATGCGGCAACCAAAGCGGCGCTGGTAGCTTTTTCGCGCTCGCTTGCGCAGGAAGCCGCCGTGATGAACGACCCTAACAACGTGCGCGTGCTGTGTGTGTCGCCTGGTTTTATTGAAACCGATATGACAGCTAACATTCCGGCCGAAATGAAAGAAAAGTATTTAAAAATGATCCCCGCAAAAAAAATGGGGACACCGGAAGATATAGCCCAAACTATTTATTTTTTACTATCAGAAAAAGCCTCTTACATAAACGGAACAAACGTTCATGTAAACGGGGGCCTGTTTTAAAGCATGGCAGATCCTAAGAACCCTATTTATCACGAAACACTGGTTGGCGACAAACCCAAGCAATGGTTGCTGCACGGAGCGACCAAACGCCTGTTAAGCTACTATCATTATCATTCGCCCAAGGTTGGCGTAGTTGCCAGCTACACGCCGCAGGAGCGCGATGTTAAAGACCATTTTGGCATCTTCAGGGGTGTTGATCAGATAGAATCATTCGCGCAGGCCAGCATCGCATCATGCGGCACCTACTCGCAATGTAAAAAGCAAAATTGCAAACCTGATGATCTAAGTGACGACTTTGTGCCGGTATTCACACATGTGGGTAGTGTTACCTTTCATAACTATTTGCAAAAGGGGGAAACATTTATTAACATTGGTATAATTAAGTTCTATAAATTCAGGCAGATGATCTGTGACGGCCGAATTTACAGAGTGCCATCCGGATTGGATCTGGATGAGTATTTTAAGAATTTTACCGACGAACGTTTGTTGGCATATGATCTTCCAAAAGATTTTAAACTGATAGCCGAGCTGTTTGACATAACCGGCATCGCGATAAAAAAAGAAATTTTCAACTCTCTATAATACAGCATGAAAGAATATACGCAAGAGGAAAGACAAGAAATACTGGCTGAGCTTTTAGAAGTGCTCAAAACCGTTAGAACAATTGACCCGGCGCGGCTGGAAGGCGTAACCGAAGAAACGGATTTTTTGGCGGATATGAATGCCCCGAGTACAGAACTCATTAACATAGCTGTAAAGGTTGAACAGAAGTTTGACGTTGAGTTTGAAGATGATGACATAGATCGTTTAGGTTCAAAAGTTAAGGACGTAATAGATCTGATTATATTAGCTAAAGAAAGAGGTTAGTAAATGGCGATACAGGGTAGAAAAGTAGCCGTGGTGGGCATGAGTGTTGTGGCACCTACCTGCAAAAATCTGGATGATTTTAGCGACAAGTTATTTGCCGGCGAAAGCATGATACGCCTTTGGGACAAAGCGGCTACCTATGGCAAACAAGTGCGTTCTACCGTAGCGGGTTATGTTTATCCGGAGGATACGGACCTGGAGCCAATTTATAGTTCTATGTCCGGCGAATACCCTGAAACTTATATTGACCATAAAGGCCGCATACCCGATATTAACCTGGCCACGGCTGATCTGGGCAGCATTTGGGCCATGATAGGTGCCAAAGAATGTATTGACATGGCCGGCTGGACAGAAGCGGAAACACGATCAGAAGGTACTGCCGTTGTAATAGGCTCCGGCGGCGGTGGTAACGAGATATCAAGGATTGCCTGGCACGGTTTCTTTAAAGAGGGAAAGAAAACCCGCTACGCCGGGTCGCACACGGTTGACCGCGCAATGGGTTATCGCGAAGCGGCAAATGTATCCTGTTTCATCAAGAACAGGGGCGCTTGCGAAGCCATAGTTTCTGCCTGTGCCACAGGTTTGGGTAACATTGGCTATGCTTACCGCATGATAAAATTTGGCCTGCAGGACAGGGCCATAACCGGCGGCATTGAAGGCACGGCCCTTGAAACCTTTATTGGCTTTGATGCCATGCAGGTACTGTCAAAAGGCTTTAGTCCGGCAGAAAGTTCGCGTCCGTTTGATCTGCACCGCAATGGTTTTGTATGCTCTTTTGGCAGCGGTATTATTGCTTTGGAAGAATACGAAATGGCCAAAGCACGTGGTGCCAAAATTTATGGCGTTATAGACGAATATTTTAACAACTCTGACGGCGACGGCGATATGTTTGCTCCTTCATTTGCAGGGCAGCAGCGCCTTTGGGCAGGGCTTGCGGCAGGTGGTGCGCAAATAAAACCGGATGTAGTAAAAGTGCACGGCACCTCTACACCGGTTGGTGACATTATTGAGTTGCTGAGCGTTGCCGAAGTTTTAGGCGAGACCGGCTACCATGTGTCTGCACCAAAATCGCAGTTCGGGCATATGCTGGGCGCGGCGGGCTCGGTTGAGTTTATTGCCGCATTGCAAATGCTGGAAAAGCAGAAAGTATCGCCCTGCGTAAATTCAGCAACATTAAACACGGAGCTGGAATTTTTTCAGTTAAAAGATAACTGGAAAGGCCCCATGAAACCCGTTGCCGAATACAGGCACCTGATACCACAGCAGGCGGTTGAGAAAGAAATTAACCAGGTAGTTTGCTTAAACTATGGCTTTGGCGGCACCAACAGCGCCCTTGCCGTATCCAGAGACGTTTAGCATGATCAACAATCAAGGTAAAGTAGCGGTAATTTTTGGCGTCCGTAACGAGAGTTCTATCGCGTGGGATGTGGCATTGAAACTCCATAAATCGGGTTGCAAAGTGGCAGTAAGCTACATGGCTGATACCAAGGATGAAGTTTTGCACCTGTTGGAGCAAAACGGTATGGACACAACCTACGCGGCCGAAGTTGATGTGCGCGATGAGGACCAGATCACCGCATTTGTAAAAGGCGCATATGACGGGTTAGGGGCAATTAATTACGTTTTGCACGGTGTGGCTTTTGGCAGCCAGAAAGTAATGTGCTACACCATCCCCGGTATTGACGAACCTGCACCCGAATATATTGACATTCCGTTTGAGGAGTTTATGGATGCCTTTAATATCAGCGCCTACTCGTTGCTGCGTGTGGCCCGCGTAGCGCAGAAGTTCTGTACAGACGATGCATCCATCCTTACGCTTACCTACAACGCCTCTCAGCGGGTGTTCCCGCCTTACGCAGGGATGGCCATCTGCAAGGCCGCGTTAGAGAATATAATGATATACCTGGCCAGCTATTTCCGCGACAGGAAGATTCGTGTAAACGCCATATCTGCCGGTTTGGTAATGACAACCTCTGCAGCGGGTATAAACGGCGTGCGTACGCTGCGTAAAATTGGCAAATTCACCGCGCCGCTGGGTAATATTACCGCAGGCGATGTGGGCGATGCCGCCCTTTATTACTTTAGTGATCTGTCTAAACGGGCTACCGGTAACATCCACTTTGTCGATGGCGGCTTTAACATTATGGGGCTTGGCGTAGATGGAGACAAAGCTAACTGAAACGCTTGAAAGCTTAACCGCACAACAATTTGCCGCAGGAAACGACCTGGTTTTTGTGCCGGGCTTTGAAGCATCCCTAACCCCCGGCTTTAAAAACAAAGTTTACACTGATAATGAGTTGGCCTACTGCGACCAGTTTGCCGATTCGCTGCTGCGCTATGCCTCAACATGGGCCGCCAAAGAGGCAATTTACAAAGCCGTTAAGCAACTAGACAAAACGACAGCCGGCTGGAAAAAGATAGAGATCATTCGCGAAAAGATTGGCGGCAGGCCGCATGTTATTTTGCACCAACCGCAATTGGCCTCAATTAGCGTTAGTTTGAGTATAACGCATGATGGGGATTATGCGTGGGCAGTGGCGATAGCGCAAAGAATTACGAGTGCGTGAGTTGTCATCCTGAGCTTGTCGAAGGATAGCGGGCAACGCCTTTACGCGCGTCCTTCGACAAGCTCACTATGACAGGCCACTAACTGCATAGCAACATCAGTACTTCATTTATCTAAGGGTTTGCCTCATGCTTATATGCTCAACATCGATTAACAATCCCAAATTAAGCGCGGGGTGTCATCCTGAGCTTCGTCGAAGGATAGCGGGCAGGCCTTTACTCGCGTCCTTCGACGGGCTCAGGATGACAGGCCACTACTTTATTGCAGTAGTAGTTACAAGGAAAGTAAGCGCCGGTGTAGTGCATGAGCGGTGGTATAATAAACCGAGGGGTAATGACAGCCCATGAAACTCAGCTACAGAGAGCACCATTACTACAAATTTCCTAAATTAGCAACGGCAACAAACAGGTGTCGACCCTTTTTGTTACCATAACTGCCATATGATCATCAAGTCAAAACCCTTAAAGCCATTTTTTTTTAAGTGCGGGAGCATGCTTATTTCCGCTTTGCTTAAAAGGCGGTTTAATAAACTGGTGATTAATTCCATCGACTTAAAGCCTGAACATTCCTACATCTTGATGAGCAATCACTTTAGTTTTTTTGATGGTTTTTTTGCTTTTTACCTGTGCGGAAAGGTCCTTTGGAAACCCGGCTTTATGCAGAAGCTGTATATTATGTCGGTTAAAAAGCAGATGGAGAAAAACCCCTGGTTGCGTTATTGCGGCAGCTTTTCGGTGGAGCCTGGTAAGCTATCGATGATTGAAAGTTTTGATTACATAGGCGAGAAGCTGTCTGAGCCGGGTAACCTGTTTTTATACTTCCCGCAGGGAAACCTGGAGAGTATGCACATACAGGATATTGAGTTTCAGGATGGCATAAACGAGGTGGTGAGCCGTGTAAAAGGCAATTGCCAGCTAATTTGGTGCAGCAATATTATTGAGTATTTTGAGAGCACCAAGCCATCGCTATATTTTGACATGCTTGACTGCGGTACCACTGCCGACTACAACTTTAAACAGCTTGTAGAAAAGGTAAACACGCATCACAAAAAATCGCTGCAAAAGCAAATAAGGTTTACAAAACCACAATAGGCAAGCCTAATCCGCATTTACCCGCGACAAGCCATCCTTGGCCTGGTTGTCTATACTGTTCTGGTACTCGTGGTTTTTCATTGATAAGGTCAATTTGAAAAGCTCCGCGGCTTTTTTAAAATCACGTTTTTTCTCATAGATCAGTCCGCTTAACAGCGCAGAGTTGGCTGCATAATAATAGCTGGTTGCCCTGCCTAAATTTATAGCGCGCTGGTAGTTAGAGAGTGCCGCTGTGTCATTTTCCATAGCATCATAGGTACGGCCAAAACGGTAATAGTATTCCGTTTTGTCGCGCACTATCTTTAACTCGGTAAAGGGCTTGCCCTTTAGCAGCGCAAGGGCCTTGTCATAATAACCACCGTCAAAATAAAATCTAGCTCGTAACAGGTCCTCGTCGGGCCGGGCATCGTTGGCTTCTCTTAAAGCTTCTTTATCTTTTTCGTCAACAGCAGTTCCTTTTGTACGCACCACGTTGAGGTAGCTGTTATACCCATCGATGTCCTTTTTCAGGAAAGCGCAATAAGCTATTTTTAAATAGCTTTCCTTAATAAAGCTATCACCTTTGTTTTCGCTGATAAATTTCAGGAAATATTTATCGGCGTCCCTATCCATGCGGCACAGTTTAGCATTAGCCAGCCAGTAGTTAATTATCGGCATATCCATATACTCTGATGTTTGAGGTGCATCCATCAATCTATCAATAGCCACATCGGTATGCCCTGTTTTAAATGCTATGTAACCCTGCAAATAGCTTTTCAATAAGCTCTTGTCGCTCATGTCTGCAGCCATGCTCATTAACTGCGCGTAATTATCCTTTTTCTTAAGGATGTCAATATTAGCCAGGGCAATTATAAAAGTAACTTCATCTTTGTAAAAGCTATACATGCTGCCATCTAACTGTCCGCGCAGGCGTTGCAGTTGTTTTAAACCTGTAGGCAGATCGCCTTTTACGCCAAAAAAACCAACTACACCTTTCATGCTTGGCGGGATAGCTCCCACTAGCACATTTAACCAACCAATGCTTTTTTGATTAGGAATAAAATCGGGGAATTTTTCGGCATTTTTCATTAGCAGCTTGTGGCCTTTGCGCATGTCCAAAACAGAGTATGTATAGTCGCCGAATTTGGCTTTCAGCACAGCCGATTGTATGTAAACATCTGCCTGGGCAAACAGGTAGAAAGGAGATGTTTCGTCGTTATCCTCCAGGGCATCAAGTCGGGCGGAGCGTTTATCTTTAAATTTACTATAATCGGCTTTATTGCTTGATGTGAGCAGGTAAAAGTAATCCATATAGTTCTCTAACAGAACTGTTATGCCGTTGCCGGGATTGCTACGTTTTTCCTCGGCTATCAACCTTTTAGCTTCCGGAAAACGCAGCTCAAATATAGCTTTGAACGCCGCAGTGGAGTTTTGATCCAACGCGAAATCGGCTTTGGCGGGCTGTTGAAAACCAATCAGAATTAAAAATAACAGAGCATACTTATAAGCCATTCTTCAAAGGTATTTTATTAAACTTAATAAGTAACCAATTATTGTTGAATGGGTTTTGTTATGCCAACAGAAACGCTGAGCCGCTGTCTGTTAAAAAGCCGTCTTAAAGCCTAAACCGTAAAATCTGCGATAGTCTGTAATGGTAGAGTTGTTGGTCATTAATGTATTACGCGAGTTAGCGTAAGCTTCAATATTTTTTAAGCCCAGGGCGTTAAAGCTGTACCCAACATAAACGTTTTGCAAATTAATTGAGTAATAATTATTTCTTGGAATAGAACTCGGTGCGGCCCCATAGCGCTCCTGGTTAAAGCAATACAATACGTCGAGCCCAGCCGAAAATTGCTTGTAGTTAAAACGGTTCACCATTCCACCTGTTACAAAATCTCTCTTAGTTAAAGACGCCAAATAAGCACTTATGTTTTGCACGGGTGATGAAGAGTTGTGCTTATAAACTGAAATGTTTAAGCCAGACTGCCATTTAAAATCTCCTTTATTCAGTACATCAGCGTTTATTGCAAATCTGTTTACATGCATTTGTCTATCATACTGAATATTCTCGTAATAGCTGCTACTAGATGAAAAATAGTAGACTGTAGTAAGGAAATCGGTAGTTTTTATATTCTGGTAATTGTAACTTACCATCAACCTGTTCTGAAACATCGAAAATGACAACCCGGCCTGAAACTGATCAAACTTCCTGCTAAAGTCAGTATCTGGCCTGTAAGGGTACGGATTAGTGCTTGCGAAAGGCACTGTTTGGTCAGACAATGAAATCAATGGATCGCCTGAAACTGACATTGTTCTGGCGTATGATCCGGAAAGTAACAAACTCATGCCCTTATTTGCTGTGCCTGCTGCTTTTAAAATGTCTACGCCGATGTTTAAAAATGGCATTATGTCGGTTTGCTTTATTTTGTAAGTAGCGTACCTATCATTGTTTAATGGCTTTTGAAAGCCCCCCTGCAAAAGTACCACCGAGTTATAATTTAAAGTAATTGACGGCGTGAGCAAAACCATTGATGTTTTCGCATTCTGGTTACGCGAGAAATTATATTCTTGACCTACCTGAGGTATAATACTACTGACATGATAGCCACCGTTATCTGTTACTTTTTTATAAGTTAAGTTTACACCAGGGGTTAAACTTAACTTTCCGATACGTAAGTTATATAACAGATCATCGCTTGCCAAAAAGCTATTTACGCGCCCGGAACTATCAATAGAAGATAACTGCGTAACGCCGTCATTGGGGTTATAATAATAGTAAGCGGTTTGACTTTGAGATAAACCTATATCTGTTTTTCGGGTAACATAGCCAACGCTCAATTTATTGATAAACCCATCAGCAATTTTTGATACCAGGCTAACATTACCGTATAGTGAATTTTGAGCAGGGCTGGCCTTTGTAGCTATTGCAACCTGCCCTTGGTTTGTAAAACTAACTTGTGTAGCATCTACATCGTCGCTTTGTGGCACATAACCGGCAGTTATACTTAGCTTGTTGCTGGCTCCTAACTTAGCATCAAAATAAGTGTTAAACTTAAAACGGTCGCTATTATATGGTTTAGAACCAACAGCGGTATATGCTTTATATAATGGAAATACGTTATGCTGAAAAGTTATTGATGCTCCTGCATTTACGCTTTTTGTATTTTTATAAGCCGACACATAGTATTGATGATAAAAGTTTTTTGTGCTGCCACCGCCAATGCTGTTATTTGAACTACGCAGGTTAACCAGGTTAGTTTGCCCGTTAAAATTAACACCTGATGCGCGGCTGGTATTCTTTTTGGTTTTAACCAAAAGCAGCACCTGCCCGGGTAACGCCCCGTTTATATAAACTGCGGCGTTTTGTACCATGGTTATTTCTTCAATATCAAAAATGCTGTAAGCATTAACATCTGTATTTAATATACCATCAATAACATACACATAGCTTTTTTTATCACCGTAGTACCCATATAGCCAGGTAGTGATAACATCAGACACATTGGTAAATGGTATTTTTTCCAGATCAGTGGCCTTTATTTTGACCGATTGCGTGAATGTTTTGGGCAAATTTACCCGGCCAAGTTCAACAACTGAAGTGTCTTGCTGAGCATTTGCTGCAACATTAAAAACTAACGATAATAAAAGGGCGATGAGTGGGGTACGTGTATACATATATGTAATAAGGATGGGGCAAATATAGTATTTTGACTAAGCAATTCCTTGCTGGTATGCTGCAAAAAACTCGTTACGAATGTTTGGCCGGCAATTCAAAACATAAGCTGCTGCCCATATCCAGCTTACTTTCAACCCAGATTTTTCCATTGTACTTTTCAATCAGATCCTTACAAAATAAAAGCCCCATGCCTGTTCCACTTTCGTTTTCAGTACCCTGCAAACTACTTACCCGGCTTTTAAATAAATTAGCCAGGTGTTGTTCGCTTATTCCAACGCCGTTATCCTTAATGCAAAAAATCGTTCGGTTATTGTCTGTAATAGCAGAAGTTTCAATTAAACCGCCGCGGTTTGAAAACTTAATGGCATTAGTTAAAAAGTTATGAATAACAATACGAATTGAATTGGGATCAGCAAATGCGGTAACATCCGCATTCACATTTATTGCTATATTCAAATCCTTTTGCTTTATTTTGTCATCCAAGTGCATCAATTCCTTTTCTAATACCTCATTTAAAGTAAACACCTTGATATTTGTTTCAGTTGTATCAACCTGGCTATTGACCCAAAAAAGTAACGTATCTAAAAAGTCTGACGTATGCTCCAATTTATTAAACACGGTTGGTGTCATTTCCACAAACTCATGGTGCGTAATACTCTTGTCTATCATTAAATTAAAAAGCCCCCTCAGCGTGCTTATAGGGGCTCGAAGATCATGTGCTAAAACACCTATTAATCTATCTTTTAACAAGTTAAGTTCATTCAGTTTGACAGATTGATTGTGAATATCTTCCTGCTGTAATAATATCTCGTCGTTTTTCTCCTGAAGCACCTGGTTAATAGTTTTTTGCCTGCGCCTACCCGTGTAATATATAATAGCCAAGGTGGCCACTACAATTATTACTGCTCCGTAAGCTATGTTCAAACTTCGTTGAACAGCCAGTTTTTGTTTGAAAGCTTTCTCTCTTTCGTGCTGCTTATCCAATACCTCCTTTTGCTTCTTTGCAAATTCAACTTCAAGGTTATACAAGCCTATTTTTTGTATACTTTCGTTATGTTTCAGGCGGCCGCGCAATTCGGAATAAATTAATATTTGACGGTAAGCCTCTTCAAAGCGCCCCAATCCGGCCAGCGCGGTGCTGAGTTGTTCTACGGCATCGGTCGTTATCGCCGCACTGCCCAGCGTGTCTGCCGTAGCCTTTGCCTTAAGCGCGTATTGATATGCTTTACTAAAATCTTTTTTGCTGTTAAAGGCCCGCGCAAGCCCCAGACAGGCATTAGCCTTGTTATACTTAATCTTGCTTTGATTGGCATATTGCAGAGAAAGATCAAAATAAGATACAGCAGAATCGGCCTGATTAGTGCGTAACTTATATAAACCAAAGTCGTAATAAACCAAACTTACGCCATCCTGATCGCCCATTTCTTTGAAACTTGCCTGGGCGTAATGCAGGTAAGGTAACGCCTCTTTATACCTGCCATCGTCAAGCAATACCTCGCCAATATTTTGGTATATAGCGCTCAAGCCTTGCTTATCATCCCGTTTTAGCCATATATCACGTGCTTTTTTGTAATATTCCAGGGCTTTAGTGTTAAGCTCAAGTTCGTGCATTACTATGCCTATATTACAGTATTTGTCGGCAGCGCCTAATTCGTCCTTTTGTTTTATATTGATAAATAACGATTTGAAATAACTGTCAAGCGCTTTTGAATATTCGCCCTTATTATCATAAGTAATGCCCAAAATATTATAACAATCCGCCTCGTCCTCTTCACTCTTGCTTCTTTTGCTTATCCGCAGCGCCTGATTATAATATAGTATAGCCCGGTCATACAGCCCCAAATAATCCTGAATGCTGCCCAGGCCGGTATAACAATTAACTAAGCCGTGTGCATATCCAATTTGCTTATAAATACCCAACGCGATACTATAAAGCCGGGCCGACGTTGCATATTCTCCTCTAAACGCTTTTACAGATGCAACCTGAACACTTCCATCGGCAATACCGCGCTTATCGTTTATTTTCTTTGCAAGTTGTATTTCCAGGTTTCCGTAATAAACGGTACTATCCGGGAACGATTCAAAAAACTGATAAGAGAGTGTATTGAGTTGCCTTATGGATGCAGTATCTATTAATGCATTGGTAGCCTTGAGTTTGGGCGAAAGCAACTTTTTTAAACTATCGGTTACGTCATTACGCGGATGCGCAGAAACAATAGAACACAAGGTGCCCCAAAAAATGATGATTACGCAATACCGTTTCAACTTTTATCAGTCAATAGCATAAAGTAAAACTAATACATTAAATCATTAATAGTATTATGGCGATAATATAACCCAAAAAAAACCGTTTGCTACGGTTTGGACGGTGATAGTTAATAAGCAACTATCTGGGATACTGCATGTGAAATTTTCTATATACCTAATACTTGTTTAAGTTTAGCATATCCTGTTTTACTTACCGGAATTTTCGCGCCTGATTTGAGAATAGCCAAATGACTGTCTTTTTCGTAAGGGTCTATACGGGTAATTTCCTGAACGCTTAATATGTAGGACCGGTGCACCCGCACAAAGTGACGGGCATCAAGCGTTTGTTCAAAAAAGCTCATGGTTTTATTTTTCAGGAACGAGCCCTCTTGTGTAAATACGCTTACATAATCGTCATCGGCCTGCAGGTATTGCACATCGGCTACGGGTATAATTTTTACTTTGGTGCCTGTTTTTACAACAATACGCTCATGTTGCTGCGGCGAATGTGATGCGGTTTCTAATAGATTTTCTGTTTGCTTTTGCACAGGATTAGTATTTGATGTCTGCGCCAGATATTTTTCAATAGCCTTTGCAAAACGATCCTTACTAAATGGTTTAAGCAAATAATCAACAGCGTGTGCCTCAAAAGCTTTTATAGCATATTCATCAAACGCTGTTGTAAAAATAATAGCGGGTGCATCATCAACCAGCTCCAGCATTTCAAAACCGTTTATTTTGGGCATCTGCACATCCAAAAAAACAAGGTCGGGCTTGTGCTGCTGTATGGCCTTCAAACCTTCAAATCCATCGCCGCACTCCTGCATAACCTCTATTTGCGGAAAATCCAGCAAATATTCCTGTACAACCATGCGGGCCAGGGGTTCGTCGTCAATAAGTAAAGCTCGGGTCATAACTGCGGTATTTTTATTATGGTTGTAAATATATTATCACTTGCGTGTGTTTCCATCAAATCATTACGTGCAAATAACAAATATAAACGGCGCTGTACTCCGCTTAAACCAAAACCGGTTCCCTGCCTTGGCCTTGAAGTTTTAGGATCAAACGGATTTTGCACAATCAGCTCCAGATAGTTACCATCCAGTTCTGCCCTTATGCTCACCACCACCTCTTCGGTAGTATCATACAAGCCAAATTTTATAGCGTTCTCAACCAATGGCTGTAGCAGCATGGCAGGCATTACACAAGCTCCGCAATTATCGTCGCAGCTTATTTCGGTTTTTAAACGGTGGCCAAACCTTACCTTTTCAATGTCAAGATATAAATTTAAATGCAATAACTCTTCGTTTAGTGTAACCTGTTGCTGGTCGTCTTTGCGCAATGTTCCACGCAAAAAGTCAGACAACTGATGGATCATTTTCCGGGCCAGCTCTGGCTTAAAACCTATTAAAGCATTAATAGAGTTAAGGCTGTTAAACAAAAAGTGTGGCTGCAATTGCTGGCGCAAATTATACAACTCTGCTTCGCGCGCTAGTTTTTCGGCCTCTGTTTTACGCTTTTCGTTCTCTTTTTGGTCCTGCTGCGTATACCATATCATGCTTATCATTGCCATCCAGCCTATTGCCAAAAAGCTGGTAAAAAACCGGATGACGGTAGATTGGCCCATAAAGGTGGCATAACCCCTAACAGGATTTAAAAAAGGCAGGATGTACCGACTGCCCGCAGTACATGCCGCAGCTAAAGCCACGCACCATATTAATATATTAACGTAACTGCCCTTACCCGGCTGATAGTAACGCAGGTTATTATTGATGAGCCAGCATGCAGCTGCCAGTAATACAGTACTTACTACGCCATCGGTTATACCGGTAACCCAATCAAAATTAAAGCCATGTACAATGTAGGTTTGCAGTCCTATCCAAGCCAGGCCGCAAACAGCAAACCCGCCGCGTAGTTTTGAAAATGTTAATGATGTTGATGGAGCAGCCACAGCTAAATTATTTTTTAGGTTATAGTTAAGCTGGTTGATTAATAGCTGCGCACATCAACCCCGGCAAAAATAGAGGTTCCTTTAATTACCAGAATTTTATTGGCATCCTGCGGAACGGCGGTTCTAACGCGCTTATCATCAAAACCGGCAAATACTGCAGCCACGTCTGAAACCACTGTCCAATGTGAGGGTACAATCATTTTAACGCCGCCAAACACCTGGGTAACTTCAATATAAACACGTCCGTTGATGTCAGATTGTGTTAAATCAATTTCGGAACCGCCAAAAACGTTTACGATTTCGCCCCCCTGGAAGTTTTTTGAGTAGATGGTTTTATTTACACTTCCGAATATTGACACCGCGTCAAGGTGTTCATCGCCCGAGTAAAAGGGCTGGCTTTGCGTATTGGTAGTATCGGCATCGGCAGCAGTACCAAAATCTGCGAGAGGTTTCTCTGCCGCTGCGGGTTGCTGAACGGTAAAATCATATTTACTGTGTTGCCATTTTTTTTTCCAGCTTTTTTTATCCCAATGGGGGGTTTGATTTCTTCTGACGATCATCCATACTCCTACCGTAATTAACATGCCCGGCCATATAACGGCTTGCGAATCAAAACGCGGAAATATATTGCCAAGCAGCAATATAACGCCTAAAACAACTACCACAACCCATATTGAGTTACGAAAATTATTTTGGGCCCCAAAGTACAAACCGGCCGCTATTATCCACATTGGGAAGCTAAAAATCCAGCTGGGAAGAAAGAAAAAATCTAATTGCTTTAAAAGTAGTGAGGCGCCTACAGCAAGCAAAACAACGCCTGCAACAACCTTCGCTTTGCGCGGAGAGTTTTGGCTATCTATATTAGTGTTAGTATCCATGTCTTTTTAATTAATTGTTACTCAAAAGTAACGCACTAATATAGTAAGCTCAACCTAAAAAAGGCAAACAACTAGTAACAACTCGGTAAAAGAGGTAAATATGTCGGTGAAAATTTCTTACACTTCCGGCTCTTGCTGGCTAAGGCAATGAAAACTACCCAAACCCCAGATAATATCGGTTGAATCAATACCAATAACTTTCCTGTCGGGGAAGCAACTACTTATTATGTTAAGTGCTTTATCATCATTTGCACAGCGATAAGTAGGCACCACTACCGCGGCATTGCCGATATAAAAATTTGCGTATGATGCAGGCAAACGCTGATCATCATATATCACAGCATCGGGCATAGGCAATTCAATAACATTTATTTGTTTGCCGTTTAGCAGTCGCATGGTTTTTAGTGCTTGCAGATTCTCCTGCAGCAAATGATAATTGTCATCATTCTTGTTTTCTTCAACAACGGTTACTACCGTATCCTCATTCACAAAACGCGTAATATCATCAATGTGCCCATCGGTGTCATCGCCAACAATACCATCGCCCAGCCACAATATTTGCTCAGCGCCATAATAGTTGCGCAGGTATTCTTCAATTTGTTGCTGATTTAAGTGCGGATTGCGATTGGGATTTAACAAGCAGGCGGTAGTAGTTAATATGGTGCCTTTACCGTTAAAATCAACCGAGCCGCCTTCCATCACAATACCTGGATGATAAACAGGCAGATTAAAATGATTAGCAATTTTAGTAGGGATAACATCATCCATATCAAAAGGCGGATACTTGCCTCCCCACGCATTATAGCCCCAGTCTACAATAGCTTTTTGCTTAGTTGTGGGATTGATCAAAAACGCGGGACCATGGTCGCGACACCATGCATCGTTACTTTCAAACTCAAAAAACCCTATTCTGCTCAAGTCAGCATCCACCAATTGTAACTGTTGTTTGGCAAAGGCAGCCATGTACTCATCCTTAACATTAATGCGCACCAATTCGCCTGCTGATATGGCTTTAATAAACTCGCAATATTTGGGATATATGGTAACGATTTTACCCGGCCATGATTCTTCCTTATGCGGCCAGCTCAGCCAGGTGGCGGTGTGTTTGGCCCATTCTGCGGGAAAGTGGTATCCTTGTTGTTTCGGGTAGTTCATGGGAGATATAAAGTAAGCTTGTCATTACGAAGCACGAAGCAATCGCGAACTTTTATGCGTGCGATTGCTTCGTGCCTCGCAATGACAAAAGTGTTATTCTTCGTCTAAAAGGCGCTTTGTAATAGGTTGATAAGAATCCATTCTCCTATCGCGTAAAAACGGCCAGTGCGTACGATAAAAGTCCGTTTTATTAAGATCAAGTTCTTGCACCACAACTTCTTCATCATCAGTTGAAGTTTGATGTATCAAAGCTCCAAACGGATTGGCAAAGAAAGATCCTCCCCAAAACTTAACACCGGCTTCCTCTCCTACCCTGTTCACACTCACCACATGCACGCCGTTAGCAACTGCATGCGATCGCTGAATGGTTTGCCAGGCGTTGTATTGTTCCACATTGGTTGCCTCATCCTGTGTGGTGGCCCAGCCAATTGCTGTTGGATAAAACAATATCTCAGCCCCCATAAGTGCTGTGATACGTGCCGCTTCCGGATACCATTGATCCCAGCAGATCAATACACCAATTGTGGCAAATTTGGTTTTGAAAACTTTATAACCCAGATCGCCGGGGGTGAAATAGAATTTTTCGTAAAACCCTGGATCATCCGGTATGTGCATTTTACGATATTTGCCCAGATAAGTGCCATCGGCATCTAAAACAGCGGTAGTGTTATGGTAAAGGCCTTGCGCACGTTTCTCAAATAACGATGCTATAATCACCACGCCCAATTCAGCAGCAACTTTTGAAAGCTCATCAGTTGATGGACCGGGAATGGCTTCAGCTAATTGAAAGTTATCATGATCTTCAACATCGCAAAAATACAGCGAAGTAAAAAGTTCCTGCAAGCAAACTATCTGCGCCCCTTTTTGAGCCGCCTCGCGTACTTTAACAATAGCTTTCTGCAAATTCTGCTGCTTATCTGCAGTACAGCTCATTTGCACAATTCCAACATTTACTTTACTCATGGTAGCGTTAAAATTTTTTGCAAAGGTAGGTTTTTTGAAAGATTTGTTGTTGAAGATTAGAGATTAGTTGGCCGCTGTACAGTCATATTTTTCTAATTTTTTCCTCAGTTCTTACTACCAACCTATACTTATTAACAACTATTTAACTAATCTCTAATCTTCAATCATTAATTAACCAATCACTAATTATTACCTTTGCGCCCAATGACAGAAATAGAAGACGTAGTTGACGAAGGCACCGAGCATAAAACCTGGAAAGGCAAGCTGTGGAGTGTTGTTAAGGTAATATTGATAATTGTTGTTACCGGCGGACTGCTGTACTATGTATTCAGCAAGGTACCGTTCGCCAAAATACAAGCACGCCTGGCCAACGGCGATAAACTTTGGATGGCTGCGGCAGTTTTAAGCTATGTTACCTCTATGCTCTTCTCTTCTTGGCGATTGCTTAGTTTCTTTAAATCAATTGGCTTAAAGCTGGATTGGCGCTTTAATTTGCGTTTATATTTTTTGGGGCTCTGCTATAACGTGCTGCTCCCCGGTGGTATTGGCGGCGATGGTTATAAAATATACCTGCTGCACAAACGCTATAAATTACCAACTAAAAAAGTTTTCTGGGCCATTTTGTTTGATAGGTTGAGCGGCTTTTGGGCCATTGGTGCAATTGTGGTGGGCCTGATCATTCTGATACCAAGTTTCCCCTATCACCTCGCTTATCCGTTAACCATTGTATCAATAGGGTCCGTAGTTTATTACTTTGTTGCGCGTAAGTTTTTTAAGGATTATACCCATAAGTTTTTCCAGGGGCATGCCAAGGCCATTGGCGTACAAAGCATGCAATTGTTATCAATAGTTTGTTTACTGATGGCACAGGGCTTTGACGGTAAATTTGCTCCTTATTTATTGTCTTTTTTATTCTCATCGCTTGCTGCTATAATACCTTTTAGTTTAGGTGGCGGCGGCATACGCGATGCGCTGTTTTTAACCCTTGCCCGCCAGTTTAATTTAACTGAGGATATGGCGGTTTACCTCAGTTTTGGGTTTTATCTCATCTCTATAATTGTGGCGCTATTAGGTGTATATTACGTATTGCGCCCTAGTCGTTTAGAGGCGGGTTTGCCCAAACAGGACGTTATTAGCGAGGAACCTTTAACCCCCGAAGCATAACAAATACCATGAACATTGTTATAACAGGTGCCAGCAGCGGCGTAGGTTTTGAAGCCGTTATAGAGTTACTTGCCACCGGTAAGCACAAGGTAATTGCCCTTGCCCGCTCGCAGAATAAATTGGAGAAACTGGCAGAAATTTCTTTGGGATTAAATCCTGACGCTGTTATATACCCAATAGTGTTTGATATTGTACATGATGATTACGTTGATCTGCAACAATTTATTAAAAGCCATTTTGATGGAACTGTGGATGTACTGATCAATAACGCGGGTGCGTTGGTTAACAAACCATTTATCGAGCTATTGGAAACCGATTTTGTAGAGATGCTGCAAAGTAACTTTATTGGGCATGTAAGGATAATTCAAAGTTTGTATCAGTTTATGCATGCGGGATCACATATTGTAAATATTGGCAGCATGGGTGGCTTTCAGGGGAGTTCAAAATTTGCGGGGCTATCAGCATACTCTGCAAGCAAAGCCGCCTTACACACGCTGACAGAATGCCTTGCGCAGGAATTTTCGGAGAAAGGTATTGCAGTTAATTGCCTGGCCTTAGGTTCGGCACAGACTGAAATGCTGGAGAAAGCCTTCCCTGGTTATCAATCGCCGGTAATGGCTTTTGAAATGGGTAAGTATATTGCCGATTTTGCTTTGACCGGCCATAAGTTTTTTAATGGTAAGGTTTTGCCAGTAGCGTTGCGTACGCCTTAAAACAACAAAGCCCGAACAAACTGTTCAGGCCTTTTTGGATGTTTGTTTTGCTTCTTACTTTTTTAAATACATAAAAACAATTCCTAAATTAGCACCAACCTGGCCCAACCAAAAAATGAACATCCATTTGATGGTGTCAACTTTTGATTCGCTGATGCTTATACCAAGCTCGTATTTCACTTTTGCAAGATCATCCTTTGTCGCTAATGACTTTATTGTTGCTTCCACAGATCGTTCTGTTTTATTATCGATGTATTTGAACATTGCCTCGGTGGTATCGTTACCCAATTTTTCTGATAACAACTGATACAGCCGGGCGGTTTCTTTCGCATTTAAGTACATAACAAATATAAATAATTAATGTGATAAGGTTAGGTTGTGGTGATGTAGGGTTTAGGTGTATAGTATCTTGCTTAGGTCGGGGCGAGGTTCGGGTGTCGAGTTGCGTTGGCTCCTCGAACCACGCCACTCAACACTCGTCCCAGCTACCCCTTTGCGCCAACTTTTAAAAACTCGTGTACTACCACTTCGGTAGCGTAGCGCTTGTTGCCATCTTTATCAATATAGCTGCGGTTGCTTAGCTTCCCCTCTATAACCAGCTCATCGCCTTTTTTTAATATATCACCGGCTATGCCTGCCTGTGCACCCCATAATACCAGGTTGTGCCATTGTGTTTCTGTAATGCGCTCGCCTTTGTCATTTTTATAACTGTCATTGGTTGCGAGGGAGAGCTTGGTTAATTTTTTGTTGCCGTCAAATATTTTTACTTCCGGATCCATACCCAGGTTTCCTACCAGGCGTACGCTGTTTTTTAATGAGTTCATAATTGCTAAATTTTCGTTTCGTATTTGATGAAACAAAGGTGCAGGTTGCTAAAAATATTAGTCGGTTAATAAACGTTTACAATCGATAATAACCGTTTGCAAACGTTTGCAAATAAATATTATGTTCACTACCTTAGCTATATGGATACCGAAAAAACCTGTTTAGATTGTGGCAATGTTATACATGGCCGTGCAGATAAAAAATTCTGCAACGACCTGTGTCGCAATAACTACAATAACCAGCTAAACAGTAATAGTTATAACCTGATACGCAACGTGAATAATATCTTGAAGCGTAACCGGCGTATTATGGAGGAACTCAATCCATCAGGCAAAACAAAAACCACTACTGCTAAAATGGCCGCCAGGGGTTTTAACTTTAAGTACCTTACGAACAAGTATGACACCAGCAACGGCAAAACCTACCACTTTTGCTATGAGTACGGCTACCTGCCATTGGATGGCGACGAAGTGCTACTGGTGAAGCGGGAAGAGAAAACAGAATAGTTAGGTTTGCTCCGCTTGCGTGTGTGAAACAAGCGGAACAAAGCGGAGCAGAATTTTTAGTAAATATCTGACAGTAAACCTCTTGCAATTTTAAAGCGGAGCAATCCGACGCAACTTATTCGTCAGGAAGATTAGCTGCGGATTTGGTTTAAATTGTTGATTTTCAAATAACTGTGAAATTTAAGCATAAGCGGAGCAAGAATTGGCGTTTTTAGCCCGGCGGGCTACTTGTCGCTTGTTTAGTCCATCGCTCTTAGCTTGCCCCGCTCATTTGCCGCGGAGGCTGTTACTTTTTTCTTGATAAAAAAGTAACCAAAAAATCAAGTCAGGCTGATCGCTGCCACTTCACAGGCCATACTCCCGGCCGCGCACCCTGACAGGCCTCTGCGCTTCCCTTTTGTGTGGTGTATTAGGCTTCAGCATTGTAAATAACAAAAAGCGTTCTCAAATCTTTGCGCTCTTGGATGTTTTAAGCATGCACACTTTCCTAACAAAGCAAACGTCAGCAGGTAAGCTTCGGGCGAAATCAGGTAAAACCAGTGGGCTGTGTGCTGGCAAGGGCATAGTAAATTTTTGCTGAAGCGCAGGCCTTGTGTGACAACAAGGGCAAAAATATTACAGCCCGTGGTTTTACCTGATTTGTAGGGCAAGGGCCCCGTGCGGCAAAGAAGCATTTCTGCTGACTTGATTTTTTGGTTCTCGTATGTTTGAAAAGGATTAAGTTTCTTTGGAGAAATAGGCAAAGGGAGTGAGAGAAATATTTTGGTTCAGGGAGTCAAACTGGATATCCCG